>Ga0272449_1002354_pt1 | contig 17683 bp, 19 predicted proteins | sample YNPCB0241_FD_198679 | JGI IMG/M metagenome (GOLD analysis project Ga0272449, IMG submission 198679) | Hot spring sediment microbial communities from Yellowstone National Park, WY, United States - YNP-CB-024-1 | ecosystem: Environmental > Aquatic > Thermal springs > Hot (42-90C) > Sediment... | reverse complement strand
CAGTTTTACGTTTCTTCTTCGGCAAATTAACTGCTCTGGACAATTGGGGCAAAAAACTCTGTGAGGTGTATAAAAAAGAAGTAGGGGATTATTAATAAGAAGAAAACTTCTTATTCGTCTCGAGATAAAACTCTTGATTTAACGAACTGAGAGATATCCTTTTTTCTTTATTTTACCTGTCCGGTAAAGAGAGAACACAAGATTAAAATAAACGGGAAAGACCCTTCCCCTTGACAGTTCCTTAAAAACCGATATTATTTCTTGTAAAACGACTCCCCATCCCATTATTCCCTCGCGTAAAAAAGCATTTCTAAGGTCATAACTTCCCAAAAAATAAAACGGGCAATAATTAAGCTAATAATGGTGAGCGAGAAAAAAATCAGGGAACTGTTCTTTATCAATTGATGTTGCCTTTCCGCCAATCGGGAGTTGAATTTCCTTCGGATGTCCTCTTCCAGGCCAGCAGAAATAAAAGAAAATACCAGAGAGATACCCTATTATCATTCAACACCTCCTCATTTTTTCTTTTTATCCATCTAATTTTACAATGTTTTTGACGAGGGATTTAGAATAGAGGTTACATTATTCTCTTTTATTCGTATCTTTATGAATTTGGGAGGGGTTATGAAAAAGAAGAGCTATACTTTTGAGGATTTAAACTTAGCGGTAGAGGAATGCATTAAAAAGTTACAAAATGCGCGGAAGAGAAAGAGGGCGGAAGAGTTTGACCCTAAGGCTTTTCTTGCTAAAATCGAGGCTTTTCTTGACAAAATCGCCCGAGAGAAAAATATTCCGGAGAACGAGAGAGAGAAATTCGTTCGAGAGGCAAAAGGACTATTTGAAATGGAGGTCCTTTTAAGGGGTCTCGGAGAACGGAAGGGATGGCGGCAACCTCTTTTTAGCCCAGTCTATACCCTCTACCCATACAGGAGGAGGAAAGGAGAGGAAGAATAAAATTATAATTCCCTCCTTTTATAAAATCTATAATTGACAAAAATAGCCCATTTTGATATTATCATTTATGAAAAAGTTACCTGTTTTTCTTCTAATTTTAATAGCAAGTCTTCTTTTTGGCGAGAAGAAGGATTGGTGTGGGACAATTCCAACGTTAAAACTCTTCTTAGCCGGAAAGGCTTTGCAAAGGCCAGGTTTCCTTGAGGAAGTAATTGAAACCGAACACTTCATTATCCATTTCACCCGTTCCGGCCAACACCGCTCGGATTCTAATTATGCCTTAGCGGTTGCCAGTTATTTTGAGTTTTCCTGGCATAAACAGATGGATACGATGGGCTGGGCTCCCCCACCACCGGATTACGGCCAGGGGGGTGATGACCGTTATGATGTCTATATCTATGACCTGCCGAGTGGTGTTGGTGGCTGGTGTGTTACTGAAGCCTGGTATTCTAACCCTTATCCCAATGGTGCGACCAGTTGGATTGGTATCGACAACGGTTTGGGGCTGAGTAATTTCTTAAAGGTTGCTTGCGCCCACGAGTTTAACCATGCCTCCCAATTTCGTTATAGCGCTCGGGAACTAACCTTCATCTATGAGAACACTGCGGTCTGGATGGAAGATTGCTGTTTTGAGGAGATAAATGACTATATCGGTTATCTTTCCACCTCACCCAATCCCTTAGGCAATCCGGATTACCCTATTACCTCCACCCAGAATCTTTATCTCTATGCTGGTGGCATCTGGCTGATGTTCTTAGAGGATAAATACGATATAACCTGTCCCCGCCGGATCTGGGAGAGGATGGGGGAGATTGAAGGAGAAAATACCCTCTCCGCAATTGATTTCGTTCTCAGGAACTATTACTCTTCTAATTTAAGGGAGGCTTTAAGAGACTACGGTCTCTGGCGTTACTTTGTTGGTCTCCGGGCTGATACCATCCATTACTTTAAGGAAGGACATCTCTGGCCCACCTCCTATCTTTTAAGGACAATCACCGAATATCCGACCTGGGGAACCGAAGACCCGCGCCCACCTTTTGCTCCGGGTGGTTGCGATTTCATCCAATTGCGTAATGGCGGCGGGAAGTTGTTTATCAACTTTAATGGTGAGGATGGATATAAGTGGCGATTCTGGGTCGTCGGCTATAAATCAGGAAGTAATCAAATCTATGAGATGCGCCTTGATTCCCTTACCGGCGTCGGTCGGGATTCCTTTGACTGGGGAGACCGGGAACACTTTGCCATTATTCCCGTTGCCTGCGATTGGGAGTTTTCTTCGGGCGCCTTAATCTTTGATTATGACGTTGACTGCCGAATCCTGAGAGATGTTGGCGTTAGCTCAATCGTTTCCGTCCCTAATTCGGGTGACACCGGTTCTTCCTTTACCCCAAAAGCCTGGATTAAAAACTATGGAAGGCAAACAGAAACATTTGACGCTATCTTCCGGGTGGGAGATTTTTACTCCGACCGAAGAACCCTCACCCTCTCCCCGAACGATTCCTTTCTCCAAGAATTTTCACCCTGCACCTTGCTTACCCGTGGTTATCAGAACTACATCTGCACCCTTGCCTTAGATGGTGACGAGCGGATTGACAATAATTTCAAAACCGGCCGAATCTTAGTCCTGGTTCGAGATGTTGGGGTCTTAGAAATCTTGGAACCAACGGGTGTCGTGCCCCAGGGAAGAGTTTTACAACCAAAGGCTCGAGTAAAAAACTTCGGCAACCTTTCCATTCAGTTTGAATGCCACTTCTGGATTGGTAACTGGCGGACAACGAAGAGAATAAACTTGGCTGCGGGCCGGGAATACGATTTAACCTTTGACTCCTCCTGGATTGCCTCTGATACCGGCCGGTTTCCAACAAAATGCTCAACCGCTTATGAAGGAGATAAAAATCCCTTCAATAATAAAGTTGAAGGGTTCTTTTTCGTTGAACCATCCGGTATCACCGAGGAAAACCCAAAATCTCTCCTCGCCACCGAAGAGAAGATACCAATAGAGTTCTATAATGCCTTAGGAATCAAGGTGGGCGAAATGAAGATTCACGACCTTTTATCCAATAATCTAAACCTACCGAAAGGTATCTACTTCTTAAAGAACCGAAGGGAAGAAAAGAGATATCGGAAAATCCTGATCATCCGCTAAATTGAAGAGGTTCCCTTCCCTCCTTTTAATTCTTCTTCTCTTTCCTCCGGAAAGATGTAATAAGAAGATAATTCAACCGGAGGTGGCAAACGGTGATTTTAATGAGCCATTAAATGTTGGCTGGCATAAGCGAGCAGTAAATTACAGCGGTGATTACCGGATAGAAAGGATAAAAGAAGGGGAAGAATATTATGCCCGAATCTATAAAGATGCCTGCGGGTATGCCCAACTTGAGCAAAAGGTAATGCTCACCAGGCTCTCTTCTCTTCTCTCTTTTCGGGCAAAGTTCTTCGCTAACTCCAATAATGAGGAATATGCCTCGGCCGGAGCGGTAGTGATTGAATACTTAAATAGGGAGATGAGAAAATTGGGTGCTACTTATTTCTGCTCTCGAACGCCTAATTTTACGGACTGGCAAAACTCCGCAACTCTTCACCTTTATGAAGTTCCGAATGGAATCTGGCGGGAGTTTTCCTTAAATATCGGAGAGGAATTAAAGAATTACCTCCCGGGAATACCAAAAGAAGAGGTCAAATTCATTAAGATTATCCTTCTTGCCTATTGCACTCAGGAATCTGGTTGTTGAGGGTTAATTCAGGAGGCAGAGGTCTCGGCCGATAAGATAAAACTAATCCTTTGGGGTAAATCTTCCTTTTATCCCTTTCATCCGGCTCATTATAATCCTTCCCCGGACAATAGTCATTACCGCCCTTCCTTTTAATCTCCAGCCGGCAAAGGGACAATTCCTCCCTTTTGATTCAAATTTTGAAACATCAACGACCCATTCTAATTCCGGGTCAATAATTGTGAGATCTGCCGGGAAAGATTCTCTTAATTCTCCGCCTTTTATCCCCAGAATCCTTACGGGTGCAATCGTCATCTTCCGAATCGCATCAGAAAGGGAAAGAAGTCCGGGCTCAACCAAATAGGTGAGGACAAGCCCCAGGGTCGTCTCCAGCCCAATAAAACCCGGAGGTGGATTAGGACTTGCCTTCTCCTCTGGGGTATGAGGAGCATGGTCAGAGGCAATAACATCAATAATATCTCTTTTCAATCCTTCTTGGATTGCTGATACATCTTCTTTTGACCGGAGGGGGGGCGAGACTCCATATTTCTCATAATCCCTTTCCGAAAGGAGAAAATGATGAGGAGTGGCTTCACAACTTATCGGCAAACCATCTCCCTTTGCCTTTTCCATCAAGGAGACCGATTCCTTTAAGGAGAGATGCATAATATGAAAACGAGCCGGGATTTTCTTTAAGATAAATTGAATATACTCCCTGAGATATTTCGCCTCAGACTCTCTTTTCCCTTCATTCTCTTCACAATGAGGACATACTGGTATATTCCATTTAAAGGCTTCTTTTACTGCCTCTTTCATCACCTTTCGGTCTTTAACCAAAAGACCGTCATCGGTAAGCCCGACCGAACCCGCCTCTTTTATCCCTTTCACATTGACTACCTCTTTCCCTTTCATCCCTTTTGTGATACAGGCATAGGTATAAAAGTTTACGAGGCTTTTTCTTTTGGCTAAATTGAGGACTTCCCTCACTCTCTTTTTTGTGTCAATGGGCGGAATGGTATTTGGGCAGGCGACAACCGTTGTGAATCCGCCATTGGCAGCAGCGCGGGAAAGGGTTCTAATCGTCTCTTTCCTTTCTTGCCCGGGCTCACGGGCATGGACATGGATATCCACAAGACCCGGGCAAACGATTTTCCCTTCCGCCCGAATTACTTGCGCCTCCTTAAATTTAATCCTTTTCGCAAGCGCAATAATCTTCTCATCTTTGATGAGAATATCAAGGGTTTGGTCAATATTATTTTTCGGGTCAATTACCCGACCATCTTTAATGAGAAGATACTTCAATCCTAACCCAAAAGAATCATTTTAAGAAGTGCCATTCGAATATAGAGACCGTTCTGGGCTTGGCGGAAGTAAGCCGCTCTTCGGTCGTAATCAACTTCGGGTTTAATCTCGGAGACCCGGGGGAGGGGGTGCATAATAACGGCATCTTCTCTCATAACCCGAAGGACTTGCTGGTCAATAATATATCGGTCCTTGGCTTTCTCATAAAGGTCAATCCTTTCCCCAAACCTCTCCTTCTGGATCCGGGTGGCATAGATGACCTCAACTTCCGAAGCAACCTTTAATAGGTCATCCTCCTCAAAGAACTGGACCCCGTGTCTTTTGAGATACTCTTTGATGTCATCCCGCATCCGAACCACCTCCGGAGCAACGAAATAAATCTTCACATCCTTATATTTGGCTAAAAGGTAAGAAAGGGAACGAACGGTTCGGCCGTAGGCTAAATCACCAACCAGGGCAATCTTTAATCCGTCTAAATGACCAATCTCCTTTTTGATTGTCCAGAGGTCTAAAAGGGCTTGGGTTGGATGTTGACCTGGTCCATCCCCAGCATTAATGATTGGAACCGGAGAGACCGCTGCTGCCCTTTCGGCTGAACCACTTTCAAAGTGCCTCAGGACAATGAGATCGGCATAACCCCCAACAACGCGAATTGTATCCTCTAAGGATTCGCCCTTAGCCGCGGAGGAGAATTGTTGGGCATCTTCGGTGGAGATTACCTCACCTCCCAGACGGCGCATCGCTGACTCAAAAGAAAGACGGGTCCGGGTGGAAGGTTCATAGAAAAGGGTGGCCATCAATTTATTTTTTAAAATCTCTGCCCCGCCTCTTTTGGCAATCTCCTCCATCGCCTCGGCACAAGAGAAGACCTCTTCTAATATCTCGCGGCTGAATTGTTGCGCCGAAATGATGTGGTAGAGTCGCACCTTAAATTACTTCCAAAGAATCGCTAAGGGAACTAAAACGCAATAACCCAAAACCAATAGAATTGGGGCTAATGTTGTTGAGCCTCTGGCTAAAAAGAAAAACCCGGCAATAATGACAATAATCGCTAAAAGAAGGAGGAGATAATTCTTCTTCGTAAAAGAGATATTAGGAAAACGTCTCGTCTCTCTTTTCAGCCCTTCCTTTTTAACCTTTTTTCCCATACAGAGATTTTAAGGGAAAAAAATATCCTGTCAATAAGATTGGGGAATTTTTGTGGATTTCTTGTGGATTTTGGGGATAAGTTAAACCTTTTCCACTTCTTCCCCAAAACTTTAAAAGAATAAGATATTATTCTCTCATCCTAAGTTATTATTTTTTAAAACTTATTCCCTTTCCCCAAAATTTACCTTTCAACAAAAGAAAACAATTTTTCTTTTTATTATAGGTTATTGTTAATGAGGAGTAGAATGGTTAGCGTAAATCCTTTCCCAAATCGGCTTGATAAGATTTTCTAACTCCCGGTCATAATTTGCCATCTCTTCAATATACTTCTTTTCGGTTAAAATTTCATGGGGAGCGTAATCAATTGGTCGGGCACCATATTTTTGAATCACTTCCCTTGCTTCTAAAAAGTGGTCTCTTATTGGGCAGGGACGAAGCCAGTCATTCTCTCTAATATTCTCTCCCCGAGAAAAGAAACCATATCTTTTCTGCCAATCCCGAACTCCTTCAAAGAAAGGCGATCTTATTGCTTCTTCAATCGTTCCCCCTTGAGCATAGATATCTCGGATATTGCTTACCGCAAAGGGAAAGAAGACGCAAGGGGCAATATCTCCATGCCAGTTGATATGAAGATACCCCCCCTCTCTTCCGCCAGCGATACAGCCATGACTAACTGTCCCGTGATTCCAGAAATCAGCGAGCATAATTCCCTTCTTCTTCACAATCTCCCAACTTCTTTCCCACATCCAGAGTCTTTGCTGGGGGGTTGGCATCAGACTTATATCAATGTCGCGTCCAATTGGCATATAATGGAATATCCAGCCATAAGAAGCCCCCATTTTATTAAAGAAGAAGTCAATGAACTCATCAGAGAGAATCTCCTTGCAGTTATAACGGGTAGCGGTAAGGGAGATACCAAAGAGAACCTTATTCCTTTTTAACCGCTCCATCGTTTGTAAAATTCGGGAAAACATCCCTTTTCCGCGTCTTTTGTCCGTAGTTTCTTCAAATCCTTCTACTGATATTGCCGGGGTTAAATTGCCGAGGTCTCTTAAAATCCGGGCGGTTTTTTCGTTAATCAGGGTGCCATTAGTATAAGCCATAAAGACGCAGTCATCAAACTCTCTCGCCAAATCTAAGATTCCCTTCCCTTCGTGCTGGTAGGCAAATGGCTCGCCACCCGAAAGGACAAAGAAACGAACCCCCCAGAGTTTTCTTGCCTCCCGAACAATTCTCTGGACAATCCAATATTCTAAGCGGTCCTTTTCGGTTGCCGCATTAGCGTAGCAATTGGGACAGGATAAGTTACAGAATTTAGTTGGGCTAATTACCAAAAATCCCGGTGGTCCCTCGCCGTATCTCTCTCGCCAGATTTCTTTTATCCTCTTTCCATCCTGGTTTAAGATGATTGCCCGGACAAAGGTATTTAAGGAATTTCTCGTCCAGCGAACCCGTAAAGCGGATTGAAGCATTGCCCTCATCATATAATACAAATCCTCCGCTACTTTCTCCGAGGGGGTATGCTCGGGATTGGTTGAGAGTTTCTTAATCTCTTTGGAAAGCCAGAAGTATAAGAGACGGGTGAAGAGACGGAGGTCTTTTATTGGAATTCCCTGGTCAATATTCAGTGCCCAATGCAGAATCTGGCCAATCACAATATCCTTTCGAGTCATACCATAAAATTATAATGAGAAAGGATTATTTGTCAATAGGCATCTTCCTAATGTCGGGTAGAGGTTTCGGGCAAAATCCCTTATCTCTTTGCCAATTTCCCGGTCTTTCTCTAAGAAAGGAACGAATTCCCGAACTTCCTTAAATATCTTACCAATTATCCCTTTTCGGGGAAGACCTTTCAATTCAATCGCCTGAGCGGAAGCGACCGCCTCAATCGCTAAAATCATCTCTAAGTTCTCCCGAATCCTTTCCAATTTGGAGATGGCATTAATGCTCATACTGACGAAATCCTCCTGATTGAGAGAAGTGGGGAGGGAGGTGATCGAAGCGGGATAAGAAAGGGCTTTATTCTCACCGGCTAAGGATGCGGCTAAGACCTGAGCCATCATTAAACCGGAATTCTTTCCGCTCTCCCTGATGAGGAAAGGAGGCGGACCAGAGAGAAGATAGAAAATCCTTCGCTCCGAAATTAAGGAGAGGGTGGTTAAGGCAATTGAGAGAAAATCGCTTGCCTGAGAGAGCGCCTGGGCATGAAAATTGCCCCCGGTTAAAACCCCGATTTCCGGATAGATGACCGGGTTATCGGTAACGGAATTCATCTCGGTCTCAATAATCTTATTGGCAAATCTTATCACCTCATAACAGGCACCATGCACCTGAGGGATACACCGGAAAGAGTAGGGGTCCTGAATTCTTTCCGTCCGATTGGGCATTCCCCTCAAAATCCTTTTGAGAAGGGATGCGGTCTTTAATTGGCCGGAATAAGGCTTGAGCCTTACTAACCTTAAATCAATTACCCTTCGGTCGCCCTGCTCGGCATAAAATGAGAGTCCGGCAATCAGATTGGCAATCAAAAAGAGTTGATTGATTAGATTGAGATTAAAGGCGAGATAGGCGCAAGAAACTTCTGTCCCGTTAATCAAAGATAATCCTTCCTTTGCGGTCAGGTTAATCGGGAAGAGGTTCTCTCTTTTTAAGGCGGAGATGGCTTTCACCTTCCTCCCTTTATAAAAGACATCCCCTTTACCAATAAGGACAAGAGCAATCTGGGCTAAGGGCAGAAGATCCCCGGAGGCACCAACCGAGCCTTTCTTATTAACCACCGGAATAATGTGCCGATTTAATAAAACCAACAGGGATTCAATCACTTCGGGTCGGACACCGGAAAATCCTTTGGCGAGGGCGTTTGCCCTTAAAAAGATTGCTCCCCGAATTACTTCGGGGGGAAAAACCTCTCCTGCACCCAGGGAGTGAGAAAGAATTAGGTTCTTTTGCAATTTATCTAATTCCTTCTCTCCAATCTTCCTCTCGCAGAGGGCACCAAAGCCGGTATTCACTCCGTAGACCGGAACCCCTTCTTTTAATAAGGCGATTAGCCGTTTTCTTCCCTCTTCCACCTTCTTTTTCCCGAAAGGGGAGAGACTAACCTTTTCCCCTTTCATAACCGAAACGAAATCTTTTAATCTCAAGTGGTATTCTGGTATCTTCATCCGACAATCTCTTCTGCTCCAACTTTCATCATTTAAGATTAAGGGAAAAGAATAAGAAGTCAATTCCTTTTAAGTTATGGGGTAATCTATTATTTCTGTCCTTCCCATTCGCCCCGGAAAATTAAAAGGGGAAAGAAAGCAAAGAGATTAGAGCTTTTCTATGAGGTTGTAGCCAATCTCTAAGGCGCGGATGTTTTGGGCTAAGTAATCCCCGGGCACCCTTCTCGCCAATGCGGACTTCAGGGACTCTAACCTGCATAGGTCATATCTTGTTGAGAGAATCCGCGAGATTGTTCCCAAAGTAATCACATTGGCAAAGAGTTCCCGACCTAACTCCTTCCGAGACATCTGAGAGAAGGGGAGAACAAATGTAGCGGGAGAACGAGTAAATTCCCGGACGTAGAATTCATCTAAGAGTATAACCCCCCCTTCCTCTAAAGAGTCATAATAATCATTATAAGACTCCTGGGAGAGACAGGCTAATACCGAAACCTGGCGACAATGAGGAAAGTAAATCTCCTCGTCGGCAATTATCACATCCGAACGGGAAGAACCGCCCCGCGCCTCCGGTCCGTAATTTTGTGTCTGAACAACATATTTCCCTTCATAAACCCCAACCCCTTCGGCTAATATTATCCCGGCTAAGATTAATCCCTGGCCACCCCTTCCCGCTAATCGGACCTCAATCCTCATCTTCCGAGTGTTTCCTTATAAGCGGACAGGAATTCCTCCGATTCGGTTTCGTAGAGAACCCCAATCACAATCTTATCTCTGGGGAACTCCTTCCCGGAAAGGCTTTTCACATCCACACTCTTTTCCTTAAAATATTTGAGCATCTCTACTCCATCACCAATTCGATTGACCCGCCCGAAAAATGTCGGACATTGCGAAATAACCTCAATGACCGCGAAGCCCTTTTTCTCTATCCCCCTTTTTATCATCTCCCGCAAATGCCGAACATGATAGGTTGTCGTCCGGGCAAAGAAGACACAGCCAGCGGCTTTTGAAAGTTCGGCTAATTCAAACTCCCTTTCGGGATTTCGATAAGGAGTAGTAAGGGTTAAAAAACCCCGGGGGGTTGTGGGTGAAACCTGACCACCGGTCATTCCATAATTGAAGTTGTTCACAATGATTACTGTCAAATCAATGTTTCTCCTCGCCGCATGGATAAAATGGGAAAGGCCAATCGCTAAGATGTCCCCATCACCCCCAATCACAATTACCTTCATCTCCGGTCGCGCCATCTTTACCCCAATCGCACAAGGGATCGCTCGCCCGTGGAGAGTGTGAAAGGTGTCGCAATCTAAATACCCCGGAACCCGGGAAGAACAGCCAATCCCGGAAACGATACAGACCTTCTCCTTTGCTAATTTGAGGTCAATCAGCGCACGAACCAATTGGTTGGCAATTGTGCCAATCCCACAACCCGGACAGAGGATATGGGGGAAACGATCATCCAGCCGGAGATAGTTAATAACCTCTTCCTTCATAAGACCGAAAGAATCTCCTCCGGGGTTATCATTTGACCATCAACCCGATTGACCGGAATTACGGGAATCTTCGGACTCACACAACGTTCAATCTCCCCCAGGAGTTGCCCCTGATTCATCTCCACCACCACTACCTTCAAAGAACTTTTTAGGAGGATAGAAAGTTTTTTTGCCGGAAAGGGCCAGAGAACCCGAAGACGTATGAAACCGAGCGGGCGCTTCCTCTCCTTTTCGTAAAGATTTTTCGCCTCCCGGACACTCCGGGCACTCGCCCCATAAGAGACTAAACAGGTCTCCGCACCCAAATCAAAGTATTCACACGCGAGATCGGAAAACAGGTGTAGATTCTCGGTAATCTTTCTCTTTAACCGCTCCATCTTCCAGGCGATAACCTTCGGGTCATTAGTCGGGAAACCATCGGGACGATGGGTAAGACCGGAGATGTGAATCCGATAACCTTCGCCGAAATGGGCAAACTCCGAACCGTAATTGTTCTCTTCATCATAATGGCGATAAAATTCTTTTTCTTTCTTCTTCCTTTCCGGAGTATAAGTCTCAACCTCCTCCGGAAGGTCAATCACTTCTCGCATATGAGCAATAATCTCATCCATCAATAATATCACCGGCATCCGGAGATATTCCGAGAGATTTACCGCCGCAACCGTTAGGGAATAGGTCTCCGCCACAGTTTCCGGATAAAGGCAACAGGTTGGATGGTCGCCGTGTGTTCCCCACCGGGCTTGCATCACATCACCCTGACTCGGCTTTGTCGGCAGACCGGTTGCCGGACCTGCCCTTTGAACATCAACCACAAGGGATGGAATCTCTGCCATACAGGCATAACCAATCCCTTCCTGCATCAGGGAGAAGCCCGGTCCAGAGGTGGCAGTCATGGCTTTCATCCCGGCAGCCCGGGCACCAATCACCGCATTGATGGAAGCAATCTCATCCTCCATCTGGAGAAAAATCCCGCCCAGTTTCGGTAATTCTCTTGCCATAAATTCCGCAATCTCCGTCGAGGGTGTGATTGGATAACCAGCAAAGAAGCGAATTCCCGCCTTTATCGCCCCAAGGGCACAAGCCTCATTCCCGGAAAGAAGTCTTCTCATCCGCTTTTCCCCTGTTAACGGAAATGGCAAAATCCGGACACATCTCCTCACACAAAAGGCAACCGATGCACTCTTCGGGATCTTTTACCGAAACCTTTAAATCTTCTCCCAGAGAAAGGACCCCCTTCGGGCAGAACTCAATACAAATCCGACAGGATTTGCAAAACTCCTTAATAATAAAAATCTCATGCCCCTTTTTCGTCTTTCTAACTTCTTCCTCTGGTTTTCGCTTTTCCACTATCCGAGTTTCTCCTGTAAGAGGGTTTTTATCTCTTCCGGTTCGGAAAAGAGAGTGATCCCGGCAAGGTGGAAGGCTCTAATCTTCTCTTCCGCTGTCCCCTTTCCATCCATAATGATTGCTCCAGCATGCCCCATCCTTTTTTCCGGAGGAGCGGTCTTTCCGGCAATAAAACCGAAGACGGGCTTCGTTATCTTCTTTGCCACATATCTCGCGGCAATCTCCTCGTCGTCCCCGCCAATCTCCCCAATAATAACGATAGCTTCCGTCTCGCTATCTTCCTCGAAAAGGGAAAGGCAATCGGTGAAACCAATCCCCTTTATCGCATCTCCCCCAATCCCAACGACCGTTGAGACACCATAGCCCGATTGACAGATGTGATAAGATATTTCATAAGTGAGAGTCCCGGACCGGGAAACGACACCAACCTTCCCTTTCTTAAAAAAAGCAGAGGGGATGATCCCAACCTTCGCCTCACCCGGATTACAAACGCCCGGGCAATTAGGACCTAAAATCTTTGTCCTTTTCTTCTCCTTTTTCAAATAGGCTTTTATCTTCATCATCTCTAAAACCGGAATCCCTTCGGTGATGACAACGACTAAGTGAAGTCCAGCATCGCATGCCTCATAGATGGCATCGGGTGCGAAGGACGCAGGAACAAAGATGATTGAGGTATCACAACCGGTCTTCCTCTTTGCTTCCTCCACCGTATTAAAAACCGGAATATTATCAAAGAAACTCCCCCCTTTCTTAGGACTTACCCCACCAACAACATTCGTTCCGTATCGAATCATCTCCCGGGTATGGAAACTTCCGTCCCTCCCGGTTATCCCCTGGACCAGAACCCGCGAGCTCTTTGAGATTAAAATGCCCATCTTAAAGACTCCTTGCGAGTTCACTTGCCTTCTTTACCGCCTCTTTCATCGTCTGAGCAAAGTGAATCTTAAAATTAGAAGGGAGGGATGATAATAGGGAACGCGCCTTCTCTTCATTCGTCCCAACCAATCGGACAACGAATGGAATACTCAGGGGTTTTTCCTTTAAGAAGTCAATTAATCCCTTAGCGACATCGTCACACCGGGTAATGCCCCCAAAGATATTGATAAGCACAACCTTCACTTCGGAAGAGGTGATAATCTCAAGTGCCTTCTTCGTCTTCTCGGGTGAAGAGGAACCACCAATATCTAAGAAGTTTGCGGATCTTGCTCCGTAGGTGTTTAAGAGGTCTAATGTGGCCATCGCCAGACCGGCTCCATTGACAATCGTCCCGATCTCTCCGGATAGTTTTATGTAGGAAAGCCCCTCCGCCTTAGCAATCGATTCTAAGGGGGAAAGATTATATTCATACTTGTCCCAATCCGGATGACGAAATCTCGCATTGTCATCTAAGATAATCTTGGCATCGAGAGCCAGAAGATTTCCTTCTTCGGAAACAACTAATGGGTTAATCTCTGTTAGGAGACAATCATTTTCAAAAAATACCTTCGAGAGAGCCATAATGATGGAAGAGAGAGGGGGATTTAAGTTTGGTTCATTCGGGAGGAGGAAAAAGGCGACTCTCCGGCTCTGATAGGGGAGAAGACCTAAGAAAGGGTCAATCGGTTCTTTTAGCATGCTCTTTGGTCTTTCCCGCGCTATCTCCTCAATATCCATCCCGCCGTAGGGGGAAGCAAGGAGAACCGGTTGAGAGAGATTTCGGTCAATCGTAATGCTTAAGAATAGTTCTTTTTTAATCCTCACCTTCTCGGAGATTAAAACCATCTCGACGGGGTTTTCTTTGATTTTTAGGGAGAAGATTTCTTTGAGGGAAGTTAAAAGTTCTTCTTCCTTTTCGACAAACCTCACCCCCCCGAATTTCCCTCGACTTCCAACTAACACCTGTGCCTTCAGGACACAAGGGATCCCGATTTCGGGGATAACGGAAAGCCCTTCAGATACCGAATGGACCAATCTTTCGTTTGGGGATGGGATTCCAGATCGCTGGAAGATTTCCTTAGCGTAAAACTCAATCAACTTCATCCTTTTTAGTTTAAGAGATTTTTATCGATTGTCAACTCCCGCCCAAAAAATCCATAAGAAAATAAGTAATAAAAACTTCCTTTCCAAAAATTTGACAAGTTCTTCTCCCGGTCGAGAAAAAGACCAAAGAATCCACTAAAACCACCGGGGTTCTTATATTCGTGTTCCCTTGCATTGTTTGATTTATCGGTTATAATTAGGTGATGGCGAAGTTTGTGTTTGTTACTGGTGGTGTGGTTTCTTCTTTAGGTAAGGGTATTGTGACCGCTTCTATCGGTTTGTTGTTGAAATCTCGTGGTCTCCGGGTTTCTCTTTTGAAGCTTGACCCTTATATTAATGTTGACCCGGGGACAATGAGTCCTTTTCAGCATGGTGAGGTTTTTGTTACCGAGGATGGTGCGGAGACGGATCTTGATCTTGGTCATTACGAGCGATTTTTAGATGAGAATCTTTCAAGGGAGAATAATCTGACTGCTGGTCAGGTTTATCTTTCGGTGATTGAGAAGGAGAGGGCTGGTGCTTTTCTTGGAGGGACGATTCAGGTTGTGCCTCATATTACCGGGGAGATTAAGGAGCGAATCCGTAGTCTTGCTGTTAGTGATATAGATTGTGTTATCGTGGAGATTGGGGGGACCGTGGGTGATATTGAGGGTCTTCCTTTCTTAGAGGCGGCACGGCAGATGGCACTGGAGGAGGGGAAGATGAATACTCTGTTTGTTCATCTGACGTTCGTTCCTTTTCTGCGTAGTGTTGAGGAGTTTAAGACGAAACCGACCCAGCATTCAGTTAAGGAGTTGCGGGAGATCGGTATCCAGCCGGATATTATTGTGTACAGGACCGAAAGGCCACTGAGAGAGGATCTTAAAGAGAAGATTGCGCTTTTTTGTAATGTCGATCGAAAGGCAGTGATTGAAGCGGTTGATACTGCTAATATCTATCGGCTTCCGCTTATTTTTCATGAGGAAAGGCTCGATTGGTTGATTATGGAGTATCTTGGTCTGAGGTCAAAATGTTCGGATTTCTCTCTTCTTGAGAGGTGGAGGGATTTTGTTTTCCGACTGGATAATCCGGAAGAGGAGGTGGAGATTGGTTTTTGTGGGAAGTATTTGAATGTGAAGGATGCTTATAAGAGTGTGATTTCCGCATTGAATCATGCTGAGGCGGAAACGAGAATCCGAGCGAGAATCCGCTGGATTGATTCCGAGTCCCTAGAAGAGTCTGATGGTTGGGACCTTCTGTCCGGGGTGGATGGGATTTTAGTGCCCGGTGGTTTTGGTCCCCGGGGGATGAGGGGGAAGGTGAAAGCGGCAGGTTATGCAAGAACCCGGGGAGTTCCTTATCTTGGGCTCTGCGTTGGTTTGCAATGTGCGGTGATTGAATTTGCCCAGAATGTTCTCTTGTTGCCTGGTGCTAACTCTACCGAGTTTGACCCTGATACTCCTTACCCGGTGATTTATCTGATGGAAGAGCATGATGGGGTTAAGCGAATGGGAGGGACTTTGCGTCGTGGTTCCTATCCATGCCTGGTTAAGGAGAATACTTTGGCTTTTGATATTTATCGTTCGAGGTTGATTTACGAGAGACACAGGCATAGATACGAAGTGAATCGAGATTTTCTCCATCTGTTCGAGAAGAAAGGGCTTATTGCATCGGGTTTTTCTCCTGATGGGAGGTTGGTCGAAATAATTGAGTTGAAGGACCATCCATTTTTCATTGCTACTCAATTCCATCCGGAGTTTCGTTCGCGACCGTTGCGACCTCATCCGCTATTTGTTGAGTTTTTGAGACGGGCGCTTTATTTTAAGAAGAAGAAGATATGACCGGATGGATGAGACTTTTAACCCTGAGTTTCAGGTGTCTCTTGCTTGGTTATCTTCTGTTAAAGAAGGGTTATCGGAAAGAGATTGAGGATAATTACTATGCTCTATTTAACAGAATATCTTGTGATTTTTTTCGCCGGAATGTTAAGAGGCTTTCGGAGAATTTTGCTTTTACTCTACTGGGAAAGAGGGATTTTCTTCCGGAAATTAGAGGGAATCTTCAATCGGACAAAGGGGGTGTTTTTTTGACCCTCCACTTCGGAATCTGGGAGGTTCTTCCTTCAATCTTTGCTCGGGCGGGTTTTCGAGTTGGTATTGCGGTTTCAAGTCAAAAGTATTCTCTTGTGTCGCATATTCTCGAAAGGATTCGGCGAAGGGATGGTGTTTTTCTTGTTCGGTCGGTTGCGGAAATGCTTTCTCTTGTGAGGAAGGGTTTTCTCTTAGGGTTTGCGGTGGATAACACGAGAATTGTCGAAAGGATTCCTCTTGATGTCTTCTGGCGCGGGTTTGGGATTATAAAGACTCCGTTTGTTATAGCGGAAAGAACCAGGTGTCCCTTGTATTCAATATTCGGATTCTTACGGGAAAAGAAGCCGGTGGTTAAAATTCAGAGGATAAATGGACCGGAGGAGTTCGCAAAGTCCGCACTTGATTTTGTGAGGGAGTATCCGGAAGAATGGGTCTTCTGGGGAAAATGAGAAGGGTTCTTTCTCTCTTGTTTTTTCTCCTGTTTGTATTGTGCTGCAAAAGGGGAAAGGAGGGGAAAGAGGATGTTTCTCTTCCAGATGCAATTACTCTTAATTTTCAGATGGAGGAGTCGTTTTCCGGGGAAAGATTGTACCGTCTGTTTGCGGAAAGAGGTGTCTTGAACGAAGAGAAAGGGATAATTCAGGTTAGTCGAGTTAGAATCTTCTTCTTCTCCGGGGGGAGGATTATCTCGAGTGTGACGGCGGACGAAGGGAAAGTGTTTATCAGGACTTCTGACCTTGTTGCCTCGGGGATGGTGCGCATCGCTACCGAAGATTCCATCTACATCATGACTGACTCTATCTCGTGGAATAATCGGAGACAAACGATTGAGACCGATGCCCGGGTTAAAATCATTAGTCCTTCGGCGGAGATTGAAGGAGAGGGGTTAATCTCTGATGCGAGTCTTTCAAACATTAGAATCAAAAGCCGGGTTAAGGGAGAGTCTTCTTACAGGTTTAAGTGAAGATGGTTCTTTTTCTCATTCTATATCTTTTTGCGGAAGAGAAGTTGAAGATTGAAGGGGAAAAGATGGAGATTATTCTTCATGGGAAAGAAAGGGGATGCCACTTTTCCGAAGGGGTTTCTATTTCTCTCCCGGGAAGGCTTTTAATCAGAGGTAGGGAGGGATATTACTTTCCGACTTCTTCCTTCTTTATCCTCAAGGGAGGAGTCAAAATTGAAAGTGAGGACGGAATAATAAAAGGTGATTCCTGTATTTACAACCTCTCGACGGATGAGAGTGAACTCTTTAAGAACGTCGAAATAGGTCTCGAGTCGCTTTCTATCTTTACGAATCACCTTAAATTCAATCTTAGAGAGCAAATCGCACAATCCGAGGAGGCGAACTTAATCCCTGAGGGAAAGAATTTAGAGTTAAGGGCTTTCAATTGGTTCTACGATATAAAGGAAAGGAGGGGAGAAGGCTCAGACCCGTTAATGCTTCTGAAACATAGGGAAACCACTGTTAAGGCAAAGGG
>Ga0272449_1002352_pt1 | contig 17695 bp, 18 predicted proteins | sample YNPCB0241_FD_198679 | JGI IMG/M metagenome (GOLD analysis project Ga0272449, IMG submission 198679) | Hot spring sediment microbial communities from Yellowstone National Park, WY, United States - YNP-CB-024-1 | ecosystem: Environmental > Aquatic > Thermal springs > Hot (42-90C) > Sediment... | reverse complement strand
ATTGTAGTAAATGCCAACACTTCTTCCCGATTGAGGAGGGTATATCCCCTAATGACCATATACGTTTAAGGACTTCACCAAAAAAGAAGAGAAACAACGGTAAAGTTACAGGCCTATAAAAGATGTCTACATAATATTGGGGGCGGCCGGATTTGAACCGGCGATCTTCGGGTTCCCCCGACTGACCAGATTTCCATGATCTGGAGCCCGACGCCTTAGACCTTGCTCGGCTACACCCCCCACCCCAGCCATACCTGCGACTGCTCTTAAAGGTTACGGCACGCTGGGGCCGGTGGGATTTGAACCCACGACCTCGCGGGCCCAAGCCGCGAATCTTAGACCATGCTAGACCACGGCCCCTTCCAGCTGTGTGTGGAGTGTCTTTAATGAATATTTTTGTAGGCGCTATAGATAGTGTCCAACTAAGGTGTTATATTTAAAGGCCTGTTTTCTTCCTGTTTGTATGGATGTTGTGGCCCTGGTTTCCAGTTGTTTTATGCGTAATAAAAAAAGTAGGGTGGTTAAGGCCTTAGCTGTCTTGGACTATATGTTTCATGGTGGTTGTAGGAAGGTCTCCAAGATTCTTAGCATGGTTTTGGAGCCTATAAGCAGGTCTGCGGTACACTATCTCGCCAAGAGGGTATCTTCTGTAAAGGTTGCTAAGGAGTCCAGGTATAGGAGGTGTGCGGAGAAGATGGCTCCGGCCAGGCGAGATATGTGTTGACCTTACACATACGGGATATCATACTGCTTCCAGTATCCGTGTTATTGTTCCTATGCCCTTGGTCTTCCCTTCACGGAAGATGAATTTATCGCCCTCCCTCACATACCATGGCCTGTATTTGAACTGCATGATAACCCTCCCGGTCTCGCCTGCCTTGAGGTATTCTTTATCGAGGAGTGTGAGTCTGACTGATGAGGCTATTGTGTGGCAGTGGAGTATGGGTTCGTAGCCGCTGCTGATGCGTGTGGGGTGTGAGAGGACTGTTATCTCGGCTTCGAAACTGTAGACTGCCTTGGGATCCAGTGCTGGGTCGCATAATACCATCCCCCTGTGGAGGAGCTCATGCTTGACACCTCGCACAGCAGCCCCCACTATATAGCCCGGCTCAGCCTCAGGTATTCTAGCATAGTGGGTTTCAATGCTCCTTACCTTCACCGGTGTGAATCTTCCCTTAACGTCGGGGCCGACTAGAACCTCTGTGCCTGCGGCCAGCTTACCCTGCTTCACCGACCCTGATACAACACTGCCTACGCCCTCAACATTGTAGACTCTGTCGATATAGAGGAGTAGGGGTTTGTCGGAGACCTTGCTCCTCACGGGCAGGTTTCTGAGGAGGGAGTAGAGTAGGTCGTAGCCCTCCCGTGTAACGGCTGAGGTCCTTATTATAGGCACTATGACCGAGAGCTTATCCAGTACCAGGCTTATATCCTCCTCCCGTCTAATTGGGTATGGGATGCGGCCTACACGTTTAAGGAGGCTCTCTGTGACATCCTCCACCGCCTCCAGCCTCTCCGCTCCCACACGGTCGGCCTTTGTGATACAGACTACTACCGGGATTCCCATGGCCAGCATGACACCTAGATGTTCCCGTGTGATATGGGTTGGCCCATCGTCAGCCGCCACAACTAGGATGCCATAGTCTATCTCCTGACCCAGCAGCCCCCTTATGGTTGTCCTGAGCCAGGGTTCATGGCCGACGGTGTCGACGAAGCTCACAAGCCTCTGGGACTCTGCCGCCACACGGCTCCTCTCCATCTTATCAAGCGGATTGGCTAGTAGTCTTGGTTTCGCTCCGTCAAAGCCCAGGAGTGCGAAGTGTATATCGGCTGAGAGGTTTCTCTCCACCTCATGGGGTAAGGTGTCTAGATACAGCCATTTCTTCCCATCATCCCGTTCTCCAGTAATTAAACATGCGAGGAGCGTTGATTTGCCATGATTCACATGGCCGGCCACCGAAACCGTTATATGATTTCTACTAGGCTCGACAACACTTGAGATTATCACCCTAGCTATTATAGCCCCGTTCTCCTCAAATCGCTCCACCCTATCTATGACCGCGCTGCACTCCATCGCAACATTCCTCAAAACCATCAGACTCTCCTCAAGCTCTATCTCGGATAGACCCACCTCCCTTCCATCATCGCTGACACCCAGAATATACACGGCCTTGCCGTTGCCCAGCTGGAGCCTATGCTTCATTTGGCTTGCTAGCTTCTGTCTCTTCTCAGGTCTGAGATGGATGCTCGGAATCAGCCTCTCCTTAAACTCTATATGCTGAACCTCCGACGATGGCAGTGTAAATCTCCTACCCAAGCTCATGAAGATGTCACTATGAGGGATACAACCGAGGTTATATGCTCCAGCTTCTTAATCCTATTATTCATAGTTTCCTTAAGCTTTTCCATACTATCTGTCTCAACCTTCACAATAGTATCATACACGCCATATACACGGCTAGCCTCCTTAACCTCCTTGATAGCCTGAAGCGCCCTCAACACCTCATCCTCACGGCCGGGCCTTACGTTGAGTAGGAGAAAGGCTATCGGCATACCCTTATTTAATCACATGATGGCAGTATAAAAACTACAGGATGGTTGTTGGATACATGGCTGAAAACGTTGATGACTGGACGGTATCAAGGTTTACCGTATTCCCAATAATTCTTATAAGGTGATGTTGCTCACACAGCCCGACAGGACTCCAACTCCAAACCCACCACACATAACTCATTTTACCCTGCCAGCCTTCAAAAGTATTACATATGTATATATCCGTCCGACGTCGGACGCGTATATACGCTTGTATTACCTCGGACACCTATTTAAAGCCTCAAACATACTTGCATGTCTCTGCGATAAGCAGACCTAACAAGCCGCCAGAAACACCCCGCCGTAGAGCAGCTCATCAGACCTACCATATAATATGAACTAAAAAGAGGAAGGCTACACCTGATATGGTAAAGACAACGGCTAGTAAGATGTCAAAACTATCCCATTTGGATCTGTGGTGTGATGTGAGGTGGAGCATAACAATAAACACCTACATCCATAAACCAACAAGGCCATAACAGATAACAGATAGTGTCCAAATAATCATTTTTGCTCACCTCCCTGTCCTTGCGGCCTGATAGTATATTGTGAATAGGTTTAGGAATAGCTTGAGGTTGTTTATTCCCTGTATGTGGTCTCTCGCGCTCATCTTATGGTGGAATACTACAGTTCTCTCCTTCAGGTATCTGAAGAACCTCTCATGCCTATACTCTACTTCTCTAGAGCCCATTTATACCATGGACCACTATCAACTATGACCAATGGCTTGTTTGCACGCATCCTCGATGCTTTCTTAAGGAATACTAGGGCATTTAGGCTACTCCTCCCATACGACGCCTCCAGAGCCAATAATTCCTTGGAATCTACGTCTACAGCAGACCATACATATCATAGTTCTCTAGGACGTGCGGGCTATGGCCTGACCCCTCTTCACCAAGTAACCTCATGACCACATCCCCAACCTCCCTATCATCCTTGAGGACCTTCTTGGCATGAGCCTTGGGCTTGGCGGCTGGCTGACCCCTCCCCAACCAAATCATATGACTCTCACACACCCTGCTTATCCACCATCTATAAATAGGTCCTACTATGACAGAGGCTTCTTCTATTGTGGTCTATGTGGTGTTTCATGAAGAACATGGGTAAATGTCCTAATCGTAGTGTTAAATTAAGGGAAAAGGGTAGGAAGAAGAAAGATAATAACAGCTCAAACCATGTTGTGGTATAAAAGCTGATACAGAGGGTATCAGACGTCGAAATAGAGGTGGAACTCATAGGGATGCGGTCTAGCGCTTGTCTCCACATAAGCCTTCATAGCTAGCTCGGTTATGGTTTCGATGAGTTCCCCATCCATCACAGGCTTGAGAAACTCGTTATCACTTTGGAGGGCCTCAACCGCCTCCTTCAGGCTTCCCGGCAGCTCCCTAACACCCAGCTCCCTCCTCTTCTCAGGGCTAAGCTTATAGATGTCCTCGTTGACAGGGTTGCCCGGATCTATCTTCTTCTTGACCCCATCAACCCCGGCTGCAGCGATGGCTGCGAAGCATAGATATGGGTTGGCCGACGGGTCCGGCGTCCTAAACTCCACACGCTTGCGTTTTGAAGAGTTGGGCCCCCTCTGATAGACGGGGATTCTGACGTTAGCCGACCGGTTAGACCTACTCCATGCGATGAAGACAGGGGCCTCATAGCCTGGAACAAGTCTTCTGAAGGAGTTGGTGGTGGGTGTCACGATAGCTGTCAACGCCCTACTATGCTCCAGCAGACCTCCTACAAAATAACGGCCCAGCTGACTCAGCTCAGCATATTCATCATCAGCATCATAAAAAAGGTTCTGGTCCTTGTTCCAGAGGCTGACGTGTACATGCATGCCTGAGGCGTTGTCACCGTAGATAGGTTTGGGCATGAAGGTGGCCACCATCCCCATCTGGCTTGCCACATTCTTGGCCACATACTTGTAGGTCTGGGCTTTGTCAGCCATCCTGGTGAGCGTGTCCAGCTTCATATCTATCTCACACTGTCCCGCTGTAGCAACTTCATGATGATGCGCATCAACCTCAACTCCGAAGTAATCTGATATCAGCCTGCAAACCTCACCCCTATATTCCATAAGGGTGTCCTGGGGTGGTGCGGGATAATATCCCTCCTTAAACCTTATTGGGAATGATTTGCCATCCCTGTTCCAAGGCGCCTCCCTAGATTCTATCGAGTAGCTCTGACCCTGATAGGGTGTGGCTACATCCCACTGGACCCGATCGAATACGAAGAACTCGATCTCTGGCCCCCAGTAGGATGTATCATATCCCTGGGCCCGTAGATATTCCTCAGCACGCTGGGCTGCGAGTCTCGGATCCCTGGGGAACCTGCCGCCTCCAAATCCCCTATAGACATCGCATATCATCCTAGCTGTCTTCTTACCATCTAGGCTCCATGGTATCACTGCGAATGTGTTAGGATCTGGTTTGAGAAGCATATCGGACTCGTATATCTCGGCGAAGCCCCTTATCGATGACCCGTCCAGCTTTGGCACACCCTCTGTGAACATGTCATCATCTAGATACTGGGAGGAGATTGTGATATGCTGGAGCTTACCCGGAACATCGGTGAACTGGAGGTCTACAAACCTCACCTCCTCCTTATGAATTACCTCCAGTACCTGCTCTTTGGTGAAGCTCCAGGGCTTCAATCTTGTCTGGGTGTAGGCTGGAAACATGCTCCCACTGCTCCTAAACAAGTTGCATCTAACGAAAGAAGCGCTATTTATACATGAAGCGGCGGAATAATACACATACCGGACTCAAACCGTCAATTTAACATATACTCACACCCTGATACGGCAGTCCAACCCAACCATGGTATGGGATGGCTGATAACCAACCTTTAACGCGCACCCCGCTGTCGGGTGTTGCGATGGTATATTTAACGTCCGGCCTCCTTTTGGGTTTCCCAGATGCTGCTTGGCATGGCCAGCCAAACCCCTTCCCCTCTCCTTCCCGTTTTAAAGTTATGGCCTTGATGGTTTATAGGAGTAAGTGTTTACTGTCATGTTATGCTCCGCCTAGCATCACGCCATAGATCCTGATGAGACAGTTTTGACCTCTTACTGGTTGTTGTCTTTGCCCTACTGGGTATAGCACTCCTCTTATGGTCCATATTATATGGTGGGACTGAAAGCCTGCTTTATGCTGGGGTGTTTCTGGCGGCTTGTGCAGGCCTGCTTATAGCAAGGCTTGAGACGGACAAGTATATTTAGCTGGGGCTTTATAATAGGTGTCCGAGGTCGGACGGGTATTACCTGTGGCCGGGACGGGTTATAGCTAGGCAGGAGGTGGGGTTTTTTGTATGATTTTTGTCCTTGGAGCGGGCTTTATCATCCTCGCCGTGATCTACGCCCTGCGGGCCTCAAACACCACAAGATTTTATAGAACGCAATAGTTCAACGGAGTCATGATCACCAGGGCTATGGCGTTGGTTACGCTGTTGACGATAGTGCAGCTGGCCCAAGGTCTGGCCCTCTGGCTTAAGCTAGTGGAGGGCAGTCTTTACACCCTCGGGCATGTGGGGCTGGGCTTTCTCACATTTCTGATAATGCTGGGTATAGCCTACTCGGCTAGGAAGAGTGGGCATGCATCGGCCTCCGACATAACATTCGCACTGGCCCTCTACATTATACAGGGAGCGTTCGGACTGGCTATACTGGCCGAGGGCCCCGCCATCGTAAGATCGATCCATCTCTTCATCTCTTTCTTCACCGTGGCTGCCAACGCCTCAGCCCTCTCCCTCTCGGCCATCAGGCAGAGTAGGACCTGAAACCCATCAGCGAGATTGCGAAGACAGCTATGCCTAGGAGATGGGCTGCTGTGCAGAGCAGACATATAGCGCCTATCAATACAAGCTCGGTGTAAACCAGCGCTGCCACACCTACGACTGCGATGATGGAGAGTATGAGGAGTGTCTTGGAAGCCCTCTTGGATTTGGATGCCAGTGGTGAAAGTGCTGTGGCAGCTGCGAAATAGCCCAGCCCAAGTGTGGCGGTCGGTATCCCGCCTAGCCTAGCGTATGGGCTTGAGAGGACAAGGTCGCATGAGAGGAAGCTGCTGATGTCGCAGAATGTTGGTGGTGGCAGGAGTGCGAGGTAGAGGGATAATATTAGCCCGGCTGATGAGATGGCCGTCGAAAGTAGATACGGTTTCCTCAGCTTTTGAGGGCTGACTCTATCAGCTGCTCCAGTGTCGTGTATGGCCACTCACCCTCAAGCTTTCCCATGATAACCCCCGACGGGTTTATGACAAAATAGGTTGGCGTACCCCTCACACCGAACATACGGAAGACATTGAGCTTATCATCATATACAGTTGTCCACGAGACTCCATGACGTTTCAGATAGTCGGCTGTCTTCTCAGGGTTTGTGTTCAAGCTGCCTGCCACGGTGAGGAAGAAGACCCTGTCCTGATATTTTTCATGTAGCTTGTCTATTGTCTCAGCCATGTTGTTGCAGTGGATACACCATTCATGTATGAAGTCAATGAATATTACCCTGCCCTTGACGGATGACAGTGTAAAGGGTTGCTGTGTCAACCCATCACTGTTGATTATGTTTAATGTGAAGTCGGGGGCCGGCCCCCCCTCTGATGCGGTGGTGGTTTGTGTTATTCCAGCTGTTGGCTGGGGTGGGGATGTGACTAGGAAGACTATCAAGATTATGAGGGCTACGGCCGGTATGATGGGTATGATGCTCCTGAGAGGGCTTCTAACCTTCTGGGACTTCTTCTTAGGCATATGCTGGTTGACCACTGCCTAATCAGATATTTATATGTTGTGGATGATAGAGGATGCAGTTAGAGAAGCCGCAACTTTAATCTTGATAGTCTTCGTTCAAGATTATTGCCCTCAAGATTATGAGGTCTTCCTTCCGTATTATTACAAATTTTAATACCGCCGGGCAAAATACCTAGGCCCATGGTTGAGGTCTCCAACCAGCTGCAGGCCATTATCTATTTCCTCAGCATCTTCCTCAGCGGAGTTGCCTTCAGGTTTGTAATAATACGATGGGCTCATTCATGGGCGCGAAAAACCGAGACAAAACTGGATGATGTGATCATCGGCGCGGTAAGCAAACCCATCCTGATCTGGTCTTTCATCGGCGGACTGTACGTAGCACATCCATACATAGGAGTTACAATACCAGCCCAGTTTACACAGATTCTTGACAAGGCAGTCCTAGCTATCCTCATTCTATCGGTCTCATGGTCGGTGGCCAACCTCGTGGGAGGCGTTTTCAAATACTATGGTCACCGGATTGGAGCAGCTGTCCAGATAACAAGCCTAAGCCAGATCCTAGCCAGACTAGTGGTCCTGACAATAGGCCTTATCATAATCTTGGCGGAGTTCGGGGTGGAGGTCACACCTATAGTTGCGTCGCTTGGATTGGGAGGTCTCGCAATCGCACTTGCCCTACAGGACACTCTCGCCAACCTCTTCTCAGGCTTTTACATACTGGCTGAGAAATCGATCAGGGTAGGTGATTTCGTCAACGTAGAGGGAGCTGGTGAAGGACGTGTGACAGACATAGGATGGAGGACCACCAAGATTGTCACACTGCTCAACAGTACATTGGTTATACCTAACAAGAAGCTCGCAGAAGCAATAATCACAAACTTCGATCTTCCCGAGCAAAGTCTCGGTTTGACGACAACCCTGAGCGTTGGCTTTGGCGAAGACCCTGATAAGGTTGAAGCAATAATCTCCGATGAAGCATCCAAGGCTGTCTCGGAGTTGGAGGGCGCTGACCCATCTTTCAAGCCACTCGTCTGGTTTGCAATGGGCGAATACTATCTAAAATTTACAGTCATCTTTAGAGCCCTTGATATAAAATACCGTGGACGGCTGCTCCACCAGATGAACAAACGGCTCTTTAGGAGGCTTAAACTAGAGGGTGTTGAGATTCCCTTCCCCGTGAGGACGCTCTACATCCGGGGAGGTCAGACATCATTAGATGGCTCGGAAAAACTTACTGTTCCCCAACATTATGACCGTCAACAGCAAACAGCACCGACGACTTAGCAGTGTTATCTCCTTATCATGTAATGTGTAATGTCTCAGCCATTTAGGCCATTGCGGCTATCTAAAATCCGATCTTATTTTAAATCCATAGACTTCACATTCTCAATGGCTAGACAGCTGGATCTCCTGTCCAGCATGGATTCTATCTATCGCAAATACATATAATAATATGATCGGCTGATTGGATGCATCCGGTATGGCTGGCCCCATCATACTCCTAGGGCTTCTCCTAGGAATATTCCTCGCTGCAATAGATGCCACGGTGGTCTCGGTGGCGATGCCCAAGGTTGTATCATCGCTAGGCGGTATTAGCATCTACAGCTGGGTTTTCACAGCCTATGTACTTGCATCAACAATCTCCGGCCCACTCTGGGGTAGGCTATCCGACATATATGGTAGGCGGGTCATCTACATAACTGGCGTAAGCCTCTTCATACTAGGCTCAGCCCTCTGCGGCACGTCAACAGATATGCTGCAGCTTGTCATTTTCAGGGCTGTGCAGGGTCTTGGAGCGGGCTCGGTCCTGGTCCTAACATTCACCCTGATAGGAGAGCTGTACAGGCTTGAGGAGAGGGCTAGGATAACAGGCTATACAACATCGGTCTGGGCTATAGCCAGCATCGCCGGCCCCCCATTAGGAGGCTTCATAGTAGACAACATCGACTGGCGATGGGTCTTCTTCATCAACATACCCTTCGGACTATCGTCGGTTGCCATAGCGTGGAGAAACCTCACACGTGGGAGAGGTGAGACCAGGGGATTGGATATCACTGGAACCCTGCTCTTCTCCCTCGCATCCACGACACTACTAATCTACCTCAACGAATACAACAATCTGGGCATCCTAGGTGTTATCATGCTCCCGCTCTCCCTGGCCACGGTTCCAGCGTTTATCTATGTTGAGAGACGGGCCTCCAATCCACTCATACCATTACACCTCTTCAAAGACAGGGTGCTTAGGGGTGGATATATTGGAAACCTGACTGCAGGATTCATCTTCTTCGGGACAATAGCCTACCTGCCGCTCTACCTCCAATGGGCTCTACGTCTCTCCGCAACATCATCAGGCCTAGCGCTGCTGCCCACAACCCTCGGATGGCTTATATCAGCCAACCTCTCAGCCCGACTGGTGGTCAGCATGGGGCCCAAGCCACTAGCAATCTCAAGCGGCCTAGCCCTGATCATTGGAACAGCCTCCATAATGCTTACAGGCGGTAACCTCATCCTCCTACTCCCCTCTCTAGGGCTACTGGGTGTGGGTATGGGCTTCACAGTCTCCACATTCCTCATCACAACACAGACGATCGTAGCTAGAAACGTTCTCGGAGTAGCCACCTCCCTCCTCAGCTTCCTCAGATTACTAGGTGGGGCTGTCTCGGCGGTGGTAATGTGGATACCCCTCTCAAGTGTGATAGGCACTGTGGAAGGATCTGCCTCTAACCAGCCTCCCATCCTAACACCGGAGCAGGTTTCATCCTTTACACAGGCTATTTCCCAATCATTCCTCATAGCCCTGGCCGTGGCAGTGTTAACCCTCATAGTCTACATCCTAACACCCTCCATCCGGCTGAAGGGTAGACAGGCTTGAAATTTCAGAGGATCATAAGTATTGACATTATGGACGGCCGGGTTGTCAGACTTGAGAGGGGAAGACCCGACAAGCCCATATACTACGGCCTCACACCACGGGAATACGCCATACTCTTCAGCAACAGCGGATGCGACAGGCTCCACATAGTAGATCTTGATGCGGCGTTAGGCCGTGGTGATAACAGGCGGGTCATAGGTGAGATTATCTCTGTCTCAAGAAAGCCCACACAGGTGGCTGGCGGTATCAGGAATTTAAAGAGGGCTGAGGAGATCCTAGGCCTGGGTGCTTGGAAGATCGTCGTCTCATCCGTGATATTCACGGATCTGGATGAGGTCTCTAGAATGCTGGAGATGTTTGGGCCGGAGCGGCTTATAGCAGCTTTGGATGTGAGGGAGGACGGTCACATAACCATCCACGGATGGCGGCGTGAGATAGACCTAGACCTAGCCAACGCAATAACATATGTCATGAAGCTCGGGTTTAGGGAGATAATCATAACCGACACCTCCAGAGATGGTACACTTACGGGTGTCTCAGAGACCACGCTAGGCAGGATACCCAGTGATGTGAGGGAACGTGTGATTGTGGCTGGCGGTGTCTCTGGAGAGGATGATATCAGGCTTGTCATGGAGATGGGTTTTGGCGGTGTCGTCTTGGGGAAGGCTGTCTATGAGGGAAGGATAAAACTATGGTAGAAAGTGGCTGGAAAACCTGATCTTCATAAAGCAGTCTGGCATATTATCATAAAATAGGGGAAAAGTGATATTTTCCTCGGTTATATATGGCATTTTGACGTTGGTAGTTTTATTCCGATTGGCGGGAAACACCTAAATACACCCTCCGACGCAAATCCCAATCCAACGAGGTGAGCTGGCTGGAAAAACCCCGGATAGTGCAGGAATACCTCCCAATACCTCCAGCCAATAATGTAGAGTTCTGGAACCATGAGAGGATAGAGCATATAAGGATGCTGGCCAGGTTTGGAAGACCTGCATGGGTCTGGGATAGGGCCAAGCACACCTCAAGGCGCATATTGGATAGGATTAGATTTAGGGCGGAGCTGGAGAGCCCAACCATAGAACCACGTGAGGTGGATGATGTTGATACATCCACATCCCTAGCCTACCGTCAGATTGAGATGTCCTCACCACTATACCTCGGCGATATGTCCTTCGGAGCCCTCAGCGGAATACCCAACATAGCACTGGCCAAAACCGCGGACCTTACAGGAATACTGACGGGTACGGGTGAGGGTGGATTGTATGAGGAGGTTAGAAGATACCGTAGAATCACTGTCCAGTGGGCTTCAGCCAGGTTCGGCGTAGACCTTGACGTGCTCAACACGGGGATGGGCGTTGTTATCAAGATTGGGCAGGGAGCCAAGCCGGGTATAGGAGGCCATCTTCCAGGAGTCAAGGTCACTAAGCCGATCTCAGAGACGAGGAGGATACCCGTTGGCCTGGACGCCATATCTCCAGCACCCCATCATGATATTTACTCGATAGAGGATCTGGGGCAGCGTATAATGGCCATCAAGGAGGCCACTGGTAAACCTGTCTTCGTGAAAGTAGGCGTCACCAACTACATCGCCTACATCGCCTCAGGTATCGCTAGGATGGGTGCTGATGGGATAATCATGGACGGGCAGGGTGCTGGAACAGGCGCGGCCCCTGAGGTTGTACGGGATAATGTGGGTCTGCCGATAGAGATAGCCGTGCCTGTGGTGGATAAGGCGCTTCGAAGGGAGGGATATAGGGATGGCTTCTCAGTAATAGCCGCCGGACGTGTCAGCAGCGCAGAGGATACAGCCAAGCTTCTAGCCCTTGGAGCAGACTGTGTGTCAATAGGAACCGCCGCCCTCATCGGCATGGGATGTATAATGGTCCACAAATGCCACCTGGGGTTCTGCCCAGCAGTCATAACCAACAAGATAGAGGAGAATCCAGCCCGTATACTGTCTCTGGATACAGCCACCAACTGGACTGTGAACTTGGTGAGGGGGTGGACTGCTGAGCTTAAGGCTATAATGGATGTGCTTGGGATTAGACATCTGGATTCGCTGGTCTCTAGACGTAACCTACTAGTGGCCGACGGTCTTCCATCAGATATGGCTGAAATAATCGGTGTGGGATAATGCACTCCTACGTCTGGACTGATAGGAGGATCCGTCATCTCAAAGAATTGTCCGGAGCCGCTGGAAAGACTCCAGGAGAGCCGATGATAGCCAGCATGGGTAGCACAGGCCCTCCTAACGTCGAGGAACCGGTCTTCATAAGAGATCATCTAGTGTGCGACGGAGCCCAGGTGACAAGGCCCAGCATAGACCCCTACAGGGAGCCTGTAGACACTCAGATCTATCTCCACGGAGTTGGTATACGTCTCTCCCAGCCGTTAATCCTCTCGGTCCACCCCGATTATCCCAGCGTGGTGAGGAGAGCGTTGGTGAGGGCCGCCTATAATCTCGGCCTCCTAGCATACATACGTGGGACCAACTTGGCTGCCGGTGAGGAGGTTTATGGTGGGAGGATTCTATTGGATGATGGCTCCAGATCTCATGCAGGGCTTGGGGTTGTGAGATACTATGGCCATAATGGCCCCATAATGCTCAAGACTCCATCAACCATAGGGCTGGAATGGGCGGCCAACCTATCATGGAAGAATATTGTGGGCGTTATTGTTGATGAAGACCATGCTGGTTCAGATACACCAATAGAGGTGGCCACATCCCATGTTGACAGGATGCTTAGAAGGATCAGCTCGGATGGACAGCCCATGAGGGATAGGATAACATTGATAGCATCAAGCCGTAGCATAAGGGGTGCAGACGATATTTTCAAACTCGTAGCCCTTGGAGCGGATGCCGTGGCATTGGGGGATGCAGCCCTGATAGCAGCGGACTGCATAGGAAAAACACCATCAGAGGATATAGTGTATGAGAGGATTGAGAACCTTGCCATCGCACTCCAGAAAGAGGTTAAACTCCTAGCCGGCGCCGCAGGGGTGAGCAGTATCTACACATCCCTCGTGGGCAACCGTGAGCTGCTAAGGGCCATCGGCCTAGACGCCGATACTAGGGCTAGGCTTGGTGTGAAGTTGGCAGGGGTTGGCTAGGCTTGGAGATAGTGAAATCGGGATGTGGAATACTTGGTATAATGCGCAAGCAAGGTGCATCCAAGGTAAGGGTGGAGGAGACCCTCAACTCTATCGAATGTGTCAGATATAGGGGGAGCAGGCTTGGAGCAGGATTCGCAGTTTATGATCTGGGTAGAAAGGGCCAGCCCATCATATTGAAAGCTTTCGTCAACTCCGAGGAGACCGTTGAATGGATTAGCACAGCACTCGGGGAATATGCCTCCAATATTCTGACGCTGGGATTTGACAGCATCCCAGTGAACAGCTTCGCATCATGGACCGCATACGTTGAGATGGACTATGAAACAGCTAGGGAAGCCGTCAACAGGATAAACAGCCATCTCCTCGCAGATGGGATAAAAGGTAGGATATACTCGTGGGGTCGTTATGTGAATGTATTCAAGGGCGTGGGATATCCGTCAGACGTATGCAGCTACTATGGACTGGCTGATAAAGGGTTGGAGGGAGATCTCTGGCTAGCCCATACACGTCAGCCAACCAACTCACCGGGGGTATATCCGATATGGTCCCATCCATTCGCCTCCCATGAATGGGCCATAGTCCATAATGGAGATGTAAGCTCCTTCGGAGCCAACATAGAATTCCTGAGATACCGGGGATATGAGAGCTTTGTCGGGACTGATAGTGAGGTCATCGCCTACATACTCGACTACCTAACCAATGTGGAGGAGCTTCCAATCAGTGAGGCCGCCCACCTACTCACCAACCCGCCCGCCGACGGCCTATCAATATATCGTGGAGCATGTCTGGATGGGCCTTTCAGCGTCATAGCCGGCTACTGTGATGGACAGGATGTCTACATGCTGGCTCTGGCTGATAGGTCGAAGTTCAGACCCCTCGTGGTGGGTGAGGATGATGAGAGGATATATGCGGCCAGCGAGGAGGCTGAAATAAGAACCATATCGGCGAAGGCCCGGGTTTGGCCTCTCAGTCCCGGCGGAATCTTCCTCGCATCCCTTAGGAAGGGTATAATACTGAGTGGGAGAGAAAATTTCAAACTCTTCTACAGGATATATTGCAATCACCAGCAGCCTGACGATGCATTAGATGTTTCAGGGATGACAGCAAGTCAGGTGAATCGTCTGGTGAAAAAACTTGTGGAGAACGGTGTTAGGGAGATAAGACTGAAGAATGTGAACGGCCACCGCTATCTTGGGATAAACATACCCGAGGGCACCAGGCTACATATATACGGTGTTGCTGGAAACTGTCTAGCCAACTTTAACAAGTCCGGCGAGATAATCGTTTATGGAAACGCTCAAGACGATGTCGGTGACGCCATGTATGGTGGACGTGTTATCATCCATGGTGACGCCCGTGATGTGGTTGGGCAGGCACTCCAGGGTGGTGAGATATTTGTGAGGGGGAGTGTGGGTAATCGTGCGGCCATACAGATGCGTGAGTTCCATGGGAATCGGCCATATCTAGTGATAGGTGGGAGGACGGACGACTATCTGGGAGAGTATATGGCTGGCGGTGTCGTATTTGTGCTGGGGATAGATGCTCTTGAAAGGGATGACATACAGCTTGTCGGCCATTATACGGCAACAGGCATGGTGGGTGGGAGAATCTACATACGTGGAGAGGTGGAGCGGTCTAGGATAAGCCTCAACCCACCCAAGGCCGATGTAATGCAGTATCTTGATGGGCTGGCGAAAGAGGGGCTCATAGATTATGCGGCCGTCAAGAGTCTCGGAGAGATGAAAGCCATAACCTACGATGATGTGAGGAAAATACTATCAGGGGAGCCACTCAGGAGGATATCCAAGCTCTATAGAAGCAAATACTATAAGGAGCTGAGGATAGACTATAGGATGCTTTCGGATGATGATCATGGGATCATGGATGGAGTGCTCAAAAGGTTCTTCAGAGAGTTCCACTTTGAGGAGAGACTCTATGACAGACTTCTATCAAGTAGGTTTACAGTGATAGAGCCTGTGGGCGGCAGCCTACCGCTCGAGAAGGCCGAGGAGTAGTATCACCTAAGCCTCCTAACGACAGACATCAGCTCCTTAACCCTCTCTATCTCGACAGGGTTCCAAAACTTTCCATCCCTACGCATATATGACCCTACGATGGCTCCGTCTGCAACCTTCAACAGGGATTCGGCATTCCTCGGGTTCAAGCCGCTCCCAACAAGCACGGGAAGTGATGTGGCCTGCTTAGCCTTCACCACACGGTCCAGAGGTGTCTCAGCACCCGTCCTAGTCCCCGAGACAATAACGGCATCGGCGTCAAAGAACTCGACGTCGGCAACCTGCTCCTCAAACGGCCTGTCACTTATTATGAAATGGCTTCCATGCTTCACCTGAACATCAGCGAAGACCCTTATATCCGCCGCCCTGAGGTTGCTCCTATACCTTAGGGCATGATGGGCGACAGCCTCGACAAACCCCTCATCCGCTATGTAGGCGTTGGCCCACTCAGCCGCCCTAACCCATTTACCGCCAGATGCTAGGCATGCTGCTATTGCGGGTATAACACCGTTGGCCAGACAGCATATGCCGACCGGCATGCCGGTGGCCTTCCTCACCTCACGTGCCACAACTGCGAGTATCGAGCTGGTCTCATGGCCTATTGACTCGGGCTTGAGGTAGGGGTAGTCGCCGATATTCTCAACCTGCAGCCCATCCACCCCACCGCTTTTGAGAAGCTCCGCATCACGTAGAGCATACTCGATAATATCCTCCATGGGCATTCCGGAATAGCGTGGGGCTCCCGGCAGGGGTGGGAGATGTATCATCGCAATAATGGGCTTGGGGTTCTTGAAGAGCTCGTTCAAGGCATTGGGTTTCATGGGGAGTAGAGGCTGTGGCATATATGCACATTGCATTGCTGGTACAAAAACATTATGAATCATCAAGCCTTTCTATCCTGCCGCCGATAGTGGTGGAGGCTAGGGCTCCCAATCTAACAGCTCTCTCACCACATTTCTTGGGTGGCGCGCCTTTCATCAACTCATATATGAAGCCGGCTGTGAACGCGTCTCCTGCGCCGGTGGTGTCCACAGCCTCTACTGGGAGAGCTGGAACCTCAACCACATCACCGTCAGCCGTTGAAATCTCACATCCACTCTCACCCTTTTTTAGAACTACCAAACAGCCCAGCTTGGAGGCCAGCTCTGATATCTTCATGATGCCGCTATGTAGTGTGAGCTCGCGGAACTCATGGCTGTTGATGAATAGACAGTCAAGCCGGCCTACGAGATTTTCCAGAAATTCAGTGTTCATGGCCAGTGGAATGCACATATCAAGCGTCATCAAATAATCCCCACGACTTTCGAGTAGCTTGAGGGCTGTACTCCTCTGCTCACCCTCAAGGAGACCATAGCCTGAGATATGGAGTATAGAAATATCTTTTGGCGGGCCCTTATACCTGAGATATTTGTTGGCACCCCTATATGCTAGCATGGTCCTCTCACCCCTACCGCTTACTATGATGTAGACTAGGCCCGAAGGCTCACCCTCCACCCTCTGGATATATGATGTATCAACTCCTGCAGCAGCCAAGCCGTCTACAAGCATGACGCCGACTGGATCCGCACCCACACAGCCCATCAACAACGTATCTACACCCAGTAGGCTTAGTGTATGGGCTATGTTAGCTCCGGAGCCGCCGTGCCTAATGAAAGCCCTCTCAGCCAGCTCCTCCCCACCTTCTCTTGGAAACCTTGGGTGGAACGCTATGATGTCCAAGTTGATATCTCCCAATACAGCGGCCCGCCCGTCCCTCAACCCAATCATAGGAGACCCCATCATATTTGAAAAGTTTTGCGGACATCTCGGAGATGTTGAACAAGATATATACCATGTTGATATTGTGAATCTATGGCAGGTCTATAGGATTTTAGAGATATGCTTATCTTTCTTCTTCCTACTCTTTTCCCTCAATTTAACACTACAATTAGGACATTTCTCCATACCCATCCAAGAGATACCGCATACGCTACAAAAATAGAAACCCCTACCATAATCTGGCCTATTCATAGATATGGAAGTAGCTTCCTCGTCCTGTTTATAGAATAGCTCTACCGTCTCATTAAAGACCTTGAGAACCGCTTTAATCCTATTATCCTCTCCAACAAATAGTGGTGTTATAGGCTGATCCGCTTTTCCGAAAGAGGTACATGAGACAGCTTGTCCAGAGACAGGGTAGGCTTATACGGCCTGTTAAAGACTGCTGAGAGTATGGTATATTTGTTGAGGGGTATTATTGGGCGTGTCCAATGATTTGTAAACCCTAGTCCCCATCATGCGGCATTATTAGATTAAGTACTATTTCGGGGTCTGTCATTTCAAAACTGGGGTGTCACAGACCCCTCCGATATATAAGCCC
>Ga0272449_1002349_pt1 | contig 17707 bp, 11 predicted proteins | sample YNPCB0241_FD_198679 | JGI IMG/M metagenome (GOLD analysis project Ga0272449, IMG submission 198679) | Hot spring sediment microbial communities from Yellowstone National Park, WY, United States - YNP-CB-024-1 | ecosystem: Environmental > Aquatic > Thermal springs > Hot (42-90C) > Sediment... | reverse complement strand
GGAGTTTTGCCCGGAATTTTAGGATTTTTAATTGCTTACTTTTTTCCTTATCAAAAATATAAAAAATTAGCCTTATTTTTTCTTTTAATTAATATTTTTTTGCTGGTTTTGGTAAAATTTAGTCCGCTTGGGGTTAGCGCTGGTGGCGCATCGCGTTGGCTAAGACTTGGTCCAATTTCTTTTCAACCATCAGAGCTTTTAAAAATTACTTATATTATTTACATTTCCGCTTGGCTTTCTAATGCAAGAATAAATCGGACTGGAGATTTTATAAAAGGTTTTCTTCCTTTTGTTATTATTTCAGGAATTATAGGTATTTTGCTTTATATTCAACCAGCTACAAGCGCTATTGTTATTTTAATTGGAAGCGGGACTGTTTTATATTTTATTGGTGGAGTGCGTTGGAAATATTTTATAATTTTTGCTTTATTTGCAGTGATTGGTTTAAGTGTATTTTTATATTTAGATAATGGATATAGATTTAAAAGAATTGTTGCTTTTTTAGATCCATCAAAAGATATTTATGGTTCCGCTTATCACCTAAATCAAGCTTTGATTACAATTGGTTCTGGTGGGTGGACTGGTTTGGGATTTGGACAATCAACTACAAAATCTAAAACATTACCCGAACCAATAGGGGATTCTATTTTTGCGGTAATGGCTCAAGAATTAGGTTTTGTGGGCGCGGTAACATTAATTGCGCTTTTAATGATGTTAGTTTGGAGAATTTTTTACCTTTCTTTTAAAACAAAAGATAAATTTGGACAATTAATTTTAATTGGTTTTGGGTTAATTATTTCTATTCAGTCTATTGTTCATATTGGTGTTTTGATTCGACTTTTGCCACCAACAGGAGTACCCCTGCCATTTGTAAGCTACGGCGGAACCGCTTTAGCTGTTTTTATGACAATGATGGGAATAGCTTTAAATGTTTCAAAAAGATAAATCTTTTTAATGAATTATGATTGAAATAGAGAAAATTTTATTAAGTAATTTAATATTTGGACGTCGGATGTCTAAAGGACATCCGACGTCCATTTTTTATTGAAGTTTAAATTTTAACGTTGGTTATTGAAGTTTAACTTCTATATAAACAACTTCTATAAAAATTCTAATGACGTTATATCCGCTATAGCGGGAATAAAGTACCCAATAAAAATTTAAAATTAAAAATTCAAATTTCAAAATGATTGTAGCTCAGCAAAAATTTCTTTCAGAAATTTTTGCTGAGCATCCTAAATTTTGCCCCGAACCACATCCGGGTTCGGGGCAATCCCGTACCGAGCTATGCTCTGGTACGGGGTTGCATTTTGCATTTTTCCTCCAGAAGAGGATCCTCCTTTGGAGGAGAATTTTTTTGTGCCCGGGGTGGGACTCGCCCAGTACCATAAATGGGTACTGGGCGCCCCGAACCCATTTATGTGGTTCGGGGCGAACCCACACCCTAAAAATTTTTTTAAAATGAAATTTCTTGTTTTTTGCTTTTGTATTGTTCTGTTTGTTCTGTGCCCGGGGTGGGACTCGAACCCACACGCCGAATAATCGGCCAGGAGCCTCAGTCCTGCGCGTATGCCAATTCCGCCACCCGGGCTTATTAATAGAATACAGAATTATAAATTATGAATCAAGAGCTTAGGATTAAAAATAAATTAAAATTTTTTGCGGAGGCGGGAGGATTCGAACCTCCGGTACCCTTAACGGGTACTCCGGTTTTCAAGACCGGTGCCTTCAACCACTCAGCCACGCCTCCATCTTTTTTTAATTTTTATTTTAGATTATTTCCGGTTTTTCCGCCAGAGGCGCCTGCCCTCCTTCGGAGGGGATCCTCCTCCGGAGGACAAGACCGGTGCCTTCGGATAAATTTTAGATATCCGTCCTCCTCCGGAGGACAACCACTCAGCCACGCCTCCATCTATATCCGCTAAAAGCGGATTGTGGACCAGAGGGGAATTGCCCTGTACCACAACTGGGTACAGGGCACTCTGAACCCATTTATGGTTCAGGGTGAACCTCTATCCACTTTAGTGGACCAGAGGGGAATTGAACCCCTGACCTCCGCTTTGCAAAAGCGGCGTTCTGCCACTGAACTACTGGCCCTTAGTTTTAACAATTATACCATTTAAGATTTTTATTTTCAAGAAATTAAAATTATTATAAGATTTTTTATAAATTTTTAATTTTTATTTCTAGTTTTTATTTTTGTTTTGTAGTTCCTCTATTTTACGATCTAAATCGTCAATAGCGTTTTGTATTTCATCTTCTAAAGTAAGTGCTCTTATTTGTAGGTTTATATTTAATGGATCTATTTTTTTTGTAATTTCTTGTCTTGCTTCTTTAAAAAGATACAAGATATAAACATTGGATTGGATCATCTTATTATAATATTCTCTATTTTCTTTTTCTATTCTTAGAATTTTTACAAGTTTTGCGTACGCTTCTTCGTATGTATTTATATATGTTTCCCTTGTTTCTCGAAGTTTAATTCTAATATTTGTAAGTTTTATATTAGAATATCTTATTAATTCCTCTCTTCTTGTTTTTAATTCTTCTAATTTTGTTATTTTTGAAATTTCTCTGATTTTATTACGTATTTTCTTTTCATCTTTATCCAATATAGTTTTTATTTCTTCGTTTACTTTTTTGTATTCTTCCAAGTTAAGGCTTTGGATTTTTTTAACACATTCAACAACAAGATTTTCAAATTCTTTATCGTTTAAATCTTTAAGATTATTTTTTATATTTTCAATTTCACGTTCTCTTTCTGCTTTTTTATACTCCTCTTCTTTTTTTAAATTTAATTCTTTGATTATTTTATTTGCTCCAATCAATCCTCCAATTAATCCTAAAGTAGCGCCACCTAATTCAAGAAGAAATTTTCTGCGGGTTAGTCTTTGATCTAATTTCTTAGGTAGTTTTTGTTTTTTCTCCCAATTTTCAGTATTTCCCCATTTTTCTTTCATATTTTTATCATAATACAAAAATATAAATTTGACAAATAAAAATAAAAGCTTATAATTATATCAATAGCCATTGATATAATTATAAATATATGAAAATAAAACATTGTTATATAAGCAAAAAATCAACTACTGACTTATCGCAAACAGTCGAGTTTTTAAAAATAATTAGCGAAAAAAACCGTTTGAAAATTTTATGTCTTTTAAAAGAAAGTGAAAAATGCGTTTGTGATATTTGGCAATATCTTAATTTGCCACAAAATCTTGTTTCGCATCATTTAAAAGTATTAAAAGATTTTGGATTAGTATCTTCAAAAAGGCAGGGTTTAAAAATAATTTATTCAATTAATAAAAAGGTCGCTCGAAAATTTTTAAAATTATTAAATAATTATTTAAATATTTATGGAAAATAAAATTAAAATTCAAGTTTTAGGGTCAGGTTGTCCAACATGCAGAAAATTATTTGAATTAACGCAAAAAGCAGTTGAAGATTTAGGATTAAAAGCAGAAGTTGAATATAGCGATGATATTCAAAAAATTCTTGAAATGGGTTTAATGTCCAGCCCGGTTTTAGCTATAAATGGAAAACCGGCTTTAGTTGGTTTTTTGCCTGATACAGAAAAGATAAAAGAAATTATTAAAAAATTTATTTAATTTATTATGGATATTTTTTACCCAATAAAATTATTGGCTGATTGGCTTACTTATGTTGTTTTTCATTTGAAAGAAAAAACAATTTTTGCTGAAGCAGTAAACTTTTTTATTTATGACACAATAAAAATTTTTATTTTGCTTTCAGTGATTATTTTTGTTATTTCAATTATTAGATCTTTTTTACCGCCTGAAAAAATCCGTAAAATTTTATCAAGAAAAAATAAATATTTTGGAAATTTTCTTGCGGGAACATTGGGAATAATCACTCCTTTTTGTTCTTGTTCAGCCATACCATTATTTTTAGGTTTTATTGAGGCAGGTGTTCCTCTTGGCGTGACTTTTTCTTTTTTGGTTGCTTCTCCAATGATTAATGAAGTGGCTTTGGTAATGCTTTTAGGTTTGTTTGGTTTAAAAATTGCTTTAATTTATATTATTAGCGGTTTAATTATTGCAATTTTTTCAGGAATTATTATTGGTAAATTAAAAATTGAAAATTTAGTTGAAAGTTTTGTTTTTAATAATAAAATTGCTAATTTGGAAAATGATATAAAAATGGAATGGAAAGATAGGGTTGATTATGCTAAGCAATACACAATTGATATTATTAAAAAAGTATGGATTTATATTTTAGTTGGAATTGGAATTGGAGCTTGGATACATGGTTATGTGCCAGCTGATTTTTTGGCAAAATATGCATCTGCAGATAAATGGTATGCAGTTCCTCTTGCAACTCTTATAGGTATTCCTCTTTATTCTAATGCAGCTGGAGTAATTCCTCTTGTAAGCGCTTTAACAGAAAAAGGAGTTGCAATGGGAACAACTTTGGCATTTATGATGGCTGTTACAGCCTTATCTTTGCCAGAATTTATGATTTTAAAAAAAATTATGAAAACAAAACTCATTTTAATTTTTGCCGGAATTGTCGGCGCAGGAATTATTTTCACAGGATATCTTTTTAATTTAATTTTAAAATAAGTAATTTTAGAAAATCTTTTGTGGACCCACGGGGAATCGAACCCCGACCTCCGCCATGCCATAGCGGTGTTCTACCGTTATACTATGGGCCCTTAATTGAAATAATTTTTGAGTATATTATAATAAAACAAAGAAGAGATTTCAAGAATAGATAATATTAAAGTTTTAAATTGTGAATTGTCCCCATAGTTCAATGGATAGAACAATTCCGTCCTAAGGAATAGATCCAGGTTCAAATCCTGGTGGGGACACAAAAATTGAAGAGCGACAGGAGAATGGTTGTTATCCAAAGGACGACAACCGATTCAATGTTTTTAAAAAATTCAAGTTCTCTGCTATAATTAAATTAGTGCAAAATTCCTGGCGGGGTGCCGGAGTGGTTTAACGGGCCCGACTCGAAATCGGGTTTCCCAATTTTTGGGAACGTGAGTTCGAATCTCACCCCCGCCGCCATTGCCTCGCTGAAGTCCAACTCAACGTTGGACGAAAGCGGGTTTCGCCTCGTTGAAATTCAATAGTAGCGTTGGACTCCAAATTACCCACACAAAGTACATAGCAAATTTTGCTTTCGCAAAATTTGCAGTAGTTAGGTATTGTCATTATTTTTTTATTGGTGTAAAATAAAATTAATATGATTAAATTACCATCCAAATCCGCATTAAAAAAAGAATTAATTAAAAGGGGATATATTGATTCTAAAAAATTTAATGTTCTTGAAAAAAATGCTAAAAAATTCAAACGTTCTTTAGAGGAAATTTTAATTGAAGAAAAAGTAATAAGCTCAGAAGATTTAGCAAAAATTAAATCTGAAATTTCAGGAATTCCCGAAGCTCAAATTAATGATTTTATAGATTTTGGTTTAATTTCTTATATTCCTGAATCAGTTATAAAAAATTCTTATGTTTTGCCAATTAAAAAAGAAGAGGACAAGTTAATTGTTGCAATGGCTGATCCATGGGATGAAGATTTAATTGATTTTTTAAGAAAAAAAACAGATTTAGAAATAGAAGTTCAATATGCTCCCAAAGATAAAATTCTTGAAGCTTTTAATAAAGCCAAAGAATGGGATATTAAATCCATTAGCAAAGGAGAAGCAAAATTAGAAGAAGTAAGTATTGGAGAATCAATAATTAAAATTGTTGATTCTTTAATTAAAGAAGCTATTCAATCTAATGCATCAGATATTCATATTGAATCTCAAGAAAATGAATTATTAGTACGTTATAGAATCGATGGAATTTTGCGCGATATAGTTAATTTTTCTAAAGAATATGCTCCATCAATTATAGCGCGTATTAAAGTTTTAGCTAATTTAAAACTTGATGAACATCGTTTGCCTCAAGATGGAAGATTTAAACTTGAAATTAATAAAAAGCGTTATTCTTTTCGTGTGTCAGTAATGCCAGTAATTGATGGAGAAAAAGTTGTGATAAGAATTTTAGAAGAAGAGGGTAAGGAATTTACTTTAGAAGAGCTCGGTTTTAGAGAAAAAGAAATTCAAATTATAAATAAAGCTATTACAAAACCATATGGAATGATTCTTGCAACAGGACCGACCGGTTCTGGAAAAACAACAACGCTATACTCTTTGCTTAAAAAGATAAATAAAAGAGAAATAAATATTGTTACAATAGAAGATCCAATAGAATACAAACTTCATGGCGCAAACCAAACACAAGTTAAGCCAGAAATTGGATTAACTTTTGCAAGTGGTTTGCGTTCAATTTTAAGACAAGACCCAGACGTTATTATGGTTGGAGAAATAAGAGATAGAGAAACTGCTGGTTTAGCAATTAATGCAGCGCTTACAGGACATTTAGTTTTATCAACATTACATACAAATGATTCCGCTGGAGCTTTACCCCGTTTAATTGATATGGGCGTTGAAAGTTTTTTAATTGCCTCAACCGTAAATGTTATTATTGCTCAACGTTTAGTGCGAAGACTTTGTCCTAAAACAAAAATCCCATATAAGCTTTCTGATGATCAATATAGGGAATTAGCTAATGTAATTAATATTGAAGAAATTACAAATATTTTAAGAAAATTTAATCTTTTAAATCAAAATCAAACATTAAAAGATGTAACTTGGTATAAACCAGGTTTTTCAGAAGATTGTCCTGATGGTTATAGTGGTCGTATTGGTATTTATGAAGTTTTAGAAGTAAATGATGATATTAGAGAACTTATATTTGCAGGAGCAAATGCGGATAAAATTAAACAAAAAGCTCGTGAACATGGAATGATTACGATGCAAGAAGATGGATTTATTAAAGCGGTTCAAGGAATTACTTCTATTGAGGAAGTTATTAGAGTAACAAAAGAATAAAAAAATGAAATTTTCTATTTTTAAATTTTTGCCTTTTGGAAAAGTAAAAAATGAAGACAAAATGTTTTTTGCAAGGTATTTGTCTTTGATGTTAAAAACCGGTATTCCTTTAACTCGTGGAATTCAATTATTAGCAAATCAAACCAAAAATACAAAATTTAAAAAAGCTCTTTTAGATATTTATGATAATATTAATGCTGGAAAATCAATTGCAGAATCTTTAGAAAAACACCCAGATATTTTTAATGAATTATTTACTAATATGGTTAGAACCGGAGAAACTGCAGGAAATTTAGAAGAAGTTTTGGAAATTTTAGCTGAAGAGCTAAAAAAATCAAACGATTTTAAATCTAAAATTATTAGCGCTCTTATTTATCCTATCATCATCGTTGTAATAATGCTTCTTGTTAGTTTTTTTATAACATTTTTTGTTTTTCCTAAAATTTTAAAAGTTTATGAGTCTTTGAATGTGAAGGTTCCAACGCTATCAAAAATTTTAATTGTAACCATTCAGTTTGTTACAAGTAATTCTTATTATATTTTTGGGGGATTACTGATTTTCATTATTTTATTTTTAATTTGGTCAAAAACATATTATGGCAAAAGAACCCTTGATGCGCTTTGGTTAAAAATTCCAATTATTAAAGATTTGACTCAAAAAATATATACTGTTCAATTTGTTAGAACTTTTTCCTCTTTAATTGCTGGAGGAATTCCAACACCATCTGCTTTGGAAATTACTGCAAAAACAATTAAGTCAACTTATTATCGAGATTCGATTAATGTTTTTGCTAATGGTATAAGACAAGGCAAAAAGCTTTCAGATTTAATTTCACAATATAACCATCTTTATTCTCCAATAGTTGGTCAAATGATAAGCGTTGGAGAAGAAACAGGACAAATGTCTTCACTTTTAAAACAATTATCTCTTTTTATGGAAAACGAAGTATCTTTGACTCTTGAAAATTTATCAAAACTTTTTGAGCCAGTTTTAATGATTGTTTTAAGTATTGTTGTTGGTTTCGTCGCTTTAGCAACTACTCAATTAATTTATGCTTCAATTCAAAGCATTTCTAAATAACAAAAAAGGATTTTCTTTAATTGAAATTATTATTTCTACAGCTTTAATGAGTTTAATTTTGCTTATGATTACTCCGGTGTTATTTTTAGAAAAAACAAATCAACAAATGAATTATTTGGTTTTGGCAAGTCAAATCGCTTCACGCAAAATGGAAGAATTAAAACAATTACCTTTTGCAAATTTACCCGCAAATGGTACAACAACAATTTCTGATCCTGATATTTTAAATTTGCCAAATGGCGAAGGTTTTATATTTGCCGAAGATTATGAATCAACAAATTCTTTAAAACATATTACTGTTTTAATTAATTGGAAAAGCGGAGAATCAACCTCAACCTATAAATTAGATGCTTTATTTTATAATAAATAAATGAAAAAAAATAAAAAAATAAATAATTTTGGTTTTAGTTTAATAGAAATAATTTTAAGCTTGTTTTTGTTTGTTATTTTAAGTTTAAATATTATTACTTTATTTAGCGCTTATCAAAGATATAGCGTTATTCTTCCTAAAAGCATAACAGGCGCAAATGCTAAAAACGAAAATTTAAAAATTATTGATAATTTAAAAATATATATTCGCGAGGCGCAAAATATTTTAGATTCAACAGTTATTAATTCTATTACTTATAATTCAGGGACATCAACTTTGGTTTTACAATTAAGAAGCATTGATAATAATGATAATATTATTTTAGGAAGCAATGATATTGTTGTTTTTAATTTAGAAACATCAACTTTTCCTTATAAATTATACAGAATAATAAATGCGGATTCTAATTCCAAAAGAAGTTCGGGAAAAATTTTAATCAGCGATAGTGTTAAAAATTTAATTTTTAAATATAGCAACTTATCTCCAAAAGATTCAAAAAGTGTTATAATTTATTTAGAAACAATTAAAAAATATAAAAACGAGGATTTAATTGGACAAAGCACAACAACAGTAAATTTAAGATAAAATGATTTTAAAAATAAAAAAAATATTGAATTTAAGAAATGGCCAGGTTATGGCTGGAATTGTGCTTTTAATTTTCGGACTATCTTTATTTTTGGTTATAAATTATTTTAATTCTAATTGGATTAGTATTTTTTCAAGTTATAAATCAGTTAATACTGAAAGAGTTTTAAATATAGCTGAAGCAGGAATACAAAAAGCTCTTTTTGAAATTAATAAAAATATGAATTGGAGCGGAACCGGAGGCGAAGTTATGTTTGGAGATGGTTCTTTTGAAATTTTTGTTTATAATTCAGGCCAAGATAAAGTTATTGAATCAATTGGATATTATCCAAATAAATCAAATTATAAAATTAAAAAAAGAGTAAGAGTAACCTTAACAAAATCAGCAGGAGCTTCTTCTTTTCGTTATGCTTCGCAAGGCGGTTTTGGCGGAGTTGAATTAAATTCAAATGCTATTATTTATGGCAATGTTTATTCTAATTCTTATATTGATTGCGATTCAAATAGTTTTATAACAGGAGACGGATTTGCGGTGAGTTCAATTACTCCCAAAAATTGTCCAAAAGGTCAATCTGTTACAGGCACAGAACCAATAGCTCTGCCTGATTTTGATAGAAATTATTGGATAAGCAAAGCTGAATCAGGAGGAATTATAAATGGAAATGTTTCTTATAATAGTGGAATAAATTATTTGGGTCCAAAAAGAATAAATGGAAATTTAACAGTAAATACAAACGCAACTTTGGTTGTTACCGGACCGATTTATGTTACAGGTAATGTTAGTTTTAATTCTAATTCTATTGCAAAATTAGATGATTCCTTTGATATAGATGGAACAGTTATTTTAGCTGACGGCACTATTTATATGAATAATAATTCTCAAGTTTTGCGTCCCGAATCCTGGAGTACGATTAGGCCGGATGGAGATTATACAATTCAATGGAGCGCGTCTCCGGGAGGTTCGCACTGGAGTAATATTGACGATTTAGTTGAATCGCCGTCTCCTGCAGATACTTCAGATTATATTTTTAGTTCTGTTTCAAATAAAATAGATGAGTTTAATATGCAAACAATAGATAATGCAACTTCTGTAAGTCAAATTGTTGTTTGGGTTTATGCCAGAAATACTGCAACGTCGAATGGAGATTCTCTTGGAGTAAATTTAATTGTTGACGGCAGCGCTTTATCTGAAAAAGTAATTCCTTTAACAACTTCATTTAATTGGGCAAGCTCAACATTTTCTTTTAGTCCGCCCCTAACAAAAAATCAGCTTGATAATATTCGCATAAGATTGCGCGAGGTCCAAAATGGAAGCCAAGATAGTGTTCAGGTTGCGGGCTTATATGCAAAAGTAAAATATATTAAACAAAACGCTGGATATTTAATGTTTGTAAGTGATAAAGCTAATAGTTTAGCAATTGAATTAAACGGTAATTCAGTTGGAGGAATTTATTACGCGCGCTTTGGAATACTGCAAGTTAATTCTAATTCGCACCCGGTTGCAATTACTGCTTATAAATTAATTTTAAATTCTAATGCCGAAGTTTGGTATGATGAAGGATTAGCTTCGCAATCTTTTGTTTCTGGTCCTGGCGGAGGATGGACAATTAAACCGGGAACATTTATTATTTTAGATTAAAATGTTTGTTTTAAAAAACAAAAAAAATATTTTTTTAAAAATAGCTGATAAATTAGATCAGATTTTTAATTCTAAACATAAAGCAATTTTAAAAGTTGATAAATCTTCAATTAAAATTTTAATTGCTCAAAAAAATAAAGATGTTTATAAAATTAATTTTGCTGATTTAATTTTTGTAGAAGATTTAATTGACAAAGACGGCTTGGTTAAAGATAAAGAACTTTTTAAATTTTTTCTTAAAGAATCTTTTAAAAAAGCAAATATTAAAATTAAAAATATTTTAGGAATTACGCCAGAAGAAGAAACATTTTATAAAATTTTTTCATTGCCATCTGATTTTGAAAAAGAAAAAAATAAAGAAGAAAAAATTCTCCCTTTAATTACTTTAGATTTTGAACCGGTTTTTGATATTAAAGAATTTAAACCGGTTTTTCGCTATGATTTGCATTACGATTATTCTTTATGGGCAATAAATAAAAATTATTTAGAATCATATTATGAATTATTAAAATCTCTTGGTGTTTCTTTAGAAAAATTTGAGCCAGAAAATAAAATGATTGTTAAAGCGCTTTTTAGAACTTTTGGAACCCCTGATGCTGTTTTAATTATTTCTATTTCAGCAGAGCGCACAGTTTTAGTTGTTTTTGGAGGAAGAGGAATCCATATTTCAACATATTTGCCATTTGGTTTAAATTCATTTTCAAAAAATGAAAAGCATAACGAATTTATAGAAGAATTAGAAAAAATAGTTTTATTTTATAACACCAAATCTTATCATGAGCATGGCGCTTCTCCTGTTGTAAATAGAATTTTTTTAATAGGGGATTTACCTGAAATTTTAAACCAACGCATTGGAGCAAATTTAAAAATTGAAATAGAAAAACCAAACATTCCTTATTTTATTGAATTTGAAAACGATAAAATAAAAGAAATGATTAATAATCATAAATCAGATTTTTTACCTTTAATCGGAGGAATTATTAGCAATGAATAATGAAGTATGAATAATTATGAATTATGAATAAATTTTTCCTCCAGAGGAGGATCCGCCTCCGGCAGACAATTTACAATTTTCAATCAATTTTTAATTTTCAATTTTAAAAAATCAAAATAAAAATTAAAATTTCAAAATTTATTTTTTTATTATTACTATCCTATCTTAACGATCGCAAAAATAGGATAGTAGAATTGTGATCATGTTTTTATTTAATTCTTAATTTTCATATAATAGAAGATTACGATGTAAAAATGTCCAAATTTTTAGCCTAGGCTTGAAATTTGGACAAAGTTTATTTTAAAAATTCTAAAAACGTTATTTAGTTTCCATTTAGCGTTCTTTAGTGGAATATACTTTTTGTATTTAGTGTTTGTTAGTTATTTTTTTAGTGTTATTTAGTGGATTATATTTTTAGTGGATTATATTTGTATTCCATTTATTAAATGTTTATGCTAAAATTAATATAATAATGAAGCATTTTTTAAAGAAAAAAGAAAAAAAGGATAAGCATCCTAAGGTTTTAGATGTTGGATTGGAAAAATACAATAAAACTATTGTTTTTAAGAAAAAACAATGGAAAATTGAGTTTACTTTTGAGGATTTAAAAAATAAATTTAATCAAAATAAAAAAATAATTTTTAGTTTTTTAGGTATTTTTGTTTTGATTTTTTTAATTGCAAGATATTTATATCTAACAAGAGCAGAAATTGTTGAGGTTTATCCAAGTTCTTGTCTTGGAGGTTGGCAAAATCCTCAAAATGCGGCTGGGAAGCCTGATTTAAGCAAAGACGCTCCCGCTTCAAGTTTTAATAAAAATAATTCTGCTTATCTTTCAAACGCTATTTCTCAAATTTATTGTGGAAATTTTGAAGGAAGCATTCCCGACTCTAATCTTCAAATTAAAAGAGCGTATTTAACTTTTTCTTGGCTTGTTTTAAGCCAAGAAGAAGAGCGGGCTTTAATTTCTAACTCTTCTTTTATACAGGAAATTAATACAGAAAATTCTTCAACAATTCAAGTCGTTAATCCTATTTCAAATTCTGTTTCTAATACAACAACAGAAACTTCAACAGATAATTCATCTCAAACCCAAACAGAAATCCAAACTCAAAACCCAACAGAAAATTCAACTACACCGCAGAATCCGACTTCTGAAACACAAACACCGCAAACATCAGAACCCGAAACGCAAAATCCAGCTCCTAACCCAGAAAATCCTCCAATTATTAATTTTTTACCCAAATTATTATTTTCAAAAGTTTTTGCTGAAGAAAATTTAACATCAACTTCAAAAATTGACGAACAATCAACTACAAATCAAAATATTTTTGATTTATCTAATACAACAAATACTTTAAATAACACAAGCGAGCAAAACAAAACTTCTTCATTAGAAAATACTTCAACGCAGGAAAATTCAACTAATACAGAAGATTTAAATCAAAATAATAATCAAATCCGAATACCCCAAGATGCATTTTTAGAAGTTTTATATACTTTAGACAGTCAAAATTGGAAACATTTGGGCTTTGTTACTAAATCAAATTGGAAAAATTTAGAATTAGATATTCCAGAAGTTAATTTTGATAATTTATCCAATCTTCAAATTTCTTTAAAAAGCATTGTTTCTGATTTTGCTCCAACAATTTATTTAGATGGAATGATTTTAAATATTAAATATGAAAATAGCCAATTACTTAAAGAAATCGTTGAAGAAGAGAAAGATATTTACGGGGAGTATTTAGCGAAAATAGATTTAACAAAAGAAGAATTTACGTTAGAGGAAATTCCAGAGATCAGTGTTTTTGTTTTTGAAAAAGATAAAGAAAATATATTAAATCAGAATATTGCTACCGATACAGCCTCAACATCTAATCAAAATATTGTTGAAGAACCGATTGTTATCGATGAAAAATTAAAAATAAAATTGAAAGTTTTAAATTCAGAAAATGAGGTTATTTATAAAACTGATAATCATATTTATGACAAAGAAAATAACAGATTAATCTTTAATTTAAATGATTTTAATTTATATCCGGGAGAGTATATTACGAAAGTTTATATAAATAATTTCTTGGCTGGTGAAGGAAAATTTAAAATAAGTGGAGAAATAATTAAAAAAGAGCCCATAGATTCAAATCAACACATCGTCTTTTTGAAAAATAAAGAAAAATACCAAATATGGTTTTTAGAACAAAATCAAAATAATAGTTGGGAAAAAATTTACGAAGGAGGTTTTATTCCTCCATATGCGATTAGCGACAAATATTTTCTTTATGTTTTAGGTAATGCTTTATATGGATATTCCTTTGAAAGCAAAACTTATTTTAGTCAGAGTTTAGAGCTAGATTATTCTACAATAATTTCAGTTAATGGTAGAAATTTCAAGGTTAAGTATTATCAAAACTCTTTGATTTTAAATGAAATTTTTTAAAATGAAGAAACTCAAAATTTTTAAAAACAAAGCCTTTGTAAAAGTTAGATTTTTATTTTTAATATTTTTACTAATTAGCTTATTCATTTATCCTTATTTTGCTTGGGTTTTTAAGCCTTATAGCAAAATCCCAAAATTAATCAAAGAAAAGCAAATAATTAAAGAAGCGCAAGCAGTTTATACTTTCCACCCCACAAACGGCATCTTAGTTACTGGTTCAGAAACAGCTTTAAGTAATGCTAATGTTGGTTCTTGGAGAGGTCTTTTAGGAAATGATTCAAACACTAATGGTTCTGGAAATTATTGGCAAGTAGCAAGAGTAAACCCAGGAGGATTAAATTTGCTTATTTATTTTGATGGTGTTGAACTTTATGGAGCAAATAAAATGATAATTTCTATTGAAGATTCAAATATCACTACTGGTGATGCTTATATTCATCAAATATGCGATTGGGTTAATTCAACAGGAATAGATAATACTGCTGATGGTAATTGTACAGGAGGAGGATGGAGAACGCTTCAACCAAGAAAAACAACTTATACTAATACCTCTGATACACTTAGAGTTTATGAAATCTATAATGGTTATTTTTCAACAAGAGCAACTTCTCCTGGAACAGTTATTAATACTCCTTTATCTAACTTTATTGAACCAACAAATAAAAGAGTTTTAATTAGAGTTTTTTCTACTGTTAATTCAACAACAAACTTAAGAATAGATTTTGCTCAAATTGAAGTTGCCATTGATCCTTATTATGAAGTAGCAGGTTTTGCTACTTCTTCAGCAGGAGCAACAACTAATTTTATTTCTGATTTAGTGGGTGCTGTTTCAACTGGTGTTAATGCCTCAGATAATGTTAAATTAACAGTTCCTATGCCATCAGCAAATCAACCTATAGATTTTTATTTTTCTTTTAGAAATGTCAAAACCTATCAAGGAATGAATACAATTTTAGTTGTTCCTGAAGTCTGCGTTTCAAATACTGCTTTAACCTTTGATGTTTATTTATGGAATTTTACAACTAATTCTTGGACAAAAAGACCAGGAACAGCTATTACAGGAACAGCTTGCGCTACTGATACTGAATATGCCTTTGCTTTTAATCCTTATACTATTACTGGTTTTAATATTTCAGATTATATTTCTTCAACAGGTGAAATAAGAGTAAGATTTTTAACAAATAATCCAGCAACAGTTTATAATATTCAGATTGATAGAATATATATTTTCTTAGGTTCAGTTAACAATGATTCTACAAAATGTGAAATTTCTTGGGGTACAGGAATAGCTTCTGATTGTCAATATACAAGAGATATTAATGAAGCAATAGGAGGTACTCCTACAACTCTAACTTGGCAAACAACAGCTGTTATTGAATATCCAGCAGGACATCATCCTTTAGACAATGACGATGATGGTACAAATGGTGAATATGCTTTTTCTTCTAATTTAGATTTTCCAATTACCCTATCAAACAATATGTCTGTTACCGCTATTCATTATGCTGCAAAATATAGATCAAATAATACAGCTATAACAGTTAAACCATCAATTAGAGTTTATGGAGGTTTATCTGGAAATTATGGAGAAGCTGCTGGTTCAGGCTGGAGAGATACACCAGGAGCAGATACTAATGCAGCTACAACTTATTCTTATTTTGATACTTGGAGATTGCTTACTGGTGAAACTACTGTCTCAGCTGAAAAACACATTGATACTGTAAACAATAGAATGAATATGAGATTAAGAACATCTGCTTCAACAAATACTACTGGTGGTGTTACCAGAGATTGGGATTTTGCAATGATGAGTATTAGATGGATAGAAGAACCAAATAGACTTACTCTTCAAAGAACTTTCCACCCCACAAACGGCATCTTAGTTACTGGTTCAGAAACAGCTTTAAGTAATGCTAATGTTGGTTCTTGGAGAGGTCTTTTAGGAAATGATTCAAACACTAATGGTTCTGGAAATTATTGGCAAGTAGCAAGAGTAAACCCAGGAGGATTAAATTTGCTTATTTATTTTGATGGTGTTGAACTTTATGGAGCAAATAAAATGATAATTTCTATTGAAGATTCAAATATCACTACTGGTGATGCTTATATTCATCAAATATGCGATTGGGTTAATTCAACAGGAATAGATAATACTGCTGATGGTAATTGTACAGGAGGAGGATGGAGAACGCTTCAACCAAGAAAAACAACTTATACTAATACCTCTGATACACTTAGAGTTTATGAAATCTATAATGGTTATTTTTCAACAAGAGCAACTTCTCCTGGAACAGTTATTAATACTCCTTTATCTAACTTTATTGAACCAACAAATAAAAGAGTTTTAATTAGAGTTTTTTCTACTGTTAATTCAACAACAAACTTAAGAATAGATTTTGCTCAAATTGAAGTTGCCATTGATCCTTATTATGAAGTAGCAGGTTTTGCTACTTCTTCAGCAGGAGCAACAACTAATTTTATTTCTGATTTAGTGGGTGCTGTTTCAACTGGTGTTAATGCCTCAGATAATGTTAAATTAACAGTTCCTATGCCATCAGCAAATCAACCTATAGATTTTTATTTTTCTTTTAGAAATGTCAAAACCTATCAAGGAATGAATACAATTTTAGTTGTTCCTGAAGTCTGCGTTTCAAATACTGCTTTAACCTTTGATGTTTATTTATGGAATTTTACAACTAATTCTTGGACAAAAAGACCAGGAACAGCTATTACAGGAACAGCTTGCGCTACTGATACTGAATATGCCTTTGCTTTTAATCCTTATACTATTACTGGTTTTAATATTTCAGATTATATTTCTTCAACAGGTGAAATAAGAGTAAGATTTTTAACAAATAATCCAGCAACAGTTTATAATATTCAGATTGATAGAATATATATTTTCTTAGGTTCAGTTAACAATGATTCTACAAAATGTGAAATTTCTTGGGGTACAGGAATAGCTTCTGATTGTCAATATACAAGAGATATTAATGAAGCAATAGGAGGTACTCCTACAACTCTAACTTGGCAAACAACAGCTGTTATTGAATATCCAGCAGGACATCATCCTTTAGACAATGACGATGATGGTACAAATGGTGAATATGCTTTTTCTTCTAATTTAGATTTTCCAATTACCCTATCAAACAATATGTCTGTTACCGCTATTCATTATGCTGCAAAATATAGATCAAATAATACAGCTATAACAGTTAAACCATCAATTAGAGTTTATGGAGGTTTATCTGGAAATTATGGAGAAGCTGCTGGTTCAGGCTGGAGAGATACACCAGGAGCAGATACTAATGCAGCTACAACTTATTCTTATTTTGATACTTGGAGATTGCTTACTGGTGAAACTACTGTCTCAGCTGAAAAACACATTGATACTGTAAACAATAGAATGAATATGAGATTAAGAACATCTGCTTCAACAAATACTACTGGTGGTGTTACCAGAGATTGGGATTTTGCGATGATGAGTATTAGATGGGTGGAAAAGCCCGTTACCGGAGCTATTACTTGCATTTTATCTTCAACATCAACTTCTTTTTCTGCCTTATCTCCTTCTGCTGTTTCAACTTCTTCTCCTGATATAACTATCACCATTACTTCAAGCGGAGGATTTCAAATTAATGTTAAAGATAACAATGGAACCACCACCCCTGGTTTATATAAATCAA
>Ga0272449_1002345_pt1 | contig 17729 bp, 20 predicted proteins | sample YNPCB0241_FD_198679 | JGI IMG/M metagenome (GOLD analysis project Ga0272449, IMG submission 198679) | Hot spring sediment microbial communities from Yellowstone National Park, WY, United States - YNP-CB-024-1 | ecosystem: Environmental > Aquatic > Thermal springs > Hot (42-90C) > Sediment... | reverse complement strand
AATGGCATTTTGCTGATAGACGAATTTGAGAATGGTCTCCATTGGTCTATCCTGCCAACAGTATGGGAGGCTCTGGGAGAAGCGGCTCGCCGTTTGAATGTTCAGGTTTTCGCAACCACGCACAGTTATGAATGTATCAAATCGGCTCATGAAGCATTCTCAAAAAGGGATTCTTATGATTTTCGTCTTTATCGCCTGGAGGAAGCGGAAGGGAACATTCAGGCCGTAGCATATGACCGCGAAACTCTTGGCATAGCACTGGAAGCAAGGTTGGAGGTACGGTAAATGCCGGAAGTGCCGGAGTCTTTGATCTCTCAGCCTGCTGTAGTGCTGGTTGAAGGCGATGAGGACAAAGGGTTTTCGGCGCTCTGGTCAAGAGATTGAATCTGGACACATTTCAATTCTTTGCTGTGGGTGGTAAAGCGAAATTTGCAGGCTGGTTGAGGGCGATAAAGAGTTCCCCCGAGTGCGGGAAGAGGTGGCACTGGCCTGTCTGGCGGGCCGCCGGACCTGCCGGAACTGTGGGGCGGTCTATCACACCCCGTTCAACCCGCCCAGGCAGGCGGGGGTATGCGATGCCTGTGGGGGCGAACTCTACCAGCGCCCCGACGAGACCAAAGAGGCCCACAGCCACCGTCTGCAGGTCTACCAGCAGCAGACGGCGCCATTGGTGGACTACTACCGCTTTGCAGGGAGGAAAAATGAGAATACTTATTTCATGTACCCAAGAACAAATATTTGCTCCGGAGAACATGGATGATTATATCTGCATAACCAGCACCCTCTTGCCGGAACATATAGTGTTTTCTCCTGGCACGCGATACCGGTTCCTGGACGATTACCCGCTCCTAGCAAGCCACCTGCTTTTGCTTGCTAAACAAGGAAGACCTCTTTTGTCTGTTGATCGAGGGGAGCATTGTGAGTGTCCATACCTGCAACCCCTCAACAACCATGATGCAGAGCACCTATCCTTATTCGCCACAAATTTGCCCACAACGGCGACGTTGCAATTCCCAATGATTGTCAATGCCATGGTTCGCCATGATCTCGTCAGAAAACCCATAGAAAGCAATATTGAAAGTGCCTTAAGCAACATGCAGACAGGGGAGAATATAGAAGCGTGGATTGTGTCCCAATTCGATTTTGATGGCATTCATCGTTTTGTGGGGGCTCTTTTGTCCGAGATTGTTAGTAGGCATCCTTCCGTTACGCTGTCAATCAATTTCGTTCGCGTTGATTCCCCTGATTCTTCCATGCCCGATGTTCTTCGGTTTTCCCCCGAGCAGGAGGCCAAACAAAAGTCGTTAAACAGATTTGTCAACCTATTGGCCGACTGGGCTTTTATGAGCACGATTCACAGGTTTTTTCCGAGAACCACAGTTCGGTTCTTTTATGTTGGAGAGCCAATAGAAAGAGGCGGCTTCAGGGAGTCAGTAACCAGGCTTCTAAAGGTGCTGATGTCAGAAGAAATAAGAAATGACATTGAGAGGTCTTTGATTAACAACCATTGCCCCCCAATGGTGGTTGTCAAACTGCAGCATCTAGGAACACAAGACAAAGACGGAATAATTCGCGAGTCTTTGTGCGGTCTGTTGAGCGATATTTATGAGTTGACACGACCATCTGTCGCTATATCCCTGCATCCTAACGAAGAGTTTTCAGAATGGGAGGCATCAATCAATGAAAAGTGGGTTGCACAGAACATCGTGACATGCTGGCAAGAAGTGGTTGCGGTTTTAAACCAGGGCAACAAAGACACAAAGACCTGGATACGGGGCCTGGTCGAGTTTATAACAAGCAAACACCCAAGAGGAACAAAATGGTCCCCTCTGACCTGGTTTTTTATTCCAGAGATATCTCAGGAGCCAATTTCTTGTCTGATTGCACAAATGGAGCAACGGTCCGCAGAAGAACTCGGAGGAGAAGGAGAAATAGACAAGATTAGACTAGTGCGTTCCTGCAAGGATGCTCTGGGATACCGTGACGGAGAAATTGTGGGCGGGTATCTCGGGGAACTTAGAAGTATTTGCAACAAGATGTGCGCCCTTTTGGATCGCTCGCGTGGGAACAAGAAACACATCAATCAGATCACAGCAATGACACGCGATTTCGTAAGAACACTGGCGGTAGTCAGCGCGATTTTACAAATAGAAGCCAACGAACGGCTGGTGCCTACCGCCACTAGCATTCTCGTTGAAGATCTAGAGAAACTGGTCGGTGATTCTCGTCATTCCTGTGCCAAGGAGCCGTCATATGTTTTTGCCCCCCTGATGAGCACGGTCCGTGGTGTGACTTGGTTAAAAATTGCCCTGCATGCACACCTTATTGGACAACATGCGCTCAAACTGATTGCAGAAGAGCGCATTGCACGAATGACCAAGAGCGGGGTGAGCAGCATTCTGGCAATTCCTGACGATCACAACACATCTGGAAAAGAGATCCTCCAGAAGGCGCGGGAGATGACTTCTGAGCAGGGCGGTGCGAACTGGTATGGGGTATCACTGGTGGAGGAAAACAGGTATCTTGTGTTTCCAGAAGCAGAAGACCTGAGAAACGAGATCGTCAACCAAGACGATTTGCGGGGCTATCCCTACGCTTTTGTTCGTGGGATTCCAGGAGTTTATTCCCTCTCTGTTGTCACACCGGCAAGCGAACCCAACCTGTTCCGGTTGATGCTTTCTCCATTTGCTCCTCATGCACGAGATGCACTTCAGAGATGGGACGAAAAAAACACCTGGGAGGCCCCGTCCGGAAAGGCACAGATGGCGTTTGCGGGTGCTTCCAACGAGCCTTTGCATCTATCGGCAATCAAAACCGTGCTTGCGGAGCATGAAGTGAGAATTGTTGGCGAGATCTATCATTTGGAAGATGTGGCGGTTCAGTCTCGGTGATTTTTCCAAACAACGATGCTCTCCCGTACCGGAACACGTCCGTACCGACTCATTTGTTGGGAACTGTTCCCTTTGTACCGGGCGACAACGATTTCTTCTACGGCAAACCCTTCCTCTTCGGCCATTTCGGAAAGAATCAGGTCCACCGGGAGTGTCCAGCCCTCAAAGCGCACGTTGTCCACAACCATGGCCACGCGCGCCGAAGGAGCCAGAACTTTCTTCCACTCCCGGATGGTTTTCTGCATATCCACAAAATACCCGGTCAGCATGTCTGGGACTCGGGGGTTGTTCAGGGCTTTGCCACGCGCCCTCAGGAAATCCACCAGTTCCTGCACTGCCGGATGCGGAGGTTCCTCGGCCGTCGCCAACCTTGCCTCAATGTGGGAGCGAAGCAGACTGTGCCGCAGTTCTCTCAGTTCGGCAAAGTTGCGCACGAAGTGAAAACAGAGTTCCAGAGAATACGTGCGGGTGTAGTCGTACCGGTTGGCGTAGGGCGGGGAAGTGATAATCACCGTCGGAGGGCGCACAAACGGGACATCTTCCAGACGCCGGGCATCCCCCAGCACAACCTGGAAGGGCAGAAAAGACTTGTCCCACCCCAGTTCCCGAACCCGCTGGACATCCATTTCGGCTTCCTGCACCTTCCTCGTTAGTGCTTCCTCCGGGCTGGCAGGTCGCTTGTCTCGCCTCAGCCGCAGGAATTGGCCATCTTTGGACGTGTAACTGCAGACCTCCAGAACAGAGAAGAACAGAAGCAGGAAAATTTCCCGAAATGGCGAATCCAGACTGTCAATGGCCGCCTTCCAACGGCGCAACGCTATCAGGGTCCCGGCAGGAAACGCGGCTCTCATAATAGCCACGTCCATCGCGACGGAAGCCGGTTCGGCTGATGGGGCAGTCTGCCGGAGATGCCCGAAGACCTGGGTCAGTTCTCCGGGGCGGACCTGAAAGAAGAGAGGCAGTGTATGGGCAATGAACACCGCTATAGGCAGACGGTCAATCCCAACAGCGGGTATTCCTTGGCAGGATGCGGCCAAAAGCGTGGTGCCCATCCCACAGAAAGGGTCAAAAACCGTGTCCTCCGGACCGACCCCGAAGCAGGCCAGCCACTCCTCCACAAGGTGGAACGCGAAGGCCTCCTTGTAGCGATACAGGCGAAGAAGAGGTGTCTTCCTGTTGCCCACATAGGAGACCAGCCTTCCCATTCGCGGGGCCTCGCGTATCCGGCGAGCATATTTTTGCTCCAACCGCCGCGCCTCATCTCCCGAACCGGTCTTCACATCAAATATCACAGGGGGGCACGCATCTCCCACTTCTCGCCTCCCACTTTGTGTTTCCCGCCCCTCTCCCACTTTGTCAGTCGGGAGGATTTAATTCCGTATCCGAAAACGGGAGCAGGGCCCAGGGGATTCTCAGGGCCTTGCATGTCAGAAGGCACGGAGATAATAAAAACGGCCTCTGCAACTTGGCGTTGTGCCCCAATTTCCAGCAATCTCTAACCTTGATATTATTGAGAGTTGCCTTGCTGCAGCAACAAACCTGAAGGGTGGTTTCCTGCGATGCATGCAGGGCTTTGGGGTCCTCCCCCTTTCGCATCTCCCTCCCCATTGCTCCACTCTGGAGAAGTGGTCGGAGGAGTGAGGGCCCAGGCTCCCTATCATTATCCCAGGGGTTGCTTTAATATACGCGGAATTTGAATTCTGGGTTCAATTATACAATACGAACCGCGATTAGCCATAAAAAGCAAAACACAACAATACTCGAAACAGGCGTCTCTGTCCCGAATGGTTGGGTATTGCAACTGACAATATCAAGCAAGAAGAAGATGTAAAAATGGAAGGTATGCCTTTTTACCAACAAGCAGGGAGGTTTGTTATCTTTCAGGGAGGGAAACTGTTGTGAGAAGCATTATTGGCATCGCTATACAACCACGCAATAGGAGATGAAGAAATGTACCAGACTTTTGTTGTGCGAGTACTGATCTACGAGTTGCTCCAGGTCCTGACTCCGGTGTTTTTCTTCGCTGTTATCTACTTTGGCGCGGGCCTCTACAAAGAGGAATATCGGGGATGTGCCCTGGCGGCTCTCGGGTTGTTCTTCGGGGGGTTATTGCTCCTTGCCCTCTGGGCCAGCCACCCTGTTCTCTATGACTGCGTGCAATATCTTCGCCAGGGAGAGGCCTACGTCCAGGATGGCCTCTGCCGTCTCACTGGTGCCGGATCGGGGATCGGGCTGTCTGGGCTCGTATTCCCCAGAGATCGTCTGTATTGCCAGGGCAACCAAGAGTTTGTCAGTCTGTATCGGCGCGATTACCAGCGAGTCCTCTGGCGCTGGGCCCGAGAAGGCCGCACGTTGCATGTGCGATACCTGCCTCGCTATCGGCTCGTGCTGGAACTAACGCCAGTGGAGAGTCCATAGAAACCGCCCCCGAAAATGCCCGTCGTACCACAAAAGGCAAAACCCAAGAATGCATATATAGGAGGATGGGAGAAAAATGAGAGGCAAAATCATCAGGGAAACGCCAGACGGAGTGCTTTGCGTGGGTGAAACCAGAGTAACGCTGGACACAGTAGTTCATGCCTTTCGGGAAGGGGAAACGCCAGAAGAAATTGCGAGTCAGTATCCGTCGCTGTCTCCATCCGACGTTCGGCAGGCAATTGACTACTATCTGCAGCACCGCGAGGAAGTAGATAAGTACCTCGAAGAACGAGAGAAAGAGAGAGCACTGGAGGCACAAAACGCTGTCCAGGTTTTCGGCGACGAAGAGAGAGCGCGTTTGCAATCACGGAAGCAAAAAAGCGCCAACGAATAGAAATTGATCGCCCAGCACTGCCGCTCTTCTTCGGTCTTCCGGCAGCATTGGGCACAACGGTTTCATGCCCATTATGGGCACATAGGCTTTTGTCACCAACACCATCTATGTGCCCCCATGCCAGTTTAGCCTGTGAGCGTCTCCTGCTGGTTATCGCGCTGAACGGAATCAATTACTATAGCATAACCGACCTCGGGGTCGTAAAGAAACCGAAATCTCGCCCCACTTCTCTCCGCCTCAAATATCTGGTTGAGAACCCGTTCCAATTCTGCGCCAGCCGAGTAAATGTCTGTTTTTTCCCTTAGAGCGCCGCAATCTAGAAGCCCCCAAAACTCTTCTTCTTGTGGAAAAACAAGGACAAACACAGGCCCCACCGAGAGATCGCTTGGAGAAGGGAGATTGTTACTGATAATGTCTTTGTATTTCCGGGCCCAGTTTTGCAAGGTTTCCCCAAGAGGCCGTCTGTCGCTATCAGACATTGTTTTCCTCCTCCAGGTCTGGTAGACAGGAAATCCGTTGGTTGCCGTGGGCCAAAGCCATCAGTCCCTCATGGTCTTTTGTACACACTTAAAACGAAAGGTACCGGGAGAGGGACTTGAACCCTCACGGTCTGAGACCACGTGGGCCTAAGCCACGCGCGTCTGCCAATTCCGCCATCCCGGCACTTGTCTTAGGGACTGTCCGAGTAATCTATGCGACTCAAGAAGGTCGCTTTTGCTACACCCATTGTTAGAGAATATACACCCGCTTTCGTTCTCCAGTATTATAATTCAATCAGGCACAAGGGGAAAGAACTGAAGTTGCCCAGCGCGCATAAGGCTATAAGCAGGGGGCTCTCCACGATTACCTCTAGTCTGTGGCCAAACAACAAATATGCCGCGTCGATCAATTCGCCTGTCTTTTGAGCGCCTTGGGTGTAGACAAACCGGTCTTGTACAGGTCGAGATTACGCAGAAGAGAAGCCAAGCCCCTCTGTGGAGGAGAGTAGACAAAGAAGAGTTAATCGCCATGAGGACAGGACTGGATAAAAAACCGTCGGGGATAACTGTTGTGGCATTCCGGAAACGATGGATGCAAGAGGATTTTGATTACCCCGTGTGGGTATAAACATATGGACTTTGGATAACCGGAATAGGCAGGAAAAACGCCCACCTCTGCCTTGGGGCCATGGTGGGTAATGGCACGATTGCGGGCTGATTCTCCTCGCTGTGGGCGCGGGCTTCATCTAGTGCTACAGTCTGTGTCCCTTCCCGGCCCACAAAGTGGGGATTGTTATAAACGAGGGGCAATCTCTCTATTGCTGACGTTTCCTCCCCCCTGACCCAATGGGCCAACCTGGTATAAGGGGCGAGGTTTACAGGGGAGACCGGAGAGGCCGGCGGTCAGCGGCCTGGATACCAGGCCAGCGCCTCGGCGTAATCCTCTTGCTGCAACCGGCCGTACGGACCAACCCCCTGGAGATGAGCAAAGAAAACCCGCTGGAGTAGGCGAAGCATCTCCCGAGGGGTCGGAGGCTGAAGGACGCAGGTCAGTTGGAACTCTATATCCTCGTTGACATCCGGAGTGGAGATGGCGGTCAATGAGTAGAATGCTCCCTGACTGGCGATCCGCAACCGTTCCTGCACGACCTGGGCCAGGGTTGCCGGTTCCCACTGAATCACAACACACTTGGTTGGCTCCGTCAGCATTTCGGCAGGAATTTTTGGCCTCACATCCTCGGGGAGGAAGTATTTAACAAAAACTGATTGACGGCCCCAGGTTATTGCTTTTGCCCAAAGGGGTTTCAGAAGGCAGACAACGGCTTCGGGATCCTGGATACGGGCGCCTGGTTCGTCTACCAAAAGATAGACCGCGGAGTATCCCAGAATGTCCCGCAGTGCTTGAATGGTTTTTTCCCCTCGCTCTGGCAATTGAGAAAACGGGGCAGAAACAACGCGGCGCATTGCCTCACAAAACGCTTGCAGGCTCTCCGCAGAGGGCTCATTGGGAAGCCCCAATGATGGGGGATCAAATGTCCGACCCCAGGGCGCCAGGGAGCCTTCGTCTGCAATCTGGTCCAGTAGGCAATCCAGAGGCACAGGGAGGTCCCGTTCTAGAACCGAACGTACCAGACTGCACTCGTCTTCGCTCAGGTCAAAGAAACGAGAAGGTCGCAACTGGGGATAAGGAAAAGACTGGGGGGTTAGGGAAGAGGAAGTCTGATAGGCCAGGTCCAGCAGAAGGCTGGCCGCTATGGCATGGCTCGTCGCCTCTATGTAACGTTCCCATGGGAGGGGAGCCTGCGTCTCCTCGGGCTGGGGGAGGGTAAGCACGACAGGAAGGATTCGTCGCCCATCCCGCCTGGTGCGACAAGCGCGGGTCAGCCAGACCCGGAATGCCGTTTTTCCTCCGCCGGGAGGAGCAAACAAAAAAGAGGGCCAATCCCCACACAACTGCTCCATGACTCTCTGCCCAACCAGGTACTGAGGCAGATACGGATCGGTGCCAGCGTCCAGCAATGCAAAAGGATCAAAACAGAGGCCTAATTCTTCACGGAACCATCTCTGTTTCGCGTCCATATCGGTATCGGCAGCAACAGAACGCGGCGGTGTTTCAATGGTTGTCCATGTCTTGGAAGAAGAAATGGAAAGAGACATAGGGCCCTCCATGGCTGAACAACAAAGTGGCCTTACTGAAAACCACAAAAGACAGGAGAAAATGTAAAAGTCCTGCTGAGATTGCCCGCCCTGCTTGTGCTTTTGGAAACACAAAAGCGTTACCGATCTCGCCCGGCCTGGTGTGTGTTACTATTATAAATCCGGAATCGCCTTTTCTACTCCTCAATTATCTAACCCGACCCCAACGGCCGTCTTACGATTTCCTCACAAAATTACCAGAGAGGCCATACGCCTCCCGCTTGACGAACAAGGTTTTTAGGGGGGCATAAAGCCCCCCGCTTTCTCGTCTCCCAAAATGCCCCTTATGAGCCCCCTTGTGGTGAGAGGTGTTTCCCTCGAGTCTTCTGTTGGCCTGTTGGCTTAAGACGATAACCGAAACCCCCGCCTCCCAAACAATTGGACCGTCCGGCCGGTGTGGGTTTCTCCAAAGATTCCGCCGAATGCAAGGCTGGCAGCATTGGGCCCGGGTACTGTGAGCCCTAGAAGTCGTCTGTGGCAATGCGGACAGAACGAATAGCCGGAAAACAGAAGCAATAAGAGCAAACCCGCACTCTGATGTAAGAACGTCCCTGCGGGACTCCAGCAAAGGTGTGGGGAAAATGTGGTGAAAGTGTGTGGGTTTCCTGTTGACTTCCCATGCCCAGAAACGGATAATTAATGCTAAAGCCAATTCTCCGCGCCGCCGTGGGCCGATGAAACAGAAACCCCGGGAACGGGACGCAGATCCTGGTTGTAGAAACAGTCAGAGGTCGCAAACACCGGTTCTGCCCGTTTTTATAGATACCGCTTGAGACGCAGGAGGTGAATGATGACTATACCGATGAAATCTTACCATCATATTTTGGCGGCAGTTGAGGAAAGCATTGCTTGTCTCTCTACCCCCGAGGGGCCATCCATACTCGTCTTCTGGGCTGGTCCCGGGGGAGGCAAAACAACTTTCCTGAACGTGGTACGGAACAAGTGCGTGGGAGACCCCTCGCTGGTATCAGGTCCCTGGAATTTCTGCCCCTGTCCTCCCGAAGCCGAGACACCGCGAATTCTGGTATCAGGCCCCTGGAATTTCCGCTTCTGTCCTCCTGAAGCCGTGGTGCCGCAGATTCTTATGCCTGTTCGGGAAGCCCCCACCGGGACCATCAGGCTTGTTCTTCTGGATAACCTAGACATACTTCTCCACACTGGCAACGGAGAGCAGTTCTTCGCTTTCGAGAGCCAGGTTCTGTGCGAACTGGCCCGGCGCGGGGATACGCTGACTGTCGTGACCAGCCGCACGCCTCTCGTCCAGTGGCGAGATTACGAGGTGCGCGTCTCGGCCAGAAATCTGCACATTCCCCCCTTCTGTCGGGAAGATGTAGCAGAGTGGGCCAGGGAACGGCAACTAGATCCGGAGCGGGTATTTGCGATCAGTTTGGGCTATCCTGTGGTGCTGGCCTGGCTTCAGGAGCAACCAGACATTTCTCCGGAAGAAATAGATTGGAGAGTTGCGGAACTGTCCCTGAGAGGCCTCCCTGAGAAAACCCGCCAACTGGCAGAGGTCGCTTGCCTGTTCCCTGTGTTTGACCTCGCGGCCCTGCGGCCGGCTCTCTCCGCAGAAGATACAGAGAGTTTCTACAGCGAGCACGTGGAGCGCCTGGAAGAACTGATCCGCAAGGGCCTGGTGTTCTGGGATGGAGAAGTTGGCGCCTACCGGTTTCGGGAAAGTACGGCCCGCCGCTTTCTGGCGCGCGGTGTCCTTCATCGCGACCCGGAGCAGTTCCGGCACACCCATCAGGTCGCTGCTGAGTACTATCAACAGGAGGCACAGCGGGCCACTCATCTCCACCGCTTACTGGTCAGTGCTCTGTATCACACAGCCCAGGCACATTTCGTGAAAGGAGAAGAGGCCGGGAAAGCATGCATTCATTGGATAGAGAACAACCTGGGGGTGTGGACGGGAGCCTCCTGGGAGAAAGTCCTGCGCGTCTGGGGGACGGGTGCAGGAGATGAAGCCATAAGGGAAGAATTGCAGGCGCTCCTGGGCTCCGCCGCTTTTGAACGCATTTCCCGGCTTCTGGAATCGGCCGCCCAGGCGGCGGCCCCAGTTGTCCAGCAGGTTTAGAAGGGTAAACTGATAACGCGCTCCCGCTTCCTCTGCCGTATCGCGGATAAGGTTTACCAGTAAAGTGTCAGTCGGCCGGTTTTTCTCACCCCCCCAGGATAGCAGGAGAGCCAGTGGTGTCCCCCCTCCTGGTTCAAATGATTCCCACACCATGCCAGAGTCGGCTTGTGGCATTGACATCTGCCCGAGTTGTAGTAAAATGCAAGTGGGGCCGTAACTCAGATGGGAGAGTTCTTCACCTGCAATGAAGAGGTCAGGGGTTCGAGTCCCCTCGGCTCCATCGTGGGCCTGTGGCGCAGCCGGGAGCGCTCTCAATGGCATTGAGAAGGCCGAGGGTTCAAATCCCTCCAGGTCCACCTAATTCCCTCTTCTGTTCCTCATCTCCATCCTGCCAGGCTTCAGCGAGATGACGGCTCGGGAGCGCCAACCTTTCTCAACGAGGTAGGCGCAACGGAGCCTTTTCGTGCCCAGACCAACTGAAATCGCCTCCCCTGGGCAACCCGCGCCGGGTAACAAGAGCTCAGGGTTGCAGCAGTTATTCTCAGAACCTCTTACTTGGCTGTGGGGAACCTCGCTCCGTTGTCCTTGTCTGAAGCCCAAATCAAACAGGGGGTGTGCGTATGTTTTTAGAGAAGACTGGTCGCGCAGGGGGCCAAATGGAGAAGGGGGCGGTCATCCAAGCCGTTGCGGGCTGGTTGGGAATTCCCGAAGGTGTGCTCGTTCGTGAAAGTTTGCTCTTGTTTCTGCAAGATCAGAAACGGTTGCTGGAGGCGGAGCGGCTTGAGATCCTTTCCCAATATGGTGTCCGCTCAGCAGCGGAACTCCGGGAGCGCATTGAGGCTGGAACGCTTCCCGAACACCCGACGTGGGAAAATTACATAGAGTTGACCAACCTAGAAAATGGTTTGAGCCGCCTGGAAGAACAGGTAGGAGCCTTGATGCAGATGTTTCCGAAACATAACCCAGAAGCAGAGACCCCCCCCATGAGTCGGGCACAGAGCGTAATACATGTGGCGCGGGCCATTAGACTGCACGGGTTACATGGCCATCGCCATAACATCAAGAATCAGTAAACATAACAAGGAGGAAGAAAAATGTTCTGGTTGGTCATCCTGAAAATCATTGCTTTGGCCTTGGCGCTTGCGCTGTTTGGTTTTATTCACTACAAGCGCCAAGATGAGGAGGTTGGAGCGGGGTGGTATGTGGTTCCTGCTCTACTGCTCCTGGCATGGCTGGCCTTCCTTGGCGTGGTGTTTATTCCCCCAGACAAGGTGGCCGTGGTGATTTCTCCTGTCTCTCCTGGGGGAATTCGCGACTATCCTGTTTATCCTGGTCTTCGGTGGGTAATACCAGTAGTGGAACATGTCAAGACATATCCAATCTCCCGCCAGACATTCACCATGGCCAAAACCCCCAGCGAAGGCGAGACAAAGGGAGAAATGACCGTAGAGGCCCGCACACTGGACGGACAGCGCATCTTCGTGGATTCCTCGGTCATCTACGAAATCGATCCCACCCAGGTCGTCAGCCTTCACATCCGCTGGCAGAGCCGCTACGAGCAGGACCTCATTCTCCCAGAGACGCGCGGCATCATTCGGGACATCGTCTCTCAGTACCGGGTGGACGAGGTGGTCAGCACCAAACGGTTTGAGGTGACCGATAAAATCTCCCAACGCCTGAAGGAAGTCCTGGCCGCCAACGGTCTGACGCTGGTGGACTTCGTCCTGCGGGATATTACGTTCACCCCCGAATATGCCCAGTCCATTGAGCAGAAACAAATCGCCGAACAGCAGGCACTGCAGGCAAGGTTCGTGGTGGAGCAGAAGAAGCAGGAGGCCGAACAGGCCCGACAGGTTGCCCAGGGGCAGGCCGACGCTGCCGTGATTCAGGCCAAAGGCGAGGCGGAGGCCCGACTGATTCAGGCCCGCGCAGAAGCGGAAGCGCTGAAACTGATTGCCGATGCTCTGGCGAGCAATCCCAACCTCCTGACCTACGAGTACATCTCCAAACTGTCCCCGGGCATTCGGGTGATGCTAGTGCCTTCCAACTCGCCGTTTGTTCTCCCACTGCCCGAAATGGAAACGGAACGCTGAACGCTGGTAGGAGTCACCGTTTTGCCTTCTTCTCCACCACCAGGCTCCCAGCAGGACGCATCCCTTGTTCAAAGCAATCAGGCCGGGGCTAATGCCCACGGCCTGATTGCTTTTTAGGAGAGAGTTTCCTAATTGCTGTTGTTGCGGGATGGTCGTGTCCGCCAAAGGCCTTCCCGAAAAAAAGATGCCGGGAGGGGGATTCGAACCCCCATGGGGGTTTGTCCCACGCGAGTTTGAGTCGCGCGCGTTTGCCAGTTCCGCCACCCCGGCCCAGAAAAGACAGGGGAAAAATCATCTCTCTAACACCCTGGAAAGCAACAACCAGCACTCACAGGGCGCATAATACAGCCACAAACGGCTGGTAGCATCTCCACCGCCGCACACCAACCAATCTCCACGAGTTTCTTTGGTTATGCGCATCGGGGGGATCACAAAACCAGACAGGGCCGGTATCGTTTGGGGGTCTCGCCCCCCTGTGTTTCTATCATGTTTCCAAATGGTCCCACCCTTGCCTACGACAAACTCCCATAGACCCTCGGACAAACAAAGAGCCCCGAACTCTCTAAGGTTCCGTGGAGGGAGCGGATAGCACACTCCTGGCTCTGGAAAAAGGACCACGCCTTCATCCAAATAGCCAGGCAAAGCAAGTTCCTCTAGCCTGTAAAATGTCCCCTCTATCTGTTTTCGCCTGCTCGCGGTGCTCGCGGTTACTTCTACGAAGACAGGGTTGTTTCTATAGGAACCGGATACCCCCACGAAATACGTTTTCCCGTGAGACGATATTACATACGCCTCGTCTATCTCCAATGGTAGCCAGTTTGCCTCCATTGCTTCGTCTTTCCCCTACTTTGGTTTTTATGACCAACCCAAGATTATTCCGCAAACACAAGGTGTTGCGATGCCTCGTGATATTTCTTTCCTATCTCGATTTTGACTTCTGGATCATCCCTTCTAGACTTCAACGCCTTAACGATCTCCTCTGGCAGGGGTTCAAACCTAAAATTCTCAAACTGGCCCGACGGAAGGGCCTGGTAATTGTCAGCGAAAAACTGTAGCGCGCTTTGCCCCAGTCTGCACAGTTCTTCTGTCTCTCGGACCAACCTGATTTGTTCCTGGTAGTCCCGGCCCTCTACAACAAGGGCAAGCAGTTCATCATATCGGTCTACCAAGGCCCAATTAATCTGAGATGCTACTACATTAACCATGGTGTTGACCGCGGTCCGAAAATCTGCAAACCGGTCGGTATAAACGTCTCCCTTGTTATGCTCTCCATTGTATTTTATCACGGGGAGCGTGATCAATACAGACTGGGCAAAATAATTATCCTTGTCAGGAGCAATAGCAATCTCAATTTTGAACGTTTCAGAACTCTGGGTAAACACTACAATCATCTTGTCATACCTCCTTAGGGCTTACACGATTGGTTTTCCGTCTGCGTCTTTCCGCTATGGCTGGAAGGGGCAATGATAACCGAGCCCACAGAATCATGGCGACGGGATAATCAGTTGCTGTCCCACCCTGATGATGTTCGGATCTGCCAGCCCGTTTCGCTGTTGAATGGCCTGAACAGAGACCCCAAACCGCCTAGATATACTGTAAAGAGTGTCACCGGGGCGAACAATGTAAACCTGCTCGCCAGCGGACTGGGCCGGGAGCGCCGGAACCATCCCCTGGGCCGGTGCGGGCTGGGGAGAAGTGGGAGTGACTGGTGGCGCCTGTGGAACCAGCGGCATGGACGGAGCAGGGGTGGCGGCCGGGACAGGCGAGGGTGACACAGGAGTGTAGACAATCTCCGTTGGCACGGATATTTCTCCCATTGCCTCGTTGATGATTTCCTGGCTAATCTGCTGGACCGCCTGGATACTTGGGGACCGGCGGGCGTTCAGCAACCGCTGTGCCATCCAGTGAGGCAGAAACCAGTCTACAATCCACCCAATGATCCACAGGGACAAAATCACCCCAACAAAGTAGGCAATTACCTGCATCGGGCCTTTGGCCAGTATGTCCTTTTTAAAGAGTAGCCAGACGGCCCAGGACAGGCCCAAAACAAGGGGGGCCAGAGATAACAAGGCGGCGAGATTCATTGCTTCCTCCTGTATAGAGCTCGAGTTTAGACGCCAGTTTCTGATTTGTCTAAACCCGAGGCCTTACAACTGACACCGAAATCGGCCCAACAGTTGCTTCGCATTTGGCCCGACCGAAAATATTGAAGGCTCGGATTAGCCACCACTATTTTTATTATATCCCTGCATTGCATCGTCTCGGAACCGGATGGGGTATGGGACATCCTGGATAAACGTTTCCTCTGTCTGGCCTTCCACGCACGCGAGTGCCTTTCTCATCGGGCCGGTCGTCCTCCCAGGAGGTTCTTTTCCCACAAGTCGCCCAGGCCGTATTTGTCCAGCCAGGGGGCAATTTCCCCTGAGGACAGGCGTCGGGGGACGGACGCCCTGTCCACACGGTCCACCACGACGACTTCTTCCGGAGAGAACTGGTTCACCAGCGTGACCGACTGGGTAGCCAGGATAACCTGCGCGTGCTCTGCTGCGGAGTGTACCATTTCCGCCAGCAGGGTGATGGTGTAGGGGTGAAGCCCCAGTTCGGGTTCATCCAGAATAATAATTGCGGGCAGGCGGTCCGGTGGCTGGAGAAAGAGGGTGGTCAGGCAGATGAACCGCAGTGTGCCGTCAGAGAGGTCGTGAGGGCCAAAGAGCGTGTCAGAACCCTGCTTCCGCCATTCCATCTGGATTTTGTCGGGATTGAGGGGGGATGGGCGCAAGACAAAATCGTCGAAGAACGGCACGGCCATCCGGACTGTCTCCACGATGTTACGGTAAGCATCAGGTGCGGTTTCTTGTAACAGGAACAGGTGGTCAGCCAAGTTGGAGGCGTCCGGGCGCAAGAAGAAGTTGTTATGCAGATCACCGGTCTGTTTGGCTTTGGCCGAATCGCTTGTGCCGTAGAAGTGATAAACCTGCCAGGACTGCATGGCTTTCAGGACATCAAAAGCCACTCTGTTCAATCGTGAGAGTGATGGGAGAAAACTCTCCGCGTGCGGGGAAAGAACAATCACTTCTGGGTAGGGGCTCTCGTGTTGTGCTCGGTCGTGGAAATAGCAGACTTCTTTCTCAAACACCAGTGCATTTACGTCGGTGGGGAACCATGTGGCAGCGTAACCGCTGGCGCGTTGGTCGTCCACGCGGAACCAGAACTCCATGTGCATTTTCTTGGTGACCTCCCGCCCATAGTACAGCAACTGGTCAGCCCCTCCGGCCTGATACACATAGACCTGGAAGCCCTTGTTGGCCATCTGGTTCATCATCTGGAATATCTGAACGAAGTTGGACTTACCGGACCCGTTGGCGCCGATCAGTACGTTGATCCGCCCCAGCGGAAAGTCTACTTCCCGAAACGACTTATATCCCTGAACCACAACTCTCTCCAACATCTGACAGGCCATTGAATCACCTCGTCCGTTCCTCTCGGCCCCTATCAACCTACCGTGGCACGGGGCCGGAAATCCGGCCATATGGCATTTTCATTCATCCTTCCGAGAACCCTGAGGCACGGCAAACACAACGCACACAAAAAAACATCCACCCTGTTTTTTGTTCCACTTTGGACTCTGTATACAGATACGCACGAAAAGGAGAATCGGTTTGGGTGGTAGATTGGGTAAAAAAACCAGGCCGCGACTTTTTTGTCGCGGCCCGGCTTTTGACTCTTTTCCCACAGACTAAGGAAAGGTTGCCATCAATCCCACGGCATCGTAGGCATTGGGGGTGGCATCCAAGGTGGTGTCTTGGTTAGTATTGGTGTCGGTGCGGGCGGCTTGGTTGGCGTTGGTGTTGGTACGGGCGGCTTGGTTGGCGTTGGTGTCGGTACGGGCGGCTTGGTTGGCGTTGGTGTCGGTACGGGCGGCTTGGTTGGCGTTGGTGGCTTGGTTGGCGTTGGTGGTTCTGGTTCTGTGGTTGGTGTTTTGGTTGGGCCTGGAGGTATAACAGTTACTGCAATCGGAGTTGCTCCCCCACCAGGTGTTGGAGACACCCGTTCTCCGCCCAGTGCTTTCACAAGTTGGTCTAGGGCAACGGGGATTTGACGTCCGGCCGATTCGACCGCTGGCATTGCCACCAGTAGGACTAGTGCGAGCATTAGCGCGTATTCTATTAAAGCCTGACCTTTCCTCATAATTACCTCCTGACCAACACCAAGGACAAATCAACACCCAACTACATAGTTGCTTTTATACATTATACCGCACGGAAGCGGTATAATGGTACTTTGAGAAGGTGTCGCGGCATTGGTGGCATTCCTCCCTGATAATGCATCAACCGGTTTAAATCCTGGTTGCCATATAGGGAAGCAATCACCATATGTTAGAGGCCTCGCGGCAAATATTATCGCGAGCCAGGGAACTCTGTTTTTCGCAAGACAAGACTAGGCCAAAGGAGGGAAAATGAGAAAGGGTCAGATTTTAGTGGAGAACGCGGTGGCGTTTCGGTCCTTTATGCTTATGGTTGTGGCCATGTTTGCCATTGCTTTGATGACCGAAATGTACGGAGTTGCGCAACTCAGCACAATTGCTATTTGTGAGTTGTATGCTGAGTCTCCCAACATATCTGGGGCGTGGGGGGCCGAGATCGTAAACCACATACCTTTGCCGGGGCAGAATTTCGTGATCCCCAGTCCGCGCATGGATGTCAATGTCGGCGGCAATCAAATGCTATATGACGACAATTCTCGGTCTGTTATTCTGGTACCGCTGTCCCAATCCGCCCTACCCTCTCGCATAACTTGTCAGACGACCTATCGGATCTTTGATGCCCGGCTGCCCCTTCTTGGCCCCGTTAACATCACAGGGCATGCTTACTACACTACCAACCGACGATATGGCTCTGTAATGACAGATTATTCTCCTTCCCGTCCTGTAACCCCGCCTTTGATCTTAATGGTTACTCCTGCTCTGTTGGGGTGTGTTGCGGCCATGCGTCCCAAAAACACAAGAGGAGAAAAAGGACAGGCATTGCCAGAATATGCAATTATTGTCATGACTCTTATGATTCCTGTGATGATGTGCGCATGGTCAATTGCTACATCAGTAGACGCGGCCAGGATAACGGCCCTTGGGGGACTGACTCTCGCTTCGGCGGCCTTGGGGCCAAACCCCGCCCGGGTAGACGT
>Ga0272449_1002344_pt1 | contig 17734 bp, 26 predicted proteins | sample YNPCB0241_FD_198679 | JGI IMG/M metagenome (GOLD analysis project Ga0272449, IMG submission 198679) | Hot spring sediment microbial communities from Yellowstone National Park, WY, United States - YNP-CB-024-1 | ecosystem: Environmental > Aquatic > Thermal springs > Hot (42-90C) > Sediment... | reverse complement strand
ACGAAGAAGCTACCTACCCACCCTCTATGAATAGGCCCGATTATGGTAGGGGTTTCTACTTTTGTAGCGTATGCGGTATCTCATGGATGGATATGGGTAAATGCCCTAATTGTAGTGTCAAATTGAGGAGGAAGAGTAGGAAGAAAAAGATAATATAATATCAACTACCTTTCAACCCGTCGTCCCATGAGAAAAGTTAGGCTGGCTTCCTTGGATGAACTCCCGCCTGGCACTATGAAGACATACGAGGTGGAGGGAAGGTATATACTCCTGGCCAATGTCGGAGGAAGGATGTATGGGATGGGCGGAATATGCACGCATGAGGAGTGGGATCTAAGTGAGGGAACCTTGCAGGGTGAGAAGGTGGTTTGCGCAGGGCATGGAGCCGTATGGGACCTGAGGACCGGCCAAGCCCAGTTCACCAAGCCGCTGTCCCCGCTCCCAACCTACAGGGTCATTGTGGAGGGACGTGACATATTCGTTGAGATGGAGTAGATATAAATGATGCCTACCGTGATCAGTGGTGGATGGAGAGGCATAAATTCGTCTGCTCAAAGTGCGGGGCCGAGTATATGCTCCAGGCCTGGAAGGCTGTATGCCCCAGTTGCAAATCCGAGTTTACATTAGAGAAGGTTGATGAGGAGGGTGGGAAGGCTGGCCGCCGCCCTGCCGACATTACAGCCATCCTGCTACTGGCCTATACCCTGTATGGGATACTGCTGCCGAGTCATCCTACGATCTTCCAGACAATATCTTATCATACTCCCTTCCCCGCCACCCTAGCCTATGCGCTGATGATAATCCTGGCCCTACTGGTCTATGTTGCCGCTGAGCCGGCGTTATGGGTTTCACCGGCAGTAGGTGTGGCCGCCCTCATCATAGGACTTCTCGGAATTCCAGTGAATGGGCCGCTGGCGTTGATACCAGCAGCTATGGGTGGTGCATGGGCCGTGTCATCTACCATGGCCGGGCTGAAGATGTGGAGAAGACATGCACATGGTAGGAATCGTGAGGAGCGGCTTAAGGAGTTCTCGGGCTGGGCCGGCGACTGAGCTCATCCCTAAAAATCTCATATGTCTCATCATCATATAGTACGAATATTATCTTCTCCAGTGATGTTCTCTCCCTGAGTAGGAAGTCTATGGTTGTGTTGATCATGATCTCAGCACATCTTCTCTTGGGGAAGCCGAAGACTCCGGTGGATATTGCTGGGAAAGCTATGGTCTTCACATTATATTGGGTGGCCAGCCTTAGACTGTTCACTACAGCGTTGGATAGCTTTCTATCCTCATCACCCTCACCCATCCTCGGACCCACCGCATGGATGACATATTTGGCCCTTAGTCTTCCAGCCCCAGTGATCACCGCCCCACCCACCGGGCACCATCCGATACGATCGCACTCGTCCTGTATAGATGGGCCGCCCCTCCTGAGAATAGCGCCCGCCACACCACCGCCCATCTTCAACATACTGTTGGCGGCGTTCACTATGGCCTCAGCATCAGTTAGGGTTATATCGCCCTTCCCAAGGGTTATCTCTGTCGAGCCAACCCTAAACATGATATATGATGTCTGACGATGCGCTAATAAAGGTCTACGGCGGTGAAGGCGTTGGTGTTGTATAGGATTGAGGTATTCGTGCAGGGCCGTGGATGGAGGCCTCTGACCGAGGTACACCGCTATGGCGGGCCCACCTCAAGCTATCAAGACGCCGTCAAGCTAGCCCTAGCCGCTATACTGGATAGGATGGGCCATGCTGGGGAAAACTATGGATCCAAACTAGGTGATCTGGTGGGCTTTAGAATATCCGAGACCCATGAGGGGGTAGCCCAGGAGCTGCCTCCCGAATCACTCACCATTGAATGGGATAACTATAAGCACCTATTCTACAGGAGGGGTGATGTCTTCATACTCTACAAGTCATGGAGCTGGCCGGATTAGCCATGTACGGGGTTTAGAAACTGTTATTGTCTAGTGTAAAGTTTAATAACTTTTATAATGTTGATGCCAGAAGAGGAAAATCTTGGAGGCTGTTGAAGGTGTCGTTAGAGACTGTTAAGCTTACGGCGAGCTTTAAGCTGGATGGGCCGATTCCGGGGGTCTTTTCTCAACGTATAGGGAGGTCTTAAAAAGTACTCAAGCAGGGAGAGATACAAGACAAGAGACACATGCCACAAGATATCAAGACAGATAGTAGATTTAGCAGAACAGCACAGCCTAGGAATAATAATGGAGAACTTGAAGGGGATAAGACAACATATAAACTACGGAAGAAAGTTGAACAGAAGGCTTCATTCATGGAACTTCAGAACACTACAATTCTACATCCAATACAAGGCTAGGCTTAACGGATTACCAGTCATATACGTCAAACCAAGGGTGACTTCAAGCCTATGCCCGATATGTGGGGGAAGGCTTGCTCCGAATGGGCATAGGCAGTTAAAATGCAGATGCGGATACGAAAACGACAGAGACATAACAGCATCCATAAACATACTCAGGATGAGGGGAGCCCCGTTGCCCCTGAAAGCCATCAAAGAAGCCCACAAGGCCGAGATGGAACGGATAGTAATAAAATGTTAACTATCCGACAACGGTGATAAGAAGGTGAGGAACGCATTAAGGGATCTGCTCACCCCCTACATGTCCAAGCGGGAAGCCATAAAAATGGTGGAGCTCTCACCGCTGCCCGACGAGATTCTCGAAAAAGAGTGGGAAGGATAAGCCTTAGAGACGCCGCCGTCATCAGAGAGATAGTCGCCCAACATTTTTATCCACGCGTATCGGGTCAAGGCCTGTGGCCGAGGTAGGGTAGCCTGGTTGCAGATGCCGGAAAGCCCTCGGGGCTGTGGACCCCGCAGCGTGGGTTCGAATCCCACCCTCGGCCCTCTCTTTATATTAGTCCTTTAGACAATGTCTACCATGTCCCAGGTGATTAGACTGGAAGTAGTTTTGGCTTTGGTGGCTTTCCTATGTCTAGGGCTTACTGATTTCATCAGGAAAAAGGGAAGTGTCGCCGGCGCCAGCCCCGTCGGATATCTTCTGGTGGAGACCGTTGTCCTCCTAGCCATACTGCCCATCGCCTCCTATATACTGGAGAACGGTCTTCCAAAACTCGACACCGGATCGCTGACATATGCACCATTATCGGGTGTCACGATAGCCATAGCCCTCCTAGCCCTCCTAAACGCCCTCAAGATAGGTGAGGCAAGCCAGGTAGTCCCCATCTCCCGCCTCGGCCTAGCCCTAGCCACGGTACTCAGCCTACTGCTGCTGGGCGAGTCAATAACGTGGACGAAGATCGCTGGAATAGCCTTGGCTGTAGCGGCTGTCTTCATGCTCTCAAGACCATGACGCTGAGAGGTCTAGAGTGGATTGCGGTCATCATCGCAGCCCTACTCATCATATCCCTAATCCTAAGAATGATAAGAGGAGTCCGTGGAAAAAATACGAGAAGATGGCGGCTCATGGGATAATAATGACTACAGACAAGATGAGAACAGACAACCAAAAAAGAAAGACCCAAGCAGAAAGAATTAGGCCATAAAGCATAGCTACCCGTTCTGGTCTAGCGTTCGCTTTCATCCCTTCCCTCCTCCTGTCATGGGAGGGTTTTCGGGGTGAACGGACGAAGCCCCACATCCATCTGCGACGCCAACCCCACATATCTTCCCTGCAAGGGCATTCAGGCTTTCCACACAGACATGGAGCACAGGTCTCATTTAAGCCCAACCCAATCGAGCACACCGCTGAAGTTATTACGGTCAATGGAACTTTACGCTAGACATTAACAGTTTCTCGGCCCCTTGTTTTAACCGTCTAATACTGTTCCTCCTAGCTGACCTAGGCCGCTTTACAGCTGTCCGACGGAGAACGCCTCCATCATGGTTGATTGGGGCCGAGTCCACCAATATGTTCCGGACAGGAATTACAGTGGTAGGGCTGTTAAGGGGGTGTGGGGTTTGCGAGGTAGCTGGGGCCTAGCATATACAGCTCGAGTGAGCAACTATCTATCTCCTTGAATTTTTTCAGCCTCCTCCCGTACTCCTTCTTCAGGAGGTCAAGCAGTTCTCTGTAGCCCTCTGCCTCCGCCTCTGAGAGTGTGTGGTCGACCTCCACCTGTGTTATGGGTGTTGAGTCTAGGCCTACGACGGTGAACCGTTCTAGGAAGCCGCCAGCCCTCAGCGCCTTGAGATACCAGTTGTATACATGCTTGAGGGTTGTGCCCTTTTTCAGGTCTGCAGCAAACAGCCCGAAGGGTATGTTCCCCTTCTCGAGGAGGTCGAGGAGCTCCTCGGGCTCAAGAGATATGTCGTCCTGGTTCTCACCTACGAGTAGTAAGAAGGCGTCCATGAATACAGCGAATCCCAGCGCAAGCCCCTTCCTAGCCCCCGGAAGCATGATTACGTCGAGGACAGGCCTCCCATCAACTATATCATACCAAACACCTATCACCTCACCCCAGCCGGGAGGAGTGCCGATGGGTATTTCCCCGGCCATAGACGTACACCGCTCACCCAAGATTTAATGCTTATCTGGACACTACCTCTGGTTTTTAAGCTTAATATTCTTCTTCCTGCTCTTTTCCCTTAAGAACTCATCTCTAAATTCCGTATCTTAGGTGTATGATTATTGATGCTATTGTTGTTAGGGCTTTGTATGTTGATGCTAGCCTCTCATACCTTATGATTATTCTTCTGAATGATTTTAGCCATCCGAAGAACCTCTCTATGGTCTAGGCCTCCTGCCATTCCTATGGTTTACTGGTATGTTAGGCTCTACACCCATGGATTCTAAACCCCTCCTTATGGGTTCCGTGTCATATGCCGCGTCTGCGTAGAGCTCCTTAGGCCTATCAGACAAGCCATCTACTAGCTCCTGAAGCCTCCTCAAGTCATGCTCGTTCCCAGGGCCTACAGTGAAGTATAGTGGCTTCGACGATGGATCTACAACCGCATGTATCTTAGACCCCTTCCTATGCTTGAACCCGTCATACCCCACCACCTCTCCCCCTTCTTAGCCTCCACAGTAGTACTATCAACAGATACCCTTGAAAGACCCCTCATAGAGGCTAGTGTCTTGAATATACTGTCCCATACACCCATCTCCTCCCACCTCCTAAGCCTCCTCCAAGCAGTCTTATACGATCCATACCCAACAGACATATCACACCACCTACAACCACTTGTAAGAACGTATAATATACCGTTCAAGACCATCCTATCATCAGCCCTAGGCCTACCAACCCTAAACCTAGGAGGAAGAAAAGGCCTAATCACCTACCACTCAAAATCACCAATCTCCCTGAACCTCATAACATATTGCACTAAGAAAGAGGCCTAAATAGTTTTGAGACTAGTTCATAATAAAAGCGCCGGGCCCGGCGGGCTTTGATCCCGCGGCCCCCGGGTTAAAAGCCCGGTGCTCTATCCTGGCTGAGCTACGGGCCCTCCGATTGCTCTAACCCGGTGCTGTATCCTACTCGTTAAATAGTTTTGTGGCCGGCTAGTTGGCAGCCCGTCACCGTCCCTGTTCAAGTTTGTGGAGGAACCGTTCTACAGGTTAGGGTTAATTCGTCCCATGGGTATCTATTGGGCATGAATAAGTTTATGTTGGTGGCTGCGGTTGCTGTGGCCGCGCTGGTATTGTCTGCAGTTTCGTTCCAGCTGGCTTTGTCCGGGATGTCGGGGCGGTCTGATGCGGTGACATGCACAACCACAATAACCAGCACAATCACGATAACTAGGATCGTGACCACGACCGGCGACGGGTCAGGCGGGGCTGATATAGTAGATGTTGCCGAAAGCCTGGGTAGTTGCGGAGAGATGGAGAGGCCTTCGCTGAAGGTGGTTGAGCGTTTTCCAAGCGGTGACGGATTCACTGTTACCCTTGTATATCGTGAAAACGCTCCCAACCCCTGCAACCGTCACTACGTAGTAGAGTCCTTCTTCTTAACAAGTCATCCGCCCCAACTGCATATAACCCTAGGTTTGAAGGCCACTTCAGCGGTTTGCATCCAGTGTTTGGGTGTTGTCGAGACTGTAATCAAAGTGAGAACAGTCCTGCCGGCCGGCACGGTGATAGTTGTCAACGGGCTGAGCGTGGCGGTTTAGTATTGTCAGCAGCTGGATGCATACCCACAGCTGCCGCCGGGCCTGGTCTCGTGACTAGTCTTCTCAAAATATTTGACGGCACATGATTATATTATAGCCCTTCCTATCCTATTCCTGTGAGGCTTTCACCTCCTCCCCGGATCAAGTTTCTCGAGGCTTTGGGTACTGTGGCTGATGGGAGGGTTAGGGTTATCTCTGATAGTGAGGCCGAGGTGGCGGCGTCGGAGGGTGATAGGGTTTACAGGGTTTTCCTCGACTTGGATGGTGGGCTGGCTGATAGTGATGATAATGGCACTAGGTTCCGCAACTATGTTGGGTATCCCATAATAGCCTTCATGATGGTTAAGGGGCTGATCCCATATGTTCCCAAGATCGGTGATCTGTTGAAGGGTGTTCGGTGGCGTAGCCTGAACGAGAGGTATAAGAGCTATAGGGTTGTGGAATCCCATATAAAGGAGATGCTGGCTGGCAAGGGTGTCGAGCCAGTTGAGGTGGACAGGTTCATAGATGAGGCTTATAGGAGGCTTGCTGGTATAGAGCTGAGGAAGCCACTATAACCCGCTTATCAACACACTAATTAACCATGGCATAGTATGCGATGACGTGATAGCTATAGTGGGCGGTGGGATAATAGGTCTCTCGGTGGGATGGTATCTGGCCAGCAGGGGTGTGAAAACAATAGTTTATGATAGGGGTGAGGCTGGCAGGGCTGCCACATGGGCTTCGGCCGGGATGCTGGCGCCGAACCTGGAGGCTGAGCCGGGTGAGGAGAAGCTTCTACCACTTCTCCTTGAGGGCAGACGTATGTGGGAGGACTTTGCAAGATTACTGGAGGAGGCTTCCTCTATGGCCGTGAACTATAGGCGGGAGGGCACTCTCTCCATAGCCCTCACATGGGATGACATGGAAAGACTGAGGTTTCAGCTCGGCTTTCAGAAGAGCCTGGGGCTTGATGTAGAGCTGATAGATGGTGAGAGAGTTTTGGAGATGGAGCCCAGTATTAATAGAAATGTGATGGCCGCACTGTACAGCGGTAGCGACCATCAGGTGGATAATAGGCGGGTGGCCCAGGCCCTCAAATCCGCATACCTGAGGTCTGGAGGTGTTTTGAGGGAGCGGGTTGCTGTTGATAGTGTGGTGGTGGAAGGCGGTAGGGTTCTTGGCATCTCTACTGAGGCTGGGTTTGAGAGGGCTGAGGCGGTTGTATTGGCTGCTGGCGCATGGTCTAGGGAGCTGGATGGAATCCCGGAGAAATTGAAGCCGCCGGTCAGGCCTGTTAAGGGACAGATGCTCTCGCTGAAGACGAATCCCAACAACCCTCTCATCAGTCATGTCATCTGGGGCCCGGTGAGGAACTGGGGGCCGGTCTACATGGTTCCAAGGCTTGACGGCCATCTCATCTTGGGGACGACTGTGGAGGAGATGGGCTTCGACACCAGCGTCACAGCGGGTGGGTTGATGAATATACTGAGGGGGTGCTGGGAGATTCTACCCTCCATCGTAGACCTACCCATAGACGAGGTGTGGGCCGGGTTGAGACCTGGCAGCAGGGATGACGCACCAATTTTAGGGCCCACACCGATCGAGGGCCTGATAATGGCCACAGGCCATTTCAGGAATGGTATATTGCTCGCGCCTATAACCGCTGAGGTGATAACGAGATACATACTCTCAGGTGAGCTACCTGAGATAGCCCAGCCCTTCACGATCGATAGGTTCATCGGAGGTGAATAATATGTCGATTGTTGTGAATGGGGCTGCGCATAGGTTTGAAGGTGGGACGCTCTATGAGCTGCTAATATCTCTTGGGCTGGATCCGGAGAGGCCTGGGATAGCTGTGGCGGTGAACGGCGAGGTCGTGAGCAGGGTGAGGTGGCGGGAACTCCGTCTAAATCCGGATGACGTTGTTGAGATTGTGACAGCTGTATCGGGTGGATAGAAATGGATGATGAACTGGTGATAGCTGGGAGGAGATTTAGATCCAGGCTGTTTGTTGGTACGGCCCGATATCCCAACCAGCAGGTGATGCTGAGGGCCCTTGAAGCCAGCGGTGCCGAGGTTGTGACGGTGGCTATTAGGCGTGTTAATCTTCATCAGAGGGGTCAGAGCATCCTAGACCTTCTGGCCGGCAAGTACTTTATCCTCCCCAACACCGCTGGCTGCTATACTGTGAGGGAGGCTGTCATGACAGCTAGGCTGGCTAGGGAGGCTCTGGGAACCAATTGGATAAAGCTGGAGGTTATAGGAGATGATGAGACCCTCTACCCCAACACACCACAGCTGATAGAGGCTGCAAAACAGCTGGTTGATGAGGGCTTTAATGTACTCCCCTACTGTAGCGACGACCCAGTATCATGCTCCATCCTAGAGAAGATAGGCTGTCAAGCTGTTATGCCTCTGGGTGCTCCAATCGGCTCCGGCATGGGCATACTAAACCAATACAATATCAGGCTGATAAGGGAGAGGGTTGGGGTGCCGGTGATAGTGGACGCCGGTGTTGGCACAGCCTCGGATGTAGCTATAGCGATGGAGCTGGGCTGCGACGGCGTCCTAGTAAACACGGCGATAGCTCAGGCGAGAGATCCTGTTAGGATGGCTGAGGCCATGAGGTTGGCGGTGGAGGCCGGACGCCGAGCATATAAGGCTGGAAGAATACCGAGACGGTTTTATGCACAGCCCTCATCGCCCCTAGAGGGTAGGGTGGATTTTGGAGGTTCCTAACCCGCAGCTGATGTTGATAGCCGATATAGAATTGGCGGGTGACAGGCTCAAAACCATCCTGGAGGCTGCCCTTGAGGCTGGCTGTAGATGGATTATGGTGAGGGGTAAGAATACATCAGATATGGTTGTGAGGGAAACGGTGTCCATGGCTCTCAGGGCCTCCGGAAAATATGGTGCTTGGGTGTATGTCAGCGGCTATCCCCAGCTAGTATCTATGCTAGGAGCTCATGGCCTCCACCTACCATGGGGCTGGAGAGTAGCTGAATCTAGGCGCATAGTGGGCGGCGATGTTGTAATAGGTATGTCAACACACTCGCTGGAAGAGGCGGAACAGGCATATCATGAGGGAGCAGACTATATCACCCTCAGCCCCATATACAGGTCGATAAGCAAGCGAGATTATGACAAAATCCTCGGACTCCATGAACTCAGGAAAGTAGCCCTAAGAATACCCATTCCAGTCATAGCCTTGGGCGGCATATCTCCGGGAAGGGCGTTGCCATGCCTCGTCCACGGAGCCGGTGGTGTGGCGGTGATGGGTGCGGTGATACAGTCAGCTGATCCATACCATGTGGTGAAGATGTTGGTGGACGAGGTCAGCGGTCCAAAGGCCCTATCCTTTCGAGGAAGAGATTGAGGAAGCCCTCTCCATCCACTCCATCGCATATCTCGGCGTTTGGCTCCTTCTCCACCCAGAACCTCCTCTCCACAATGGTCTGCCCCCTCGTCATCTCGCCCTCGCAGACAACATAGACATGATACATTCCCGTCTTGAACAGAGATGGGTTTATGGCTGCGGCAACCGCCATAGGATCGTGGAGCTGCATGAAGCCGTACCGCTCCACAAACTTAGCCATTATCTTGGACGCTGTCCTAGCCGTCGTGGACGGAGACCGGGCGAGCCTCTCCCACACCCGCCTCTCCAGTATGGTGGCCGGATGTGTTGTTATGTCAAGACCAACGCATAACGGCTTCACTCCCGACTCGAATACAACCCTAGCGGCCTCGGGGTCGACATAGATGTTAAACTCTGAGACGGGTGTAGTGTTCCCAACCCCGTATGGTGTGAGTCCGAAGGCGCCGCCCATCAGGATCATCCGCGTAATATGACGTGGTAGTTCAGGCTCAAGAGCCAGGGCGAGAGCAATGTTGGTTAGCGGCCCGGTGGTCACCAAGGTCACATCCATCTCATTCATGAGGGTTTCAACAAGAAATCCAACAGCATTCTTATTGGCCTGCCGCACCGCCTTGGGAATCCCGGCATCACCCAGCCCATCCTCACCGTGCACCCATTCAGCGGTCACTAGGTCCCTGGCCAGGGGCTGTGCAGCTCCACGGTAGACTGGGATATCATGGGCTCCTAAAAGTTCGAGGATCCGCAGTGCGTTCTGAGAGGTCTTATCAACGTGCACGTTCCCACTGACCGTCGTTATCCCAAGTATCTCAAGCTCGGGTGAGTGGACAGCAAGCATTATCGCTAAAGCATCATCAATCCCAGGATCCATGTCCAAAACAACTTTAACCATGCAACATCAACCTTGCAGCCGGCCTAAAAATCATACTCAGTTCCAAAGGGGCATAAAGTTTATCTATAACATATGCATTTCAATTGGCCGAGGTGGGGGAAGGCTTTGACTGAGAAGAAAACCGAGGCAGGCGAGGTTGAAGTAATCCCAACGGGTGCTAAGATACTCGCCGTGGTGATGATACCCACCATAGCAGCGCTCAACTATGTGGGCGGTGTCATCGTCGAGCTTCTCAAAGCACCCATCTGGGGTGATACATGGGCTACTATGCTGGGTACGTTGATATCGGGGTTCTGGATAGGTAGCATAGGAGGCTTCCTATACAACATAATCATGGCGTTCACGCTCTGGGGTTTGCCAAACTGGGTCTGGGGCTTCGCCAACGTAGTAATAGCCGGAATCACGGTAATCTGTGTGAAGATGGGCTGGGCAGACCTGAGACGTCCAGTACGTCTAATCCCGGCATTCCTACTATTCGGCCTAGTATACCCAATATTCACGACAGCCGTCTCAATAGGTCTCTTCGGCGGAGGGCCTCTCTGGAAGCCGATCCCAGCCGCAATATATGCCGCCACGCTAAGCTCAACTGGAAACTTCTACCTAGCCAACTATGTCCAGGCAATAAGCACCGAGATACCCGACAAGATAATCTCATTCGTCATAGCCTTGGCGATAGCGTCTAGGGTGCCACGCCGGCTGGTCCTTCTGAGGAAGTAGCCAGGCCGGTGTTGTGGTCTGAGCGCCCTCGGCTCAATACTCCTCAAGAAAACCATACTCGCCGGGCGAACACCATTACACCTAGCTGATGGAAGGACCAAATTCATCTATTTCATCTGGATATCACTGCTGGCCTACATTTTCTACGACTATATACTTACGCTTATCTTCCTCGCGGCAAATATAATCCTATCACTTGCGGGAAGGGTTGCTAAGCAGGTGGGATTGCCTTTAATGCTGGTTGTCCTACCCTGGATGGCTCTAGCCATACCAATACTCTCCCTACCACTAGGCTTTCCATGGAACCAGACTGTCATCTACAGACTGGATATACTGGGGTTGAAACTGCCCGTCTACCTAGAGGGGCTGGCATGGGGTTTCACATGGCCACTTCGCATAGGTGTCACAATATCCGCCGCCCTACTATTCTACCTGACAACACAGCAGACAGCCCTTATAGCAATGCTCTTCAAGTTCAGACTGCCATTCCGGTTCATATACATGGTGGCCGCCACACTCCAGCTAATACCGCTGATGGTGGATGAGGTGAGGAGTATCTACCAGGCCCAGCTTGCACGTGGCCTAAGGACCGATGTGGGTATTGTGAAGAAGCTGTGGAACTTCCTACTCCTAGTCGTCCCCCTCACCCTAAGCTCCCTGGGAAAGGTCCAGACCAGAGCCGTAGCCCTAGAGTCGAGGGGGTTCAGCGCACCTGTTGCCAAAACCGTCCTTTATGACATAAGGTTCAAAACCGTGGATTATCTCTTCTTCACATGCATGGCAGCTGTGACCCTGTATCTCGGATATCTATATATCACTGAGGGATACTCGCCGCTGGTACATCTAAGGTATTTGCTGGCGGGGTAGATAAGGTCTTGGAGAGTATGCTGGATTTTTCCAGGTATCCCATAGTGGTGGAAGGCTTCAGCTACTCATATCCCTCCAAGCCCAATGTCCTGAATGAACTGAGCTTCAGGGTGGAGAGGGGTGAGGCCTTAGGGATCATCGGACCCAATGGCGCGGGCAAGTCAACCATATGTAGGGCCCTCAACGGCCTTGTACCCCACTTCTACGGCGGGAGGGTGAGGGGTAGGATATATGTGGCTGGGATGGACACCCTAAAACACACCGTAGCCGAGCTCTCCACCAAGGTCGGCCTCGTATTCCAGGAGCCTGAAACCCAGCTCTCCGGACTGGCCATTACTGTGGAGGACGAGATAAGCTTCGGCCTATCCATGCTGGGATACCCTAAAGAGGTTATACTGGAGAGGACTAGGGAGGCCTTGGAGAAGGTTGGCCTGCGGGGGCTGGAGAAGCGTTCACCCTTCGAACTCTCCGGCGGCCAGCAGCAGAGGCTGGCCATTGCAACAGTCCTGGCCATGAGGCCTGAGGTCCTGGTCTTGGACGAGCCTGCGGCCCAGCTTGACCCCATAGGTAAGACCCAGGTCTTCAATGTCCTGCGGGATCTCTTGAGGGATGGTGCTACGATAGTAGTTGCAGAGCATGAGATCGAGGAGCTGGCCACCTTCACAGACCATATGATACTGCTGGATAAGGGCAGGATAATCTCGGCGGGTGTTTCAAGAGATGTCCTCAGACAAGTAGAGCTGCTCAAGTCATCGGGGGTTGATCCGCCATCTGTCACCGAGCTTGCATATCTTGTGGAGAATGCATGTGGGCTCAATCTTGACCGCTATCCCATAACAATTGACGAGGCTGTCTCCCTCTTTCTCGAGCTTCTCGAGGATGGTGGACGTGTTTGATCGATGTACGTGGTGTCTGGTTCTGGTATGATCATGATGTTCCAGCCCTCAGGGATGTAAATCTCACCGTAAAAGCTGGTGAGATAGTGGCCTTGATAGGTCAGAATGGTGGCGGCAAAACAACCCTGGCCAAGCATCTCAACGGCCTGCTCAAACCGTCGAAGGGCGAGGTACTGGTTAAAGGCTATAATACCAAGGGCACTCCCACCCATGTTCTAGCGTCTATCGTGGCCTACGTCTTCCAGAACCCCTCCCATCAGATATTCATGAGCACAGTCTATGATGAGGTGGCCTACGGCCCACTACAGCAGGGCCTCTCCAAGAAAACTGTTGATGAACGTGTTGCTAGGGCTTTGGAGATGGTTGGGCTCTCACTCCATCCCAGAACCCACCCCTATGACCTGGACTATGGTCAGATGAAACTGGTGACAGTTGCTTCAGCCATTGCGATGAATCCCGAGGTCCTGGTCTTGGACGAGCCTACCACCGGTCAGGATCACAGGGGGAGGAGAAAGGTTGCAGAGGTGATTAGGCAGCTTAACATGCAGGGTAAGACAGTGATAATAATAACCCATGACATGAGGTTTGTCGCTGAGACTGCTCCTAGGACAGTGGTGATGGCTGATGGGCGGATATTAGCCGACGGCCCCACCCAAGCTATAATGACCGACATGGAGCTCCTATCCCAGGCCTCCATAAAGCCTCCACAACCCGTCCAGCTCAGCCACAGGCTCGGAGAGCATGGTCATAGGCTCGAGATGCTAACTGTCTCGGATGCCGTTGATGAGATGAGGAGAAGGCTTGGCTGCAAGTAGATGTTTTTAGTAGCCTCGGCCCCCGTCTGTTGGATATGGCTGAGGTTGTCGTGGTGGGAAGCCTCCATGTGGACTTGATGGTGAAGCTGGATAGGATACCGATGAGGGGTGAGACTGTAATTGGCGGTTTTTTCAAGATCTCACCAGGTGGCAAGGGAGCCAATCAAGCCGTGGCCGCCTCGAGACTTGGGATAGGTGTTGCGATGGTTGGCAGGGTTGGCGCCGACATATTCGGTGAGATGCTCCTTGAGAGGTTGGGGGCCGAGAATGTGGATACCGGACATGTTGTCCGGGACCCCACCGTCCATACAGGTGTAGCCCTAATTATGGTGGACAAAAGGGGCGGCAACCTGATAGCTGTTTCATCGGGAGCCGATGAGAGATGCTCACCATCAGACGTGGATGCGGCACTAGATACAATATCACAGGCCAAGGCTGTCCTCCTACAGCTTGAGATACCACAGCCAACCGTTGAGCATGCGATCAACTCAGCCAAGAGGATGGGATCACTTGTTATACTTAATCCAGCTCCAGCGAGGGCTCTTCCCAAGAGGCTGCTGGAGAAGGTAGATATACTGGTGCCCAACACCCTTGAAGCCTCATTTCTTTCGGGAGTTAGAGTTCATGATGTCCCATCTGCTGTGAGGGCTGGTAGGCGGCTGCTGGCGATGGGTGCGAAGAATGTCTTGGTGACCCTTGGGAGGAGAGGTGTTGTGGCTTTGACTGAAAGGGAGACAATCCACCTGAGGGGTGTGAGGGTCAGAGCCGTTGACACAACAGGTGCTGGTGACGCCTTCTGCGGCGCCCTCGCCTATGGGCTTGCCAGGGGTATGAGATTACATGAAGCTGCTGAGCTGGCCAACAATGCGGCCGCCCTATCCACAACTAAGCTGGGAGCCCAGGAGGCTATGCCCACACTGGAGGAGCTGCATCACTTTATGACATCCAATGGAAGAGCTAGGAGGCTGGGGAAACCCCTGATCCCCCACAGCTAGAGCCTTCTCTCAATAATTTGGGCTATCTCATCGCTTGTTGGGAATCTACGGGCCTCATGCCTTGAGAAAACCCTCTCACCATCAATATACACTTCGAAGACACCGCCGTCAGCTGTGTCCAAGGTCACGGAGAATCTCCTGTTCAGCCTCTGTCCATAACGGCTCAGCAACTCCTTTGCAAGACCCATAGCATTGGGAAGATGCCCGCATGGGACACAGTAGACGATCCTCACATTCATATGATAGCACCGACAACGTGGAAGATTTATAGATATGGCAGGTCAGAGGTGGGATCCCTGTTCTATAATATAGACACTTAACCCAGCATGGAGAGCAGCGGGCATGAAGACAATATACATTGTAGCCGTGGTGGTGGCAGCCGCTTTGGCGGTGGCAACAGCCTTCCAGATATCCAGCAAACCAGCCGGCGCATACTTCATAGTTGACGTCCATGGTGAGAGATTCACCATCCACATACTAGATCCTGAAGCTATCAGGCTTGCGGAGGAGAACCTCAGGGGTGGGAATAATCTCTTTCCCATAGGCGAGCTGGCGAGGGGTGACGGAGGATTCAACAAGCCGTGGAGCTGGCATCTAAAGCCTGAGACTGTGAGAATGGTTGGAGCCAGTATAGAGTTATGCGATGGACTCCCCAGCTATGTTGAGGACAACCTAGACGACTGGCTTGAAACAGTTAAGGTATACTGTCCCTGGGGAGGACGCGTAGTCGCCAGACTATCATGAGGATAAATATAATATATGGCGATATTAAAATGACTCGAGTTGAGACTCGCAACCTTCATACATCCATACCTTAGAACACCACGGGTCGGACTGGTGGTTGGTAAGCATCTGATAGATGCCAACGCAGCCTACGCTAGACTCTTAGAGGAAAACGGTGAAGAGGATGCGCAGATTCTCGCAGACGGTCTCCTACCGTCCACCATGCTGGGCTTTCTCAGGAGGGGTCAGAGAGCTCTCGAGGCACTGAAAGAAGTCGCGGCGAGGGCTGATGCGATATTGGACGGCAGGTTGGATAGTGGCGGCCTCGTGTTCAAGATCGCAGATGTGAGGCTTCATGCACCCATTCCACGTCCCGGCAAGATAATACACACAGCTGGAAACTTCAGGGAGCACGCTCAGGAAGCTGACAAGGCCAAGTGGGAGTTTCCCATACCCCAGTGGATATCCTTTCTCAAGAGCCCCTCGGCGGTTATCGGCCCCTACGACCCCATCAAATATCCCAAATATACAAAGGAGCTTGACTATGAGCTGGAGATGGCTATTGTCATAGGGAGGCGTTGTAAATATGTATCTAGGAAGAATGCATTAGACTATGTGGCTGGCTACATGGTCTTCAATGACATAACCGCCCGTGATATCCAGAGGACTGAGATGAAGAATGGCCTTCTTAACTTTGGGAAGAATCTCGACACCTTCGCACCGCTTGGGCCCTACCTAACGTTGAAGGACGAGGTCCCCGACCCACATAATCTCAGGATGGAGCTGAGGGTTAACGGTGAGGTGAGACAGTCTGGAAATACGAACCGGCTGTCTGTCACGCTCAACGAGATCATAGAACATTATTCATGGGTTATGCTGGAGCCTGGCGACATCATAACGACTGGGACGATCTCGGGTGTGGCCGCCTTCAGTGAGAATCCGGAGAGATACTATCTAAAGCCCGGGGATGTTATGGAGTCGGAGATAGAGAGGCTTGGGGTTATGCGCAACCCAATTGTGGCCGAGGATGGGTGACCCCGTTATTGTCAGAGCCTTGGAAGGGTGAGAAGTATTGGGTCAGCCCCTTCAACTACACCCTTGCATCAGATTTTAACTTCCCTGAGAAGATCGAGATACATGATGTGACATTACGGGATGGTGAGCAGACTCCCGGCGTTGTTTTCAGGGCTGATGAGAAGCTGGAGATAGCCAGGGCCCTTGACGAGCTTGGTGTACACCGTATTGAGGCTGGGATGCCCGTTGTCTCGCCAGAGGACGCCCAGGCTGTCAAGCTGATAGCGAGGGAGGGGCTTAGGGCGAGGGTCTTCGCCTTCGCGAGACTTGTCAAGGATGATATTGATGCGGCCTTGAAGGCTGATGTCTCCGGCATAGTGACGGAGGGGCCTGTTGGTGTTCCCAAGCTGGCCCAGTTCGGATGGGATCCTGAGAGTGTGGTGGCTAAAGCTGTGGAGCATGTAGAATACGCCAAATCCCATGGCCTCTACACCGTCTTCTTCGGAGTGGATGGAAGCCGTGCGGATCTCAACTATCTCAAGCATATCTACTCGACGGTTGTCAGGGAGGCTGGCGCGGATGCAGTGGCGGTTGTTGATACTTTCGGATGCGCAACACCCGAAGCCTTTAGGAAGCTTGTGGAGGAGGTGGGAAGAACCATCCACATCCCCATCGAAGTGCATTGCCACAACGACTTTGGATTGGGAACCGCATGCAGCATAGCGGGGCTTGCTGGAGGAGCTAGCGTGGTCCATGTCTCTGTGAATGGGATAGGTGAGAGGGCTGGCAACGCCGCCCTGGAAGAGGTCGCCCTCGCCCTCGAGCTATTATATGGTAGGAGGCTGGGGCTGAACTATAAATCCCTCGTAAAGCTCTCCAAATTGGTGGAGAGGCTTTCGGGCTTCAGACTCGCGGCCAACAAGCCCATAGTAGGTGACAGGGTCTTCACACGGGAGTCTGGGATAGCTGTTGCAGGTTGGATGAAATACCACCTGGGCTCTGAGGCTTTCCTACCGGAGCTGGTGGGTAACAGGCATGATGTTCTAGTGGGTAAGAAGAGTGGAAAACACTCGCTGGAGTGGAAGCTTAGACAGTTGGGTGTTGAGGCGTCTCAGGATGAGATTCAGATACTCCTGGAGACTGTGAAGGAGCGGTCCATAGCGAGGAAGGGGCCTGTGGGGGATGCTGAGCTTCTGGAGCTCCTCAAGACCATTAGGGCTGGACATTAGACGGTGGGCCCATTGATTAGGATATTAAGTCCCGAGGGTGCGCTGGAGGGCGAACCTGATCCCAGCCTAACAGATGATAGACAGGTCCAGCTTCTGAAGGATATGATTGCTTCACGGA
>Ga0272449_1002342_pt1 | contig 17740 bp, 19 predicted proteins | sample YNPCB0241_FD_198679 | JGI IMG/M metagenome (GOLD analysis project Ga0272449, IMG submission 198679) | Hot spring sediment microbial communities from Yellowstone National Park, WY, United States - YNP-CB-024-1 | ecosystem: Environmental > Aquatic > Thermal springs > Hot (42-90C) > Sediment... | reverse complement strand
CAGCGGCAATGCTGGGTAGCTATGTCCGCAAGGGATAACCGCTGAAGGCATCTAAGCGGGAAGCCCGTCCCAAGATTAGGTCTCCCGTTCCTGGGGAAACCCAGGACCTAAAGGCCCCTGGTAGACTACCAGGTTGATAGGCTGGAGGTGTAAGCACCGTAAGGTGTTTAGCTTACCAGTACTAATAGGCCGTGAGTCTTGACTTACTCTTTTACTTCTTCTTGAATAAATTTTTCTTTTCATTAATTTCAATAGAAAAGAGAGGAAGGTTAATCCCTTTCTCTCTTTTTATTTATTTTTTATGACAATTTTAGGGATTGAAAATTTTTCAAAAATTGATATTATTGAAATATAAACTATTTTTTGAGAGGACAATGATATGAAGGAAAGGGATATATTTGAAGAAATAGTAAATTTAGGTAAGAAAAGAGGAAAATTAACATACGATGAAATAAATGAAGCTCTTCCTTCTGAATATTTTTCACCAGATGAATTAGAGGATTTAATTGATGTTTTAAGTGATATGGGAGTAAAGGTTGTAGATGAAGATGAAGAATTATTTTTAGAAGAAGAGGAGGAATTAGAAGAGGAGGAACATGTAGAAGATTTAGTTCAAGCATACTTTAATTCCATGGGTGATATTCCAATTTTAACAAAAGACGAAGAAGTTGAACTTGCAAAAAAATTGCAAGAAGGAAAGAGCATAATTAAAGATACAGTTGTTGGTTTATCCATATATAAAAAGATTTTAGATGAAGTTAATAAAGAGGAAGAATCAGAATCTCTTACAGAAGATGAAAAGGCTGAAGAGGCTTTAAGTCGCACGATAATTAAATTAGAAGATTTAATTAATCAATTAGATAAAGTAGAGCAAAAGATAAAGGAATATGGTACTTTAAAGGATTTAAGAAAGAAAATCAATGATTTAAAAAAGGCTGGTGAAAGTCCTAAAACTTTAGAAAATTTATATAAAGAGGTCTATGCTGACATAAAAAAGATAGAAAATGAATCAGGACTAAAAGTTGATGAATTAAAAAATGTCTGGAATAAGATATATAAGGCTAAATGTCTTGTTGAAGAAACAAAAAATGAATTAATAACCAGAAATTTAAGACTTGTTGTCAATATTGCAAAAAATTATGTTGGAAGAGGATTGCCTCTTCTTGATTTAATAGAAGAAGGTAATATTGGTTTAATGAAGGCTGTTGATAAATTTAAATATGAAAAGGGATTTAAATTTTCAACATATGCTACATGGTGGATAAGGCAAGCTATTACAAGAGCACTGATTGATCAAACTAAAACAATAAGGGTCCCGGTGCATATGATGGAATTTTATAATAGAGTAACAAAGGCATCCCGTGAATTAACCCAACAGCTTGGAAGAGAACCGAATAACGAAGAAATTGCAGAAAAGCTTGGCGTTCCTGTAAGAAAAGTTGAGGAAGTTTTTAGAGCTATTCAAGATCCTATTGGATTACAGACGCCTATCGGGGATGAAGACACAGAGCTTGAAGATTTCATCGGAGATAAAACTTCTCCTTCTCCTATTTCTGAAGCTGAAAGAACAGAACTTAGTGAGCATATTCAGAGAATTCTTAAGACCTTAACACCTAAGGAAGAAAAGGTAATAAAAATGAGATTTGGTATAGGAGAAGACAGAGATCATACACTTGAAGAAGTTGGAAGATATTTATCCATAACAAGAGAAAGAGTTCGACAAATAGAGACAAAAGCTCTAAGAAAATTAAAGCATCCAAGCAGATTAAAACTTCTTAAGATGCTTCTCAGTGATACTGTAGAACCAAAAAAGTGAAGTATTTAGAAGAAATAGCAAAACTTTTAAGATACTATATTCTTTCATCTACAACAAAGGCAGGTTCTGGACATCCTACAACCTGTCTTTCAGCAGTAGAGTTAATGGCAAGCCTCCTTTTTGGAGGCTTTTTTCATTTTGATGCCGATGACCCTCGGAATCCAAACAATGACAGACTGATTTTTTCAAAGGGTCATGCAGCACCTCTTCTTTATTCTTTATGGACAGTGGCTGGAAAGTTAACAGAAGATGAGCTTTTAACTTTAAGAAAATTCGGCTCTTCCTTAGAAGGACATCCTGTAAGAACATTCCCATATTCTGAGGCAGCTACAGGTTCTCTTGGTCAAGGACTTTCAATTGGAGTTGGTATGGCTATTAACGGAAAATATATTGATAGACTTCCCTACCATGTTTTTGTATTACTTGGTGACAGTGAAATGACTGAAGGCTCAGTATGGGAGGCAATACAAATTGCAGACTATTATAAGCTTGATAATCTCATTGGAATAGTTGATGTTAATAGATTAGGTCAGAGAGGCGAAACAATGTACGGATGGAATTTATCTGCCTACGAAAAAAGAATTTCTTCTTTTGGATGGAAAACTATATGTATTGATGGACATAATTTTAATGAAATTTTTAAAGCCTATGAAGAAGCATTAAGTAGCAATGTCCCCTCAATGATTATTGCAAAAACAGTAAAAGGAAAAGGAATATCCTTCCTTGAGGATAAAGAAGGAAGACATGGTGTTGCACTAACTAAGGAAGAATTCAATCAAGCACTGAGAGAACTTGGAGAAATAAAAAAGTTTTCGGTTCCTTTAAAAAAACCTGAACCATTAACTCCTAATCCTGAACTTTTACAAACAAAAGAATTTATAAAAAATTATTCAATTGGTGATAAAGTTGCAACAAGAAGAGCCTATGGAGAAGCACTTGTTAAAATTTTCCCAGAGTTTTCTAATATTGTTGTCCTTGATGCAGAGGTCTCTAATTCAACATATGCAGAAATATTTAAAAATCATTATCCAGAAAGATTTTTTGAATGTTTTGTTGCAGAACAAAATATGGTTGGAATGGCAGTTGGACTTTCCCTTAGAGGCAAAATTCCCTTTGTATCTACTTTCGCAGCCTTTTTAACCCGTGCCTTTGATCAAATAAGAATGGCTCAATACAGTGATGTAAATATAAAATTTGTGGGCTCCCATGCTGGAGTCTCTATTGGACAAGATGGAGCAAGTCAGATGGGACTTGAAGATATTGCAATGATGCGCAGTATCTTAAATAGTGTTGTTCTGTATCCCTCTGATGCTGTTTCTACTGAAAAGCTTGTAAGAGAAGCAGCAAATTACAATGGAATTGTTTATATCAGAACGACCCGTGCAGCTACACCAGTTATATATAACGAAAATGAAGATTTTCCAATTGGTGGGGCAAAAGTTTTAAAAGCCTCAGATAAAGACTTGTTCACAGTTATTGGAGCAGGTATTACCTTGCATGAGGCATTGAAAGCTTATGAAGAACTTAAAAATAAAGGAATTTATATTAGGGTCATCGATCTTTACAGTGTGAAACCATTGAATACAGAGTTACTAAAACAAGCTTCTTCTGAAACAGATGCAATTATAACAGTTGAAGACCATTACCCTGCAGGAGGGATTAGTGAAGCTGTAAAAGGTGAAGTTGGTTCAGAAAAGATTTATAGTCTATCCTGTAAAAAAATACCAAAGAGTGGAAATCCTGAAGAACTTTTAGATTATGAAGAAATCTCTGCAAGAGCCATTGTAAATAAGGTTCTTGAGCTTAAGGACAAGATTTTTTATTCTTGGTAAATCAATATAACATTCTTCCAAATCCATTAGAAGTAGGGTTAATCCATAAGGAATAAATTTAAGAAAGCTTTTTTTCCCTTTTTTTGAAGCTAAAAATCCATAGGCACCAAGAGCTTGCATATGTCTTTGAATTCTACATAATGAAAGCTCCTTCAGAAAAGATATATATTGAAGATTACAGTGTTTGATATAAAAATTAACAAGTCTTTTTCTTAATTCATTATTAAGTTCTACATAAGGATCCCAAATTAGGGAGGCTATATCATATCCAGCTGGACCCATCCTTGCACTTTGATAATCAATAAAATAAACTTTCCCATTTTTTAACATTATATTTTGGCTTTGTAAGTCTCTGTGCACTATTACTTTTTGAGTTTTTGAAAGAGTATCAGCAATCCAATGGAGTTCATCCTCTAATCCTTGATATTTAATTTTGAAAACCTCTTCAACGCATTCCTTTAAAAAATAATCACTTTCCCATCGAAAATAGGAGTAATCAAACTCTGGAAGATTTAAATTTGTTGATTCCTTGGAAATTTCCCAGTGAAGTTTCCCAATTTTTTCAAGTATTTTTTTATAAATTTTTTCAATATCTTTATCATTTCTTTTGCACTGTAGCCAACTATAAAGTGTTAAATCTCCAAGGTCTTCAAAAATAATTATTTTATTATTCTTGTCGAATTTAATAATTTCCGGAACAGGGAAATTATTTTCTTTTAAAAAATTACCTAAAGATATATTCTTTTCAAAATCTTCTGATAATTTTTTCCATTTACAAAAAACTCTGCCATTTTTCCTGAAATATTCTCTATCAGAACCACTTAAGGTTAAAGATTCTTTTACAGGAATTTTAATTGGAATTCTATAATTTTTTCCAAAAATTGAATTGGAAATATTTTCGCTTTCGGGATTAAATTCAGTTTCTGGAAGAATTATAATATTTTTAGCCTTAAAGGGTTTTTTTATTTTTACATTTTTTTCGATAACCACATTTCCATTAAATTCTATTAATTCACATCCTGAAACAGTTGAATGCACAAATAGGGAAGTAAAATTTCTCTTTAATTTATGAAAAACTGCTCGTGCATATTCATTTGGAGTTCCTATATCAAACCAAAAATTGTAATTTGCTTTAAATGTTTTTACTTTTAATCCTTCTTTTATAGCTTTAATCCAGACATCAATTATTGATGAAGGACCCTCAGGTAAAAGTTCAAGAATTTGAGGGCTATAAATTGCAACTCCACAAAAGGCAGCACTTTTTTCTGTTGGACTTAGATTATTTGAGCTATCAATTCTAAGTAAATTACCTTCTTTATCGATAATTAACTTGTTTTGAGGTTTGTGTTCATGAGTAATAAGAGTTATTGAATTTTTAGATTCAATATGCCACTCAACTACTTCTTTAATATTTCCATCCCAGTAAATATCTCCGTTATGTACTATGAAGTGAGAATTCTTAAGAAATTGTTTTGCATTCCAAAGGGCTCCTCCAGTTAAAAGAATTTCTTTTTCATAGAATGTGTGAAGTGGTAGATTATAATTTTTTATATAATCTTCAATTTCTTTTGCTTTGTAATGTAAATTTATACCAATATGTTGAGTTATAGGTCTTAAATTTTTAAAAATATGTTCAAGTAAAATTTCTCCTGCAATTGGCATTAAGGGTTTTGGTATGTGTTCTGAAATTGGTCTTAATCTTGTTGAGTATCCTGCAGCAAGTATAAATCCTTTAATCATAAATTAAATATTTTTCTCTTATTTTTCTGAAGCTTTCAAGTTCATCATTCCACCAATATTCCATATCCTTAAGAGATTTGCCTTCCTCAATATCCTTTCTTAATCGGTCGGAACCTGAAAGAATATCAAAGGGAAGTTTTTCAAATTCATATTCATAGGGAGGCTCACGCCAGATATTAATTTCAGGATAAAGCTCTTTTATTGTAAGCAAAATTGCAACTGCTGTTTTAAAGGGTTTAAATTTTTTTCTGTCAATAACATGAATCTGAACACCGCCACATAACTGTCCTGAAAACTTATTAAATGTTGGAGTAAAATAAAGGGGTCTAAAAAAAACTCCTTTTAACTTAAATTCATTTAATCTTTTTACAAGTTTTTCAGGCTCAATAAAGGGAGCTCCAAATATTTCAAAGGGTCTTGTTGTTCCTCTTCCTTCACTTAAAATTGTACCTTCAAGTAAACACATTCCAGGATAAACAGTGGCTGTATCAAGGGTTGGCATATTTGGAGAAGGCATTACCCAGTGAAGTCCAGTTTCATTAAACCATGATTTTCTTTTCCAATTTTTTAAAGAAATCACTGTAAGGTCAACTTTTGGATAAAAATTGTCTTTAAAGTATAAAGCAATTTCTCCTATTGTCATTCCATGTCTTACAGGCAAAGGATGAAGACCTACAAAAGATGTAAAATTTTTTTTAAGTAAAGGTCCTTCGGTAATAATTCCTCCAATTGGATTTACTCTATCAAGAACTATCAGAGGAATTTTTCCTTCACAGCTTTCCATGCACAAAGCCATAGTCCAGATAAAGGTGTAATATCTTGCTCCAACATCCTGTAAATCAATAATCAAAATATCAATATCTTTAAGCATTTCAGAAGTTGGTTTTCGTGTTTTTCCATATAAACTATAAACTGGTAATCCAGTTGATTTATCAATAAATCCTTCCCATTCAATCATGTTATCCTGAGTATTTCCAAATATTCCATGTTGGGGACCGAAAAAAGCAGAAACTTTAATTTTTTTAGTATTAAGAAGTACTTCTTTTGTATAGATTAGTTTCCTATTTACTGATGCAGGATGAATAAGTAATCCTGCTTTTAAACCATGAAATTTTTTGTCAAGAGCTTTTTCAAATAGATCTATACCTGATTTAACCATTTATCTACTACAATGGGGAAGATATCCATGAGTTAATGATTTTTGCACTGCTCCATCGGAGCTTATGAGAAAAATCTCTTTTTTGCCAAATCTATCAGACATAATCGTTAAAAAATGTCCATCAGGACAAAAAGAAGGTTGCTCATTATTACCATCTTTTGTTATTTGAGTTTGCATATTGGAGTTTAAATCTAATACATTTATTTGAAATCCTGCTGACAATGAAGAAAACGCAATTTTATTCCCATCAGGACTTATGGTAGGCTCTGTATTATATCTACCCTGATAGGTAAATCTTCTTATAGATAAACCATCATAACTCATCTGATAAATCTGAGGGGAGCCAACTCTGTTTGATACGAGAAAAATATGAGATGGAGCAAACCTCGGAGATGCATCAATCCACCTTGAAGATGATACAGTTTTATTTTTTCCAGACAGATCCGATATTTTAATTTGAGATAATTCTCCATCACTTTCTAAATAAATAATTTCATATTTATTTGAAACATCACCAAGTTTAAGTAAATTTCTGCTTTTTATTATTTCTCTATTAGATTTATTGGAAATATCAAAAACTTCAATATGCCAGAATTTATTTTGAAGAGATGAATAAAAAATTTTGTTATCCTTGAGAACAACTCTTGAAATAATTTCTCTTCTAATGCCTGTATCTTGAATCTGTTTTCCATTCCAGTTGCTTATAAAAATTCCCATTGAATTTTTAAATTTTCTTACAAAAGTAAATTGATTAAAAAATGGAGAGTTTTTTCCTGTAAGAAGTCTATAAATATCAGAAGCGATAATTTTACCTGTGTATTCATTATCTTGTAAAGAGTAATCTTTTGTAAATATCGGAGCATCTGTTGTTACAGTGTAAACTTTAACATCTATCTTGCCAAAACTTACAGCTCTTATAACTATTTCCACATCAGCTGATTTCCATAACAGAGGGTCAAATTTTTCACCCCTATAAGGAAAAGGTCCATAAATCTTAAAATACTCTGTAAATTCAAGTTCTTCTTTTATGGTGTTACTAACCTTTGAAATTCCTTCAAAACCTTCTAATGCGATGCTGAGTTTTTTGATTCCAGGTTGTGTTATATCAATATAAATTTTTTCAGCAAATGTTGAGTTAGATATAAGATTAAAAAAAAGAATAATTATTATAATTTTGATTGTCTTAAAGATACCTTTCATGGCTTAAACCTCATTCCCACAATTACTTCAGATTTTGGAGGAGGAAGGGGGGAGGATTTTTTAATAGCCCTTATCACAGAAGAATCAAATATTGTATTTCCAGAACTCTTTTCAAAACCTTCAATAATTACTTGTCCGTTTGAAAGTATTCTTACTGCTACAACCGCTTCAAGATTTTTAGGAACAGTATCAGGTATGTTCCAGTTCTGTCTTATAAGTCCAGAAATAATGGCAAGATAACTTGACAACAACTCATTAGAATCAGGTTTATTTGTAGATGAAGCTGTATTAGATTTCAAAGAATTAGAAATAGCAATTTCTTGAATTCTTTTTTTTGCTCTTATTGCAGAAAGTCTTTCCTCAAGAAGCTCTTCGTCTGATTTAATTTTTTTTTCATTAATTTTTTCTTTTTGTTTCACAATGGGATTTAATTTGGCAATTTCATTTTTTTCTGTATTTTGTAAATTTGAATTAGTGATACTTTTATTAATAGATTCTTGAATCAAGGTTATATAGGTAATGTTTTTCAAGTCATGGGTAGAATTTCTTATTCCAAATATTAGAAGGAGGATAAATAAACTATGAAAAATGATTGATAGAAAAAGAGAAGAGTAAATCTTTGTTGTCATTGATTTTCTTTTGGTTCTGTTATCATTCCAATTCTTTCTATTCCAGAAGCCTTAATCTCTCCCATGACTTCTGCTACAAGTCCATAGGGAACATCTTTATCTGCTTTTAGTAAAACAGCTACATTAGAATCTTTAAAGGCTGAAAGAATAGATTGCAATTCCTGCATCTTTGATAATTTTTCATTAACATAAATTTTTCCTTCTTTTGTAACAACAATATTAATTTTTTCTGCCTCTTCAATACTTTTTCCCTTTGCTTTTGGTAAATTAACATCAATTCCCTGTTGCATAAGTGGAGCAGTAATCATGAAGATAATAAGCAACACAAGCATTATATCAACTAATGGAACAACATTAATTTCAGCGAGCGCTGATTTTCTACGAGGTATTAATCCTGCCATGGATATTTCAAAATTGTTTCAGAAAAGTCATTTAATTCATGAATCAGTTTATTTGCTTGATTAGTAAAATAATTATAGGCAATTACTGCAGGGATTGCTGCAAATAAACCAGCTGCCGTTGCTATCAATGCTTCCGCAATACCTGGTGCAACTGTAGCCAGTGAGGCAGAACCTTTTATTCCTATATTGCGGAAGGCATCCATTATACCCCAGACAGTTCCAAAAAGTCCTATAAAAGGTGTAGTAGATGCTGTAGTTGCAAGAAAACCTAAGTAACTTTGAATTTTATTAATTTCTTCAGAGGAATATTTTTTTACAATAAATTCAAGATTAAAGTTATTTGGGTTATTAGAAGGATTTTTTCTTGAAATTTCTGAAAATATCCCTCTGTAAAGGGAAGCAAGTGGACTTAATTCAAATCTTTTCGCCGATGAAAAGAGATCTTTATGGTTGTTTGTATTGATAAATAAATCAAAAAAACGTTCATTTTCGTGCTTCATACCCTTGTAAACTTTAATTTTATAAAAAATAATTGCCCATGAAAAAATTGAAAAGAAAAGTAGAATAATTAGAACAACCTTTGCAACAATTCCTGTTTGTTTAATAAGATCAATAACTGTAAGTTCCATAAATAGAATAATAAAACAGGATAGTTTTAAATGTCAAACTATTTTGTTTATTGGGGTTTTATATATTTAAAATTTTATTTGCAAACGTTTTAAAGGATTTGGTAAAATTATCATAACAATTTAAAATTTTTATTGCAGGAATAAAACCTGCATTGAAAATACAGACTATGGAAAATGAGTCGTTAAAAAAGGTTTTTTTTCACAGTCCCACATACGGAAGTCTTTCCTTTCAACAGGTTTTTGAAAAAATTATAGAATTTGTGAAGGAAGCCCCAGAGAGGAAATATAGCTTAATTGTTGGTAGTGACTCTTTCCCCGGAGAAGAGACAGTTTTTGTGACAGCTATAATTATTCACCGTAGAGGTTCAGGTGGTCGATATTTTTATAGAAAACTTAAGTATGAGAAGATGGATAATTTAAAATTACGAATATTTACAGAAGCATCTTTGAGTCTGGAAATCGCAGAAGCCTTAAAAAAGAAGCTTTCTGAAAATGGAGTATCTAAACTTCCAGTTGAGATACATCTTGATGTAGGAAAGAATGGAGCAACAAGGAATATCGTAAAAGAAGTGATAAAAATGATTGTAGGTTCAGGTTATGTGGCTGTGACTAAGCCAGATTCTTTTGGTGCTTCTAAAGTAGCTGATAGACATACAAATTAAACCGTAACACTGCAAATTTTAAGTAATATGTAAATTGGAATTTAGTTTTTCAAGAATTTTTCTGGATGTCTTAGGAATTTCTGATATAACCCATTTATCATTTATTTTGAGTTTGTATATTCTCCTTAGATGAATTATTAAATCCTTTACTGAATATTTCTTTAAAAGCTCTGCCTCCCTTAATTTCATATATACTCTGTAATAATAAAGCAGACTAAGAAAATTAACAAACATCTATCCCTGTAACATTAAATCATCCCTCTACTCCCTAAACGATACTGTATTTCATAAAATCTTTCAATGGAAAAACTACCCCCTTTTTTAGAAAATCAACTACTGTTTTTCTCTTCATCCCTATATCTTTTAGTATTCCTGATATGCTTTTTGGTGAAAGCTTGCAATCTCTTATTCTGTCACTTAAATCTGATGTTATGTAATAATGTCCAACATTTTTTATTGCTGTACAGTGAAAAAATCTTAAAATGGAAAATACATATAATTCCTTATAATAAACAGGAAAATACTTCTTAAGTAATTCATAAATATCAGAGGTGATGGAAAAACAAAAATCTGTTGCACCAAACTCCTTTACTGTTATGTTTGTTAATCCTTCTTTTAGTCTTTCATGTTTTGGCTTAATAATACCCTGAGGAGTTATCTTGCCAAGATATTTCTCTGTTACTTTTCTTGCCCTTCCTTTCTTTCTATCCCATATGGACTTTATTTTGTATAAATAATAATTGCTCCCAATCTGGATAATCTGTGTGCCAGATGTTTTATGCTTTTTTACCCATTCTGGTAATTCTTTTTTGTCAATATAGTAGGAAAATATACAATTTATCAATTTGATAATAAATTTTACTTGTGTCTATTACTTAATTTAGGCGGTGTTAAGGGTTAATATTTTCTCTAATTATTACCTAAACTGAATCTATTTGAATTCTTTTTTCCTTCCTTAAACCCCTCATGTCTGCTTTCATATTAACTGATCCTTTTTTCATAAAACTTTTGACATTATCTATTATTTTATAATTTGAATTATACAGAGTGAAAAATTTATTTATCAAGGACTTCTCTTATTTTCTTTGATAAAAGTTCAATGCTAAAAGGTTTTTGAATGAAATTATCGGAATTTTCATCAACTCCATATTTTTTAAGAGTATTTACTGGTAAGGCAGACATGTATAGAACCTTAATATTTGGTCTATATTTTTTTATTCTTCTTATCAACACAGAGACTCCTATACCCGGCAGAACTACATCTGATATAACAATGTGAATAGTTTTATTGTAAAATTGAGCCATTAATAAAGCCATATCTATTGTAACTGCCTCAAGTGGTTTATATCCTAGTTTTTTTAAGATTTCAATTACCAATTTTCTTACATTTTCGTCATCATCTATAACAAGAACTGTTTCATTACCTGTATAGATTTTATCTTCTTTTTCAATGAATACTTTTTCTATCTTTTTATCAACTCTTGGAAGATAAACTTTAAAAGTTGTTCCCCTGTCTTTTTCAGTATGCACTGTAATACTTCCTTTATGTTTTTTAACTATACTGTATACGGTTGACAATCCTAATCCTGTTGAGTATTCTTTAGTAGTAAAGAACGGTTCAAATATTTTATCTATAAAATTTGAAGGTATTCCAACTCCCGTATCAGTAAAAGAAATTGTGACATAATGTCCTTTTTTCAAACCGTGATATTTATTCAGATGTTCATCATTAATTTCCACATTAGAAGTTTCGATAATGAATTGACCTCCAAGAGGCATAGCATCTTTGGCATTTGCGGCGATATTCAAAATAACTTGAATGATTTGTGAAGAATCAGCCTCTATAGCTCCAAGGTCAGGTGATAGTTTTTTTACAAGCAGAATGTCTTCACCAAGTAGTCTTTTAAGAATATCCTCAATATGTTCAATTAATTCATTAACATTTAATACTTCCGAGAATTTTGCGAAATTGAAGGCTTTAGCTCTCTGAAGAGGTCAATAAAATAGCAGAATATAGCTAATAAGAGCAAATACATGGGATATTTTCAATTAATAAAGACAACGGATGTAGCAATATATGTAACAGTAAGCAGGATAGAGAAGAATAAATGGAAAGTGCCGATTCCTTTAGTTAAGTCTGCGTTATAAGAATTTGAAAAAAATGTTTGTAAAAAATTTTTATGTACAGATGTAATAATAAATTCAAATATTTAATTTTTAATTAATTTTCCAAACCATTAGTTTCAGCTGTGCGTAGTTTTGTTTCTTGTTTAGCTATTTTATCTAAAATTCCATTTATAAAAGCTACACTTTCTTTTGTTGAATATTTTTTAGCTATTTCTAATGCTTCATTTATAGAAACCTGAAAAGGTATATCAGGTCTGTAAAGTATTTCATAAATTGCAAATCTTAAAATATTTTTATCAATTGTTAGAATTCTCTCAACATCCCATTTTTTAGCATATTTTTTTATTAAAATGTCGATGTTTTCTAAATTTTCTAAAGTTCCTTCAATAATCTCATTAGTAAAAGATTTTATATCTCTGTCTTCTTCTCCGCAACTATCCCAAAACTTTTCTAATTCATCGTGAATTATATTATAAAAGGAGTTTTTTTTACAGTAATCGTTAATTTCCCAGGCATATAAAAATTTAAGAATATATTCTCTTGCTTTCCTTCTTTTCATGTTAATCGTATTTTTAAATCATTTTCTTATATTTGCTCAATAACTCTTGCCATTTCAATAGCTGCCATAGCAGCATCCCACCCTTTATTACCAGATTTTGAGCCTGCTCTTTCAATGGCTTGTTCTATATTTTCTGTTGTTATAACTCCGAAGGAAACAGGAATTCCTGTTTCAAGACTAACAAGAGCAATTCCTTTTGAAACTTCAGCTGCAATGTAGTCAAAATGTGGTGTAGCTCCTCTTACTAAAGTGCCAAGACATATAATTGCATTGTATTTACCTGATAGAGCTAATTTTTTAGCTATCAATGGAATTTCAAAAGAACCAGGAACTCGAACAATTTCTATGTCTTCTTCATTAGCTCCATGTCTTATTAATGCATCAAGGGCACCTTCAAGAAGTTTTGATGTAATGAATTCATTAAATCGGCTTACAACAATTCCAAATTTTAATCCTTTTGCTTGAAGTTTTCCTTCAATTATTCTCATCATAGCCTCCTTATGGATAAAATAATTCAAACCTTCTCATTCTAACATTTATTATTAATGCAATGCCTATAAAATTTGCCAACAGGGTTGTACCTCCATAACTCATAAAGGGAAGGGGAATTCCGACTACTGGCATAATTCCTAAAGTCATTCCAATATTGATGAAAAAATAAAAGATAAAGATTGTAGTAAATCCGATTGATAGTAAATTGCCAAAAGAGTCTTTGGCTATAGTTGCGACTTTAAAATTTCTTATAAAAAATATTAAATATAAAGACAGCAATACAAGACAACCAAAAAATCCCCATTCTTCAGCAAATATAGGGAATATAAAATCAGTGTGTCTTTCAGGTAAAAATTTTAGAGGTCCTTGGGTTCCACTTAAAAAACCTTTGCCAAAAAATTGCCCAGAGCCAACTGTAATCATTGACTGGACGATGTTATAACCAATTCCTTTGGGATCTACAGTAGGATCAATGAAAGCAATTAATCGATTTCTTTGATATTCTTTTAATCCCTCCCATAAAATTTCCCATAGAAAAAAAACAGAGATTAGAGCAAGGCAGACAAAGAAAATTAATAGTCGGGTAGGTATACCTTTGTAAATTAGTATTATAAAGGTTATAAAAACAATAATAAGAGCAGTTCCTAAATCAGGTTGCTTTAAAATCAAAATAAATGGTAAAAAAGCAAAAATAATTAAAATTTTGATACTCTCAAAAATGGTAAGAGGTGATTTTTTATCGGATAAATAGGCAGATAAACTGATGACAAATATTATTTTAAAAATTTCTGATGGTTGAAAGGAAAAAAAGCCAAGATTTATCCATCTTTTTGCTCCCATGGCTGTTTTGCCTGAAAAAAGAACAATGATTAAAAGAAAGAGCCCAAAAAGGTAAAAAATAACCCAGAAATTTTTCAATTTGGTATAATCAAAGCTTACAAAAATAAAAAGAAATATGATAGCAATCGTGAGCCAGATTATTTGTTTTATATAAAAGGGAGGACGTTCACCCTCATCTAATGGTGGTCTTGTGGCAGAATAAATAGTTAGAATTCCTATAAAACAAATGACAATTACAGTGATAAAAGTTATCCAATCAAAATTTTCAATAAGTCTTCTGTCAATTTTCAACATTTAACTGTCTCTTTTTTAAAATGTATCCTTCAAGTATATTTTTTGCTACAGGAGCTGCAACTGCTCCACCGCTTCCACCATGTTCTATAATGACAGAGAAGGCAATTTCAGGTGTATCTAAAGATGCAAAGCCAATAAACCATGCGTGATGTTCAAAATGTTTATAAGAAAATTTTTCCTTCACCTTTTTACTTACAACTTGAACAGTTCCAGTTTTTCCCCCAAATTTAATCAAGTTTGAACGAGCCTGGGCAGCTGTTCCTGAAGGTTCGTTTACAACAGCTATTAGTGCGTCTTTTATGATGTCTAAATTGTTTTGATTTAAATTTAGTTTTTCAAATTCAGGTTGCATATTTCTTATTATAGTAGGTTTATATTTTATACCACCATTTACAATTGTTGCCATTACCAAAGCCATTTGAAGCGGTGTTACTTTTAAAAAGCCTTGTCCAATTGAAGTATTAAAGGTATCTCCAAGAAACCAATTTGTTTTTAAAACTTTTTTTTTCCATTCTTCATCTGGCACTAATCCGTTTTTTTCGTCAGAACTGAATCCCGTTGGACTTCCTAATCCAAGAGTTTTAGCATATTTAGATATTCGATTAATTCCAAGAATTCTTCCTAACTCATAGAAGTATACATCACAGGATTCTGCAAGAGCTCTTCTGAGGTTGACAGCCCCGTGTCCATCTTTTCTCCAGCATCCAAAAGTCCATTTTCCAAAACTTAATCCTCCATGGCAAGTAGTAAGAATCTGTTCAGGAGTTATCAATCCCTCTTCAAGTCCTGCAAGGGCTGTAATAACCTTAAATGTAGAGCCAGGTGGATATAATCCCTGAATAGCTTTGTTTAATAAAGGTTTTTTTGGATTATTTATTAATGCAGTCCAGTATTTAGGATCAATTCCTTCTACAAAAAGATTTGAATCAAAGGAAGGAGTGCTTACCAATGCTAAAATTTCACCGCTGTCAGGTTTAATTGCTATAAAGGTGCCATCATAATTTTTGAGTGTTTCATAGGCAGACTCTTGCAAAAAGGCATCTATGGTTAAATACAAATCTTCACCTTTTCGAGGAGGTATTTCTTTTATCAAACGAAGTTCTCTACCAAGAGCGTCCACTTCAACAACTTTTTCTCCTGGGATTCCTCTTAATTTATCATCATATATATACTCTAATCCAGCCTGTCCAACTTTAAAATAGGAAGGAAGCTCTCTAAAGGATGGATTGTTTTTTATATGTTCCTCAGTAATTTTCCCAAGATAACCAATCAGATGGGCTGTTGCCTCTTTATAAACATAATGACGTTTTATTTCAATTTCTATGATTAATCCAGGAATTTCAGATTTTCGTGCTTCAAGCATTGCAACCTCTTTAAATGTTAAATTTTCTTTTATTCTTATAGGGATATAGATGCTTTCAGGTTTTTTTTTAATTTTGTTTGCAATCTCTTCTTCAGGGATATTTAAAATTTCACTAAGAATTTTTATATCTATATTCTGTGTATATTCTGGCGACAATGAAACACTAAAGGAAGGAATGTTTTCAACTAAAGGTATTCCATTTCTGTCGTAAATAATTCCTCTTGGTGCTGGAATTTTTATGATTCTTACTCTGTTTTGTTCAGAAAGTTTGTTGTATACTTCGCCTTTAATTATCTGTAAATGAAAAAGTCTAATGACGATAATAAAAAATATGAAAAATATTAAACCCATATAAAATTTGTTTTTAAAATTGTTCACGGCTTTCTCCAGCTTATTATTAAACCTATTGGAATATTAAATAAAGCTCTTATTAAAATTGTTTTAATTAATAGAAGATTGTCAAACTGTAAGTTAAAAAAATAAATAATTATAATGCTATAGATTACTTCATCTAATAATGTTAAAAGAAAAACTATCAAACCCTTAAATTGTTCTGTCCAGTGAAAGAAAAGCTGTTTAGTTAAAATAACAAGAGATATTCCAGCAGTAGTTTTAGATATTATTGCAGGACCGATTATCCCCTGTGTTAAATCATCGAAGAAACCAATTAAAACAAAAAATAACATAGGCAATACTTCAGATGGTGTAATATTTCGTAGTTCTTCTTTCGGAAAAAAGTGTTCAATGACAAATTTATAAATTAATAAAATAGAAAAGTTTAATCTTATTGTAGAAATAGTTATCAATTCTTGGAAGAAAAAAGTTATTAATATGAGTATTGTCCATTTGAAAAAGTTTTTCATATGCTCTTTTTTATTACAGCAACCTCTTCAATATTATGCTCTCTTTGTATTGGTATGACATCTATTTTTTGAAAAAATCCTTCCTTTTTTGTTGTTGATTTTACAGCACCTACTAATATGCCTTCTGGGAAAATACCATCTAATCCAGAAGTTATAATTCTATCTCCTACAAGAATTTCTTCTTCAAGGGGAATATACTTTAAAAGGCATCCATTGCCTGTTCCGCTAAGTATTCCTTCTGTGCGAGTTCTTTCTATCCTTACAGCTACTGAAAAATTTGGATCAGTAAGAAGTAATACTTCAGAAAAATTAGAACTAACTGATATCACTTTGCCTACTAAACCATTAAATGTAATCACTGGAAAGTCTTTCTGAACTCCCTGATTACTTCCTTTGTCAATCCAGAGAGTTTTCATAAATTTATTGGATCCTTTAGATATAACATTTGCAATGGTGACTATATCTTTACGAGTTTCTTTTAAGTCCAGAAAAGATTTAAGTCTTTTATTTTCATTAATTAACTCTTGATATGATTTCTGTATTAGAGAAATTTCATAAAGTTGCCTTTTTAATTGTGTATTTTCTTCTTTTAAATAAAAAAAATCCTTTAATAAATCTTTTAAATAAGTTAAAGGAGCTAAAATTTGAGAAAAATGAATTTTCGAAAATGTTAATTTTCCCTTTGCCTGATAACTAATTAGAAAAAATGAAGCAAAAAGAATAAAAATTAACAGGAAAATAGTTAATTTTTTTATCATCAATTGACATTAATAGAGACTCTTCTTAATAAATCAAGTTTGTCAAGCATTGCACCACAGCCTCTTACAACCGCCTTTAAAGGGTCATCGGGAATTACAACAGTAACACCAGTATGTTCTCTTATAAGAATATCAAGTCCTCTTAATAAAGCCCCTCCTCCTGCTAAAACTATCCCCTTGTCAGCAATGTCTGATGCAAGCTCTGGAGGAGTATTTTCCAATGTTACTTTAATTGTTTCTATAATGAGATAAATTGGCTCATGAAGTGCTTCTCTGATTTCATCTTCTGTGATTGTTATAGCCTTTGGAATTCCACTTATTAAATCTCTTCCTTTTATTTCCATTGTTTTATTTGAATTTAGAGGATAGGCACTGC
>Ga0272449_1002341_pt1 | contig 17740 bp, 16 predicted proteins | sample YNPCB0241_FD_198679 | JGI IMG/M metagenome (GOLD analysis project Ga0272449, IMG submission 198679) | Hot spring sediment microbial communities from Yellowstone National Park, WY, United States - YNP-CB-024-1 | ecosystem: Environmental > Aquatic > Thermal springs > Hot (42-90C) > Sediment... | reverse complement strand
AGCACATCCTGATCTGGGACGCCAGAGGGACGCGACCCGTCTACTGCATCTGGCTGCTCGACTCCAACGAATACGTTACCGAGGGCAAGAATACTTACTACGACTGGATCCACACCGACCAGATCCACTGGTATTACCGCACCTCGATCGAACTCGAAAAACAATACGGAGGCAAGATACCGGGCCTGATGTTCTTTCACATTCCGCTGCGTGAGTTCAACGAGATGGTCAACCAGGCCAAGATCGTCGGCGCGCGGCACGAACCCGAGGCGCCCTCACCGATTAACAGCGGGATGTTTGCCGCGGTTCTGGAACGCGGCGACGTGCGCGGCATTTACTGCGGCCACGACCACACGAACAACTACGTGGGCCGCTGGAAGGGGATCGAGCTCGGCTATGTGGGTTGCGCCGGACACCGCGCCTATCCTCGCGTGCCGCCGGAGGATCCCTCCAACGGCAAGGTCCGCGGCGGACGGGTTTTTCTGATATCAGAGGGTCCTCCGCCCCGCCACAAAACCTGGATGCGCTTCAAGGACGGCTCGGTGAACTGGGAGTTCGAATACGAAGCGTACTCACGCTATCAGTTGGGGTACTGAGGCGCCTTACCGCTTCTTCAGCGTGATGCTGAGGCCGCCGCCCAAAGCTGATCTCCGAATCTGCCGCGCTATGACCCGCCCGAGTTGGGTAGACGGTGGGATCAATCCTCGGTAAAAAAGTGAGGCCTCAGTTCGCTTTCCGGCACATACCGGACGGCCTGCCGAAAAATCGCGCGCAGCGTTCCTTTGTCTACCTCGTCATGAAGGACAATGGTTAGCGTCTGCCGGACACCTCCAGGCAGAAGCCGACGCAGTTTCACATGACTGCCCCGTTGGGAAGCCGGCTCGAAGCCGAAAGCAGCGAAGATTCCCAGAAGGTCGCGGCCCGTCAGTGTCCGTAGTTTCGGCATCAGGCCGCAGCGTCCAGCTCGAGGGTGGCCAGGATCGTGGGGTTGTTCACGAATCCAAGCTCGGCCAGATCCTCCCCTTCCAGATGCAAGGCGATCGCTTCCCGGATGTTCGCTGCCAACTCGTCCAAGGTAGGGGCTTCTGTCACAACTGGCAGGTCAAGGCACTCGGCCACGTACTGCTTCTCACCTCGGAAGATGCGCACCTGGATCGTTCGCTTCACGGTTGCCCAGCCCTATCGCTCACATGGTACCGCAAGCGCCCGCGCCATACCAGCTCGATCTGTCCCCGCTTTCGGCTTCGGCCACGGAGCAGGAGCGGATATCCCGCTCGACTGACCTGAACTTTCGCCACTTCCAAATGCTCGAGTGAGGCGCCTTACCGCTTCTTCAGCGTGATGCTGAGGCCGCCACCCTGCATGTAGAAGACGGTCTCCAGGTTGGGATCGCTGGTGACCCGGCGCACGTAGTCGGCAGCCATGTCCACGTTGTGGGCCAGGATCAGGCCGCCGGGCCGCACCAATGGCAGCAGCTTGTCCAGGTAATCCACGTAGCCTTCCTTGTCGGCGTCAATGAAGACCACGTCCACCGGCTCCTTGACGCGGCTGACGGTCTGGTGCGCGTCGCCTTCGATCAGCGTCACGATCTGGTCCACACCCGCCTTCTTGAAGTGCTCGCGAGCGGTGGCCGCGCGCCCGGCGTCAACCTCGAAGGTAGTGAGCTTGCCACCGGTTTTCTGCAAAGCCAGGCAGAACCAAAGGCCCGAGTACCCAGTCGAAGTGCCCACCTCCACGACGTGACGCGCCCCCACGGCTTCGGTGAGCAACCGCAGCATGCGCCCGTCGCTCACGGGAACGCTGGCGAACAACCGCCCGCTGCGCTCGGCTTCTTCGATCACCGCCAGCACGCGCTTCTCGGCTTCGTCTTTGGCCAAGGGACGGGATTCCAGATCGGCGGACCTCCGCCAAGGCCCGCGACGCTGCGCAGTCAGCAGCGCGGCGGCCACCAAGAACGAAACGAACACCAATCGAAATGTTTTTGTCATTCGCATCCCTCCTTAACGATCAGGGCAGGACCACGACAGGGGCGCGGGCGAACGCGAATCGCTTGCCCACCTGGTCCACCAGAGTCACCTGGCAAATATAACGTCCCGGGGTCAGATCCTTCAGCGGCGTCTCGAAACGCACGGGCAGCACGCCCGGGCGCCCCGGCGCGGTTTCGCTCAACCGCACCGGCGGCGACTGGAAGGCTTTTCGCTTTCCGCGCAGGAACGCCAGCTCGCCGACCAGGCTCAACTGGTGATCCTCGGGATCGGCTGCCGGATCATAAACCTCGAGATAGACGTATAAGTTCTGGTCACGGCGAAAGACCCGCGTGACGCTGGGGGCCAGTTTCAGGTTGTCCTGAACCAGGGGACTGGCGGCCAGCAGTTTGCGCTTCTTCGTAGCCGCCCCGGCAACCGCGGTGATCGGCTCCCGCTGACTGGCCAGGACCAGCGAACTGGTCCGCAGGCGGTCCTTCACTGTGCTGAGATCCGGGACTTGGAAGGAAGTCTCGAAGGTGCCGATCCGCCCGAGCAGGTTTTCGCGCACGACGAACTTGAGGCGATAGGAACCGGGTGGCAGCGTAAACCCAGTGTCGTACTGGAAGTTACGGCGTTCGAGCTGGGCCGCGTCTTCCGCCCGCAATCGCACGCGAATCCCGTCGCGCACCACAGCCACCACCGGACCACGCGCCTGGCGCACCTGCCCGATGAAATCCAGCTCCGTGAATTCCGTCGAGCCGCGCCGCGCCAGCGTGATTTCCGAACCGGGGATTTTCAGGGAAACTGGCACAAAGTAACGATTCTGGGCCAGCCGGAAGTAGTTGACTTCGAGCGCCAGCGGCAAGTCGGTAATCGGATCGCCCAGCGCCAGCGCCTCCTGAAGCTGCTGCTCCTTGTCCGCTTCGGTGAACCGGGAAAAGTCCTTGGGAGCAAAATAACCGCTGCGGTAATCCAGTTTCGCTTGCAGGGGCCGGTTCAACCGTACCTGGATACGGCGGAACTTGCCGTCCTGCGCCTGGTTGGTGGAGTAGTAGCCCAGAACGTAATAGCTGCGGATATCGTTCTGCGCCTGCCGGATGCCCAGAGTCAGGTCATTGGCGTCCAGGAAGGCCTTGCCGCCCGTGTCCTCGGCGAGAGCCACCAGCGTGTCCTGACGGGCGAAGAACCGCTCCATCTGGCGCCTCTGCGCCTGCCCCGAGAAGATACCTGTGCCACGCGGCGAGGCCTGGGAGGCGTCGCCGCCGGCAATGGTCGCCACCAGCCCGCGGGCATCCACCGGATAGAAGGAAATGTTGGCGCGGATGGCCGCGTTGATCGTTGCTCGCAGTTGCGAATCATTCTCAACGCCCGTCCGGCTGACGCCGCTCGAAAAGTAAATCAGCGCTTTCTTCTCCGGCAGGGCGGCGAGCATGCGCGCAGCCGTCTGCAAGGCGCTCAGCTTGCGATCCGTGTTGAAGATGTTGAACTCGCTCTCGTCGGCCACGAAGCCGACCTGGGTTTCGTCCTCCGCCTCCTCCTCTTCCTCTGCCGTTGGGGCCTCCTCGGCCAGCTCGCTGGACTCGCCCGTCCGGAAGGACCGGATCACGCGTTCCAGGGCGTCACGGTCATCCGTGAAATCCTGCTCGACCTTCAATTGCGTGCCGAAGGTCATGATGGCGACCATATCGGCCGGCTGCATCTGCTCGCGGATGAACTTGAGCGCCGCCTCGTGAGCCCGCACCTGATCCGCAGGGGACATCGAGGAGTGATCGAAGAACAGGACTAGCAGCCTGCGGTCCTGATACTGGATCTTGCCGGGCGCAGCCACACGGATCGTGCCGGGAGAGGCTGCGGGTGCGCTCCCTTGCGCCGGTGCCTTTTCCGGCGGCGAACTGGCCTTCCCAGGCGGAGACTCAGGCCCGCCCGACTCGATGCGCTGGAATTCGAAGATGGCGATCGTCTGCGGCTTGCCGTCCTCCAGGATCGTGAAGTCATCCTTGGTCAACCCGATGATGTCCTTGCCCGAGCGATCCCGGACGAACACGTTCACGATGACCAGGTTGGTGGTCGTCCGGAACACGGGGCCGGTCTGCTGCGCCAGTGCAGCGGCCAACAGACCGAGAGGCAGAAGACGAATCCAGCCGCGCTTCATGGTCAGAACCTCAGCCGAAGCTGGGCGGTGATGCGTCGCATCGGGGCCGTAGCCGTCGGCAGTCCGTAGTCAGCCGCATTCACTACCGTGCCAAGCCTGGTATAGCTGACGTGGTTGGTGAAGTTCTGGCTGTCCACCCGAAACTCCAGCATGCGCCGTTCGCCGAAGTGGACGGTTCGAGCCAGGGAAAGATTCAGCGCCAGCCGCGTCGGCCCGTCAATTGTGTTGCGGCCGGCGTTGCCGAAGGTGCCCGGACGCGGCACGGTGAAAGCGGCCAGATTGAAGAAGCCGGTGTCGCTGTGGATCGGCAATCCGGTTGCGTCCGCCCGCCCGCTGCCCACGGCGCCCGTGCCGCCGGTATCAGCCAGGTTGCCCAGCACCCGGGCCGTCTGCGGAGTGCCCGAGCTGGCCGTCAGCCCTCCGCTCAGGCTCCAGTTCTTCAGCAGGCGGGCCAGCCATGGCGACGAAGCGAGCACGGTTCCGCCATCGCGCACCGGAGAGCTGACGACGTAAAAGAGGCTGAGCGCGTGACGCTGGTCGAAACTGGACCGCCCGCGCTCGGCCCGCAGATCCTTGTCGTTCTGAGCGACTACGGACGCCCCGCCGCCCAGCGTAGAGGCATTGTCAATGGACTTGGAGAAAACGTAAAGGAGATTGGCCGAAACGCCCCGGGCCATGCGCCGCATCAGGCGCACCTGGCCGCCGTGGTAGATCGAGTTACCCTCGGAACTGTCCCAAGTGAATCCCACGGCGTTGCCGATGCGGCGGCGTTCCTCGGCGGTCAGAGGCGAGCCGGGCGGCGCGCGATTGGGCATGCGCTGAATGTCCAGACGCGTTCCTTTGGTGCCCAGATAACCCAGTTCCAGGACCATGGTCCGCGTCAGCGAGTGCTGCAAAGAGAAATTCCATGTCTGCGCATAGCCGGTGCGGTAGCCGCGGTCCACGGCGTAGGTATTGGTGATCGTCTGCGAGGGAGCGGTCGCGAAGCCATTGCGGAGGGTCAGCACCCGGGTTTCGCTCGTATTCACTCTGGCCGTGTTGGCGAAAGGAGGCTGCGAGGCCAGCCGCCCGGGGAACTGGGTGTAGATGGCGCCGTTGTAAAAGATGCCGTAACTGGCGCGCACGACGAGGCCGCGCTTGCCCGACGGCCTCCAGGCCAGCCCAACCCGGGGCGCGAAATTGTTGCGATCCGGGTCCACCAGACCCCGCGGAAACTTACCCGAGTAAGGCCCCACCTGGCCCGGCGTGACCACCGCGACCGCCGTGAAACCCGGCGCTACGTCCAGGTTGGCGATCTTGTCGTACTTCTCGTAGAACGGCTGGAAGTACTCGTAGCGCAAGCCAAGGTTCAAGCTCAAGCCTGACCGCAGGCGCCAGTCCTCCATGAGAAAGCCGCTTGCGACGGAAGAACGGAAGTAGGTGTTCGAGGCGCCGAAGCGAATCGAACTCGATTGCGGCAACCCGAGCAGGAAGTCGGCGAAATCCAAACCCGTGTTGGGAAGCGGCTGTTTGCGATCGTCCAGAGCGCTGGTGGCAAGGCCGGTGAAAGTAAAGGTGCCGCGCGCGTTCTGGTCGGTGCGCGTGTTCAACTGCATCCGACGGAACTCACCGCCCACGGTCAGCGTGTGCCGTCCCCGCACCAGCAGCAAGGAGGGATTGACCGAAGCGGTCTGGTCGCGCCGCAACAGGGCGCTGGCGTCGGTCAAGTCGCCGAAATTCGTGAAGTTCAGGTTGGGTGGACCGTAGTTGACGGGATCGCGCGAGACGCCGAGGATGCCCAACTCGCCCGCCACGTCGCGCAAGTAAGCAAAGTGCGGCAGAGTTTCATTGCGGTTGCGCGAGAAGTTGCCGCGCAGCGTCACAATCGTCATACGCGAAAAGTTGTGAGTCCAGCCGCCCGACAGATTCCAGCCATGGCCGTTGTTGGCATCGCGGAAGCCGAAAAGCTGACTGGCCGTCCCGTTTCGCCACTGAGAGTTGAAGTTGACGTCGAGCCGGTCTCTCTGACTTACCGGGCGCATCACGCGCAAGCTCAACTGGTCGCTGTTGTTGCCGTTCGAAGTAACGTACTGGTAGTTCTGCACGGAACCGGGCTGATTGGGCAGGGGGAAGAACTCGAGCAGCCCGCGCGCAATCGGATCCAGGCGCGACGCCGGGATGCGGTTACCCGGGAACGGCAGTCGTCCGTTGGGATCGTGAATCACGGGAAACAGCGTTCCTAAGGGCTGCGAGAAATCTCCGCTCCGCTGCTCTGGCGTGGGCAGCGTGGAAACCGCGTTGTACGGCCTCCGGGCCCGCATGCCGGTGTAGTTCACGAAAAAGAACGTCCGGTCGCTGCGAGGCAGCTTGGGGAGCGCGAGGGGGCCACCCAGATTGAAGCCGAACCGGCTCTGGGCGTAGGAAGGCTTCTCTATTTTCTGCCCCGTCAGCGAGTACGGCCTCGCGTCCAAAGCGGAATTGTTCAGAGAGAAGAACAGGCCGCCGCGGACGCTCTCCCTTCCTCGTGCGATGCGGTTGCCAAAAGGCCCGTCACCCAGCCGAACCGGGCGTCCGCCACCAGTAGGTCCCCGTCGCGGGCCGCCAAGCGTACTGCGCCCGCTGGGGCCCCGGGCCGCGATGGGAGGACCTCCGGGGCCGCCGAACCCGCCCGGTGGGCCACCCATCCCCGGGCCGCCACCGCGTCCACCCGGGCCCCCAGGCCCTTGCATCCCGGGGCCGACTGGACCCAGTCGAGGCCCAAGCTCCGGACCTCCCTCCGCCGCCCCAGGCTCCCTGCCGAAGGCTACGGCTGCCGCCTCTTGCCCCATTGCCAGTTGCCGCATTCGCTCGAAGCCGACCCGCATCTGTTCGGAAACGCCCTCACGCAGGGCATCTTGCAGGCTCGTACTCAGGCTGCCGGCCAGCAAGAAGGCCTCATTAGCGCTCGTCTCGGCCGTGAACCCGGCGGGAAGCTCATGGACATTCGCCTCCTGCTCAGCGGGGATCTCCTGCGCTTCCGCGCCGCGACGGTTGAGAGCGACGCGCTGGAAGCCCGGCCCCCGTTGCGCGGCTTGGAGTTGCCGTGGCCGAGGCTCGATTTCCAGGTTCCACTCGAGCGGGCCGGCCCCCGGCAACTCAATGGTCCGCTCGGCGCGCCGGAAACCCGTCAGTTCGACCTCCAGCTTCCACATCCCGGGCGCCAGCCCGGCGAGGTTATAGCGTCCGTCCTCGTCCGTGACGGTGGTGACTCGCCGGTCGCCCTGCACGGCAGTCACCACCGCTCCGGGCACGGGCAGTCCTGCCGATCGAACCACCCCCTCGTGGCGCAGTTGGCCGGGTTGGGCGAGCACCGCCCTTGCCAGCAAGAGTCCGATGACAGCCAGCCAGCTCCGCATGCTCCCTCCCGACCTTCGCTGGAAGGCGCCTTCCATAATGGAATTGATCGAGCCACCTCCAGGGTTGTTACGCGCGGGCGGCAGGTTTTACCTACTCTTAACACGACAAGAGAGACCCGCCAAGCGGTATACTGCGCGGATGAGATCGGTTCACGGAGGCTCCGGCATGCAAGCACTGCGTGGAATCGTTATTACGCTGGCGGCGATCTCCGCCTTCGCCCAGCAGCAACCCGCCCCGGTGGAGGTCGTGCCCATCCGGGGGAACGCATATCTGATCCGCGGCGGTAGCGGGGCCAACGCGGGGTTAATCGTCGCGGCTCGCGAAGCGATCGTCATTGACGCCAAAATGACGGAGGACTCCGCCCGGGCCATGCTGGAAGCGATCCGCAAGGTAACGCCCAACCCCGTGCGACGCGTCATCCTCACCCACAGCGATGGCGACCACATCAACGGACTCGCCGGCTTCCCGAAAGAAGTCACGGTGATCGCCCACCCCAATGCGCGCCGGGACATCGAGCAGGCGGCCAAAGATCCCAAGTTCGGCTTCCTGGCCTCCTGGATTCCTCGCGAGCTCGTGTCCGGCGACAGGCGTCTCGACGTGGAAGGAGTTCAAGTCGAGCTGCGCCATTTCGGACCGGCGCACACCGATGGGGATCTCGTCGTCTGGCTACCCGCCGAACGAGTGGCTTATGTGGGCGACTTGCTGTTCATCGGGCGCGATCCCCTGATCCATCGCCACAAGAACGGAACCTCCTTCGGCCTGGTTTCGACGCTGAAGAAGCTGCTCGAGCTGGATGCGGACACCTACGTTTCCGGGCATGCCGAGCCCGTGGGCAAGGCGGAGATCCGCAAACTGATTGCGTCGCTGGAAACGACGCAGGAAAAAGTGCGGGTCTTGGTGGCGCAGGGCCGCAGCCTCGATGAGGTCAAGGCAGCTTTCGGGGTTACCGGAACCACCGGGATGCCCGGTCGCAGGCCCGGCCTGGTCGAGGTGATCTATCTGGAGCTGACAGAAAAGAAATAGCGGCGGATGCGGATGCACACCCGCACCACGCCGCTATCCGGAATCTCAGCGCCAGCCCCGCGCTTCAGGAGGGCATTCTCTTGGCAACGAATTCACGTGCACGCGGGCCGGGCCCCTGCCCGCCTTCGCGCTCCCGCGTGAAGCGGATCTCGTCGCCGGAGACTTTGCCCTTGTAGATGAACTTCATCTGGTTGCCGCCGAACTCGATGACCTGGACGAACGAGATCTCGTCGCCCTGAATCTTGCCATCGGAGATCGGCGACTCGCCGCGGGGGGTCGAGATCGTCCCGGTCAGCTTGTCGCCTTCCACCTTGAAGTTAAAAATCATCTGCATGCTCTGACCTTCCCTGCCGGGGACCTCGGCCACCCACTTGCCTGTCACATCGGCCGCCCAAGCGGCTATCGCGCCCAGGCCGACCAGAACCATGCACACCAGGACAAATCGCCTTGCCGTCATGCCTGGAAAGACTGCACCGCCTGCCGCAAAGGTTACGCGGCAGCGTTTCACCGTTTGTCCCGGAAGAAAGCCTGGAGCAGCTCCAGGCACTCCACGGCGAGTACGCCCTCCGTCACTTCCACCCGGTGGTTCAGAAGTTCCGAGTCGGCCAGCCGGAACTTGCTCCGCACGCCTCCGAAGCGCAGGTCACGGGTCCCGAAAACCAGCCGGCGGACCCGGGCCGCCACCAACGCCCCCGCACACATGACGCAAGGCTCCAAGGTGACGTAGACGGTCGTTCCCGGTAGCCGGTAGTTGCGCAGGCGGGCGCCCGCCTCCCGAAGAGCGAGGATCTCGGCGTGCGCTGTGGGATCGTTCCGAGCGATAGGGGAATTCCGGCCACGGCCCACGATGGTCCCGTCCGATGCGACCACCACTGCCCCGATCGGCGCCTCGCCGGCTTCCGCCGCCTCGCGGGCCAGCGCGAGGGCCTCCCTCATGTAAGTCTCGTCATCCACGCCGCACAGTCTAGCGCAATCGGAATTCCCTGCCGCGGCTATAGCCGGAATGCGCTATATTGCCCCACTGATGCGCAACCTTGTGATTCTGCTCGCGACCGCTCTTCCCCTCGCCGGCCAAATCCCGGAACAGGATGCCCGGAACACAAACGTCCCCAACACCGACACTCACTTCACGATGCCAGTCTACCGGAGCCTTGCCGAATGGGAGGCCCGGAAGTCGCGTCTGCGCACCCAGATCCTGGCTGCCGCGGGCCTGCTCCCGATGCCGGAGCGCACGCCGCTCAATCCGCAGATCTTCGGGCGGATCGAAAACAAAGATTACTCGATCGAAAAGGTCCTTCTGGAAACGCTGCCCGGCTACTATCTGGGCGGCAACCTGTATCGCCCGCTCGGGCGTTCCGGGCGTTTCCCCGCGGTGGCCTCGCCCCACGGGCACTGGAATTACGGACGGTTGGAGCACCAGCCGCTGGGCTCGATCCCGGCGCGTTGCATCAACCTGGCACGCCAGGGCTACGTGGTCTTCGCCTACGACATGGTGGGTTACAACGACACCATCCAGACGCCGCACACTTTCGGCGGGCCGCCCGAGCAACTCTGGTCGTTCAGTCCCCTGGGCTTGCAACTGTGGAACTCGATCCGCGTGGTGGACTTCCTGCAATCCCTGCCCGACGTGGACCCCGAGCGCATCGGCGCCACCGGCGCCTCCGGCGGCGGCACCCAGACGTTTCTGCTCATGGCTGTGGATGACCGGATCAAGTTCGCGGCTCCGGTGAACATGGTTTCCGCCATCATGCAAGGCGGCTGCGTATGCGAGAACGCGCCCAATCTGCGGCTGGGCACGTTCAACGTCGAGTTCGCGGCCATGATGGCCCCGCGACCACTCTTGCTGGTCTCGGCAACCGGCGACTGGACGCGCAACACGCCGCAGGAAGAATTCCCGGCCGTGCGCAGCATCTACGCTCTTTACGGCAAACCAGAGAACGTAGAAAACGTGCATATAGACGCGCCGCACAACTACAACCAGGCCAGCCGCGAAGCGGTTTATCGTTTCTTCGGCAAGCACGTGCTCGGTGAGACGGATCCCAAAAAGCTGGCCGAGCGAAGCATCCGCGTAGAGAAGCTCCAGGACATGCTGGCACTGCACAACCGCAGCCTGCCCGCGGGGGCTTTGGATTACGCCGGACTGTTTCGCCTCTGGAAAGACATGGCGCGTCGCCAGGCGGCTGAGTGTCGCGACCCGGAAACGTTGCGCGAGCGGCTGCGTCTCAACCTGGCTGTGGAGTGGCCCGACCAGGCCCTCAGCGAGCTGCGCGGGGAACGGCTCCTGTTGAGCCGCGCCGGCAAGGGCGATCGCATCCCGGGCATCTGGCTGGACGGAACGGGCACGCCCGCTCTCATCGTGCATTCCGACGGTGCCGAAGCCGCGCGCCGCAGCCCGGAGGCATCTGCGCTCATCAAAGCGAAACGACCCGTCCTGATGATTGACGCCTTCCAAACCGGTTCCGCGGTCGCCCCGCGCGATCGTTCGCACCGTCACTTCCTCTGCTTCAATCAGACCGACGACGCGAACCGGCTCCAGGACATTCTCACCGCCCTGCGCTGGCTAAGCCAGCGGCGCCCCGGTCCCGTCGAACTGATCGGCCTGGAAAAGGCGCGTGTCTGGTGCCTGTTCGCGGCCGCCCTGGCGCCGGTAGAAGTCAGGTTGACAAGCAGTCTCGGTCCATTCACCGGCAGCGATCAGGACTTCATCGAGCAGTTCTTCGTGCCCGGCATCCAGCGCGCAGGCGGGCTTGAAACGGCGCTGAGGCTGACCGCGGGACGGCGCTAGTCCCGGCTCGGGCTTGCCGGTGTGATTTCGCGGATCCGGATGTTGCGGAACATCACGATACTGTTGCGGTCGTGAAGCTGGAGACCGATGGGCCCGACCTTGGGACGATCGGGCAAGCCGGGGTGCTCGGCAACGAGCTTGCCGTTCAGCTTCACACGGATCCGATCAAAACGCGATTCGATCTCGAGGGTGTTCCAGTCGTTCCGCATATCCGGATCCTTGGCCGGCGCAAGCAGGTAGATGCTGCCGGTGGGGTAGCGATCCGGGTAGCCATTGGAGATCTGGATTTCGTAACCGATGTGGGAGGGCGTGCGGTTGGGATCCCACTCCGTGCCCACGGCCCAACGCGCGCGGGAGGTATCGCGGATGGAGACGCCGCTGTTACCGCCCAGACGAGTCCAGAACTCCAAGTAGAGGTCAAACTCACCGAACTCCTTCTTGGTGTACAGCCAGGACTGATGGAGGCAAGGTTTGCGCGGGTCGCACTGGCCAAGGAGGGTGCCGTCGCTCATGACGGTCCAGACACCCTCGCCGATGACCTCCCAACCCTCCAGCGTCTTGCCGTCGAACAGGGGAATCCAATCAGAGGCAGTGGCCAGCGAGGCGGCCAGCATGCAGATGAATACGTTCAACGCCACGGCCGGAATTCTATCAAATCGGAGCCAGCCATCTCCGTAACCTGCCCGCGCCTGGCCTGCGCCTTCCCAATCGAAGTAGACTGAATACTAGCGATGGCCGGACTGCCGCAGCCGCTCCCTGTCCCACAGCCCGAACCGGCGCCCTTGCGCCCGGTACCGGCTCCTGAACGCCGCCCTTCGCGCTGGAAGCTCATCCTGCCGGTGAGCCTTGTGCTCGTGATCCTCGGGCTTCTGGCTTGGCTTGCGCTGCGCCCGCAGTTCGGTGGAGGCGCGCCTCCCGCGGCGCTGAAGACCGTCCAGGTGGTCCAAGGAACCTTCCGACGCACCCTGAGGGTCACAGGGCAAACTTCCGCGAGGAATTTCGCCAACATTACGGTTCCGCTCGTGCGCGCGCCGGATTCCGGTCGCAGCATGATCTTGATGAAGCTCGCCAAGCCGGGCACCTACGTAAAGGCCGGCGACGTCGTGGCGGAGATTGACGCTCAGAGCCTGGTGGATCACATTGACGATGTCAAGGATCAGGTGGCCCAGGCAGCCAATAACGTCAAGAAGCGGCTGGCCGAGCAGGCCGTGGATTGGGAGAGACTCCAGCAGACGCTCCGCGTGGCCAAGGCCAACTGGGACAAGGCGCTGCTGGATCTGAAGGCGGCGGAAGTCAAAACCGAGCTCGAGCGGGAGCTCTACCGCATCCGCGCCGAGGAAGCCGAGGCCAACTACAAGCAACTTCAGGCTGACATCCCCTTGACCAAGCAGCAGCAAGCCGCCGATCTGCGGATCCTCGAGATCGCGCACAAGCGCGAGCAGATCCACTTGGAGAGACACCAGGATGACCTCAAACGCTTCACCATCCGCACGCCGATGAGCGGCATGGTCGTCATGCAGCAGATCTTCCGTTCGGGCGAAATGGCCCAGGTCCAGGAGGGTGATCAGGTTTCACCCGGACAACAAATCCTGAAAGTAGTTGATCTGAGCAGCATGCAACTGGAGGGCGCCATCAACCAGGCGGAAAACAGCCTGCTCCGCGTGGGCCAGCCGGCTCGGGTGGGTCTGGACGCCTTCCCCGGCCTCGAGTTTCCCGGTACGGTGTACGCCATCGGCGCGCTGGCGGTTCGACCCAGCCGTGGCGAAAGCTACTACCTTCGCACCGTTCCCGTCCGCATCGCCATTCACGGCAGCGACCCCCGACTGCTCCCCGATCTGTCCGCCTGGGCCGACGTAGAGATCGAGAAGGAAGATAACGTGCTCATGGTGCCGCTGCATGCCGTGCACACGGAGAACGGCCAGCACTTCGTCTACGTCAAGCGTGGCGACACTTTCGAGAAACGCCCAGTGCAGTTGGGGCCGCGCAATCAGACCCAAGTCGTGATCCGTGAGGGTCTGCGGGTAGGCGAGCAAGTGGCGCTGGAGCGTCCGCCGGAAAAGAAGCCCCCCAAGCCTTGAGAAAGCTCAGGCCGGTTTTTTGCCGATCAGGATCAAGGACTGACCGAGCGGCAGGTTCAAGCCCATCGCTAAGATGCCGGCTTCGATCCGCAGAGGCCACTCGAGGAGCCGGTTCAGCCAGCCAGGAATGGGCGCCAGACCGCTGGCCGGCGGCTTGCGCAGCAATGGTTCCCAAATGCGAAACTTCGCCAGAGCCACCGGGAGCAACAGCGAATTGGCATACGTCATCCGCAGAACCCGCACACCGGCGCCCGTCGCCGCGGATCGCAGCCGGGCTCGCGTAAAACGTTGCCTTTCTCCCGTGAACTGGGAATGCCGGCTCCGGAGAATATCCAGCGCTGCCGTGCGCAGCACCAGCAAGCCTCGCGGCTTGAGGACGCGAACCAGCTCGGCGAGCGGTCGCGCTTCCGCTCCCGCCGGGAAGTGCACCAGCACATCGAGGGAAAACACGGCATCGAAGGCGTCCGCAGGAAACGGCAGTTGCGCGATGTCGGCTTGAACGAGCCGCTGGACCCCGAGGGAACGCCCGTAGGCAAGGCCTTCCGCGGCCAGATCTACCGGGACCACGCGCCAGCGGTAGCGTCGCTCCAGCTCGCGAGCGAAGTGCCCCGTCCCGCATCCGGCTTCCAGCACCCACTCGATGCGACGTCCGCGCACCAGCGGATCCAGTAGCGTGAACAGGATCCGCCGCATGCCGCGGAACCACCAGAACTCTTCTTCTGCCCGCGCCAGGTAGTGAAATTCGGCGGGATTCATTGGGCGGGCACCAGAACCAGCTTGCGCTTGCGCCCCTGGTGCTCCGGCATGGCGCAGGAGGGCGGACGGTCTGCCTCCAAATAATGGGCCAGGTGCTCCCGATACCAGGCCAGGGAGGCGCGGATGCCGTCCGCAAAACAGACGCGGGGTGCCCAGTCGAAATCGCGCCTCAGCCTCTGACAATCGCCCACGTAACTGCCTATGTCAATTCGCTTGCGCTCGGCAGGGAAGGGCTGTGTGATCACACGCACTCCCGCTGCCTCGGCAATGGTGTCCGCGATCTGTCGCAGGGACAGCGCCTCCGGACCCGCCACGTTGTAAGTGCGCGCAGGCAAACTAGCCGCTGCGCCCACCCGCAGGAACGCCTCCACCACGTCGTCCACGTAAACGGGATCGCGGAGTTGCTGCCCGCCGTCGTAGACCTCCAGGTCCTGCCCCAACAAGGCGCGACGGAGAAACGTGCTCAGCACACCCTGGCAGGGAATGCGCAGCGCCATGCGCGGACCGTAGACGTTGGTCAGCCGCAACACGACCGCGTCCAGCGCACCCATGCGCGACAGCATCAGATGGTACAAGCTCGTCGCGTATTTGTGCACCCCGTTGTAATCCACTGGCTCCACGGGGTGCTGCTCATCTACGGGCAGGTACCTGGGCACGCCGTAGACCTGGCGCGTGCCCGCGTAGACCACCCGGACGCCGGGCCGCTCACGCCGCAAGACCTCCAGGAAGCGTAAATGGGCCGCCGTGTTGATCTCCAGGTCCCGCTCGGGTGCCATCATGCTGTGGATGTGGCTGACCTCGCCGGCCAGATTGAATACGACATCGCACCCGGCGAGAACCTCCCGGAACTCCTGAGCCTCTCCGATGTCGCGCGGAATCAGTTCAACCCGGTCCGCGACGGGCGCAAGATTATAGGAATTGGCGCCACAACCCGGTCGCAACGAGTCCACCACGATAACCCGGGCGCCGAGTTCGACCAGCCGGATCGCCAGGTTGCTCCCGATGAAACCCAACCCACCAGTGACAAGGACTGTCTTGTTGTTGTAACCCAAGGCCTTCCCTCACCCTTTGCCGAAGACCTGTCCTTTTATAGAACATTGCGGTCGGATTTCGCAACCTGGTCCCGGGCGCCCAGGATAAGCCTTTCGATCTCCAGATAAAGCTCCCAGGCCGTGGCGTAACGCAGCTCGCAGCCGCACCTGTGGGTCTCCTCACGCACGAGCTCGAACAGGCGGTCCAGCTCGCCACCAAAGAACGCGGCCCGGTGTTTCTCCTGAGCGCCGTGGGCGAACAGCTTCAGGAAGGCCTCGTCGCCGAGCCGGGGCGCCAGAGCTAGCCACGCCCGCACGCGCCCGGCCGTGACCGGCTGGTGCGCCCCGAGCTCGCCGTTTTCCATCCGCGGGCGGATCCTGCCCTCCCAGCGCAATCCCAGCGGACCCGGAATCATCAAAAGGTCGCCCCGTCGCCCGCCACCGACCTCGGCCGCGACTCCCCGATCGTAGGACTTGGGGCGAGAGGGATCGTCCACCGCCCAGTAAATCCGGTTCACCGTGCGCGCCTGCGATGGTGAAGGAGCCGAGGGCATGGTGAAATCGGCGTAGCAGCCCAGATCGCGCAGCAGGCTGATCTCGTTGTTCAGGCCGCAATAGCGACCGCCGGGAAGCGAGTTGTCCAGCGCCCAGTTGCCGTGGATGAAACCAAATGCGATGCCGCCGGCGCGTCGCCGCAGCAGAGAGTGACGGGACTCGAGCGCGTCCAGATAGCGCTTCATGCGATCCAGAAAATCCCGCTCCCCTTCGCCGTCGTGGTGAATATGAACTTCCACGTCCGCGATGCCGGCGCGGGCCAGCTCAGCCAGCAGCTCGATCAAATCGGGCCGGTATTCTTCCTCCGGGTAGAAAAAGGTCCATCGCGGCGGGTTGCCTGCACTGTCCCGGTGGCGCGCTGCGATTTCGGGCCAGCGCTCGCGCCATTGGCGGACGCGTTCCCAGGCCAACCCGTGATCGCGGTTCTTCCAGTAAGGCTCGAAGTGGTCGGCGATCATCAACCACAAGCGGCGGGGTCGCGCCTGACCGATTGCCGCCAGCCGGCTCCGGCAGTATCCGGGCAACCAGATCTGGGCGTTGCGAGGCAGGCGAATCATGAACGCGGGTGGCGAGCCTCGATCTTCACAGCCGGTAACCGCTCCGGCGGGCGTCTTCGTAAAACGTGCGCACGGTTTCCAGCGAGTACTCCTCCAGATCCTTGCCCCACAGCGGCAATTTCGCCAGCACCTCGGGCGTGACCGTGATGATGTGGCAGCCTGCCAGATCCGCCTGCACGATGTTGTAGAGTTCGCGCACGCTGGCCCAGATCAATTCCACATTGGGCGCGGACCGGACCAGCTCCGCAGCCGCCGCCATCACGGGCACCGGATCGCGCCCGGTGTCCGCAATCCGCCCGGCAAACACCGAAATGCAGGCAGGGGCGCCTCCGTCCAGCACAGCGACTACCTCGCGGACTTGCCGCAGGGTAAGGATGGCAGTAACGTTCACCTTGACGCCCGATTGCGTCAGCCGTCGCACCAGCTCGCAGGAAGATTCGCGCCGCGTGTTGGTCACGGGAATCTTGACATAAACGTTCTGGCCCCAGCAAGCGATCTTGCGCGCTTGCCGCTCCATTTCGTCAAACTCGTCCGCGAAAACTTCGAGCGAGATGGGGCGGTCCGGGATGGCAGCCAGAATGTCGCGCGCGAAGGCTTCGTAGTCGCTCACGCCCGCCTTGCGCATCAGGCTGGGATTGGTCGTGAAACCGCGGATGAGCGGATCGCGCGCCAGCTCCAGCATCTTCCCACGGTCAGCGCCGTCCGCAAAGATTTTCACTTGCAGTTCAGAAAGGCTTCTCATGGCTCTCGGCTCTCGTAACCGTTCGGTTGAGAATCCAGTCCACCGCCTCTTCGAGAGAGCGAACGCGGGCGGCCGGTTCCACGCTTGGGGAGCGCTCGTCGTAGCCGCGATCGAGCCAGATCGCCGTGCACCCGGCGGCGTGGGCCGCCTCTACGTCACGCCACCGGTCCCCGATCATGAAACTGCGCGCCAGATCAATCCCAAGCGCGTGCGCGGCTTCCAGGATCAAACCCGGCTTGGGCTTGCGGCAGGCGCAGGCGTCGGCGTCGTCATGCGGACAGGTCCAGATCCCTTCCAGCGGCAGTTCGTCCATCAGGCGATGATGCATGTCCTTCAAGGCATCCGCAGAGATCTCACCGCGGGCCACGTCCGGCTGATTCGTGACCACCACGAGTACGAATCCACGCTCGGCTAGCCGGTACAAAGCCTCGCGCGCTCCCGGCTCGATCTCCATTTCCTGCGCACTGGCCGGCGGAAAAGGTTTGCCGTTGACGACGCGCGCGCGGACCAGGACCCCGTCCCGGTCGAGAAATACGGCCGCCCTCATCGCACGGACTCCCATTTCGTTTCGGCCTGCTTGAGCGAAGGATGAGACACCAGCAGGTGCCAGACCAGAGCCTGGAAGGCCTCCGTGTGGGGAGTCACGCGGGACGGATGGACGGTAGGAATGATGACGCAGGCATCGGCCACCTGAGCGGTGTAGCCTCCGTCGCGCCCCA
>Ga0272449_1002340_pt1 | contig 17741 bp, 19 predicted proteins | sample YNPCB0241_FD_198679 | JGI IMG/M metagenome (GOLD analysis project Ga0272449, IMG submission 198679) | Hot spring sediment microbial communities from Yellowstone National Park, WY, United States - YNP-CB-024-1 | ecosystem: Environmental > Aquatic > Thermal springs > Hot (42-90C) > Sediment... | reverse complement strand
CTGCCCGCCTGCACCCGCCCGAACAAAGCGCCCACGGAATGTTCGGATTCGGCCTTGCGCGCCGTCTTGGTGGCCCCGCGCGCCACCGCCGAGGCCCGCTCGGTGACCAGAATCGTCACCAGATCGTTCACCTGGCTCGCCTTGACGTCGCGAACCGCATCCGCCAGAACCGCCCCCGGATGCCAGAGCGACCCCGGCGACGCTTCGCGCGAGGCCTGCAACGCGCTCTGCCGCGCCTCCTCGACGTAGCGATCCAGCGCCGACTCGGGCGCCTTTCCCGGCTTCTCAGCGAGCAGGGGAAGGCACGTCGCCCACAACCACACGCCGGTACGCATTCGCATCAATCACCACCTTTCCCGGCCCTTCCACGCGGGCCGCGATCCGCCGATGGTTCACGGCGCTGCGCACCAGAATCGAGTCGCCGGTGCGCCCGCCCGTCTCGGCGCGTGCCGCAAAACGCAGTTGCGCGCCGCCGCTCAGCACTTCCACCACCACCTGGTCGCCGCGCTCGACTTCGCGCGGCGCCGCCAGCAACCGCGCATACAACACCGCGCCCGCCGGAATCCAGCGCCGCGGCAGCTTGCCCACCGCCGCCTCGAGCGACTCCAGCGCGGGCTCCGCAAACGGAAACCATTCCCCCTCTTCGAGGCGCACCTCGGAAGCCTGAATCGGTCGCCCCGGCGCCAGATTCGCCGCCGCCACCACCCTCCGCCCGGGCGCTTTCAGGCGCACCTTGGCCCACACGGGCAAAGTACGGTTGTCGTCATACCGCAGCCGTCCGCGCCATAGGGAAACGCCGCCCGGCGCCGCGGGCGCCATCAGGCCCGCACGATCGAACTCCAGCCGCCCGCGCGGCAAGGGACGGCGGTAGAAATCCACCAGCTCGATCCGTACGCCCTCACGTCCTACGGCCCGTTCGAGCGCTTCCATGACCTGCTCATCTACGAGCGGCGCCACGGCCCGCTCCAGGCAAATCGCTCGCCCCATGACTTTCAGCCCGAAACGAGCTGCCAGGCGCTCCAGCTCCGCCGCACTCACGGCGCGCCTCACTCCCGGCGCCGGCGCCCAGCCCAGCTCGGTCTCGGGCGCCAGCCGACTGAACGACGGCTCCACCGCCGCCAGATCCGCCGCGCGCAGCCGTTCGCCTTCCACCGCCACGCAGCCACCCTCGCCCGCCGCCATCCACAGCCATGCCAGCAAAAACATCATCGCGTCAGATTGTTCACCTGCTGGTACATCTCATCCGCCGCCCGCACCACGCGCGCATTGGCTTCGTAAGCTCGCTGCGCGATGATCAGGCTGATGAACTCTTCGACCACGCTGACGTTGGATTCCTCCACGTAGCCCTGAAGCAGCGTGCCCAGCCCTTCCTGCCCGCCGGGATTGCCCACGATGGGATCGCCCGAGGCGTCCGTGGGCGTGTACAGATTTCGCCCGATGCTGTTCAGGCCCGCAGGATTGGGAAAGTTGGCGAGCTGGATCTGCCCGGCAATCTGCGCCGCCGTCTGGCCCGGCTGCGTGTAGCTTACCGTGCCGTCAGGAGCGATCGTGATCGTCTGCGCATCGGGCGGCAAGGTGATCTGCGGCTCCAGCGGATCCCCGTCCGCCGTGACGATGTTGCCGTCGCGATCCAGATGGAAGGTCCCGGCGCGCGTGTAGGCCAGCTCGCCCGAGGGCAACCGCACCTGGAAAAAGCCGCGGCCCTGAATCACCAGATCCAGCGGATTGCCCGTCATCTGGAAGTTGCCCTGCGTGAAGATGATCTCGTTGGAAGCCGGCCGTGTTCCCAGGCCGAGCTGGAGGCCGCTCGGCACCACCGTCTGCGCGCTGGCCGACGCCCCCGGCTGCACCAGATTCTGGTAGAGCAAATCCTGAAACTGCGCGCGCCGCGCCTTGAAACCTACCGTCTTGGCGTTGGCCAGATTGTGCGCAATGTTATCCACGTTCATCTGCTGCGCGGTCATGCCGCTGGCCGCACTGTACAGCGCTCGAATCATTCGCCTCCCTCCTCAGGGATTCACCCGGGCCAGTTCTTCCACGGCCCTGCGGTTCATCTCGCTGCCCAGCATCGCCGCGCGCTGCAGCATCTCGAACTGCCGCAAAACGGCAATCAGACGCACGGCGGATTCGGGCGCGGAAACGTTGGAGTTCTCGAGTTTCCCCTGCTCGATCACGAAGCCCGAGGCCGGCGCCGGGGCCTCTGCGGACCGGAAATAACTGTGACCCACTTTTTCCAGGCGCTCGGGAGCGGCGAAGCGAACGATCTCGAGCCGGCCCAGCACCTGGCCGCCCTGCCGCAGGACGCCTTCAGGACTGACCTCGAAAGCCCCCTGCCCCGTGGCGCGAATCCTTGCCCCGCCCGCAGCCCGCACAGCATAGCCTTCCGAGGTCACCAGCACGCCGTCGGCAGACCAGCGAAACGCGCCATTGCGCGTGTACAGCGGTCCACTCGGTCCCTCCACCACGAAAAAGCCCGGACCGGAAATCGCCAGGTCCGTCGGATTGCCCGTCGCCACCAGCGGCGCCTGGCGGAAATCCGTCCAGTGCCGCTCGATCACGGGCAGCAAGCTCGGCATCGGCGCCTCGCCCGCCAACGCCGGATCGAGAGCCTCGGGCGCGACGTATAAGGAATAGGATTCGCGATCCAGCTTGAAGCCCGCCGTGGTCGCGTTGGCCAAATTGTTGGCGAGCATCTCGAGAGCTTCCATCCGCGAGCGCATGCCCGCGGCAACCGCCATCATGAGCGGGTCCATCGGAGAACTCCACCCGGAGCCCGTGCAATCGGCGGACCGCGCACGGCGAGCGACTAAAGCTTTCTTGCACCTGCCCGAAGAGTTCGAACAGGGGGGCTTGCGGGCGTCAAAATCCGGTCACGCCAGCGCCCGCGACGAACTCTTGCACGCCGGCTCGCCTCCAACTCTTTGAAATCTGGTCACCGCGCCACGGCACTTCGCCTGCACCGAGCGCTGGCGTGAGCGATCTGGCCGCCATGGTTGTGGCGCTTCCGACCGTGGACCTGGCGCCGATTGCGCCGTTTGCTGCCGGCGGCGCGGCGGGGTTCGATCATCAAGCCGCCGCAGTTTTGATGGGTGATGCCGGCGACACCGTGCCACAACCCGGCCAGCCTGTGATTGGCTTCGTGGCTTTGCTCAACGAGCTGGCCGGCGCATATTCCACGCAGCTTGCGCCTGCCGAAGTAGGCCGGCGCCAGCCGCAGGATCCAACCAGGCAAGACAGCGACGAACACACCGACAAGGCGGCCATAGTCGCAACGCCCATCTGGCTGGTGGAGTCGCCACTGCCGCCGCTGGCGCTGCGCCTGGACGAGCCGGTGAGCGCCCAAGCGCCGCCCAACGTTGCGGTCGAGGCCGTGTCGCTCGCAGCGGACCTGGCCCCCGCCCCAGCGGTCTCGGCCCCACCGGAGCCGCTTCCGGCGGCCACAGCACGCATCGAGGCCGAGCCGGTTCCGATGAGCGACCCCGAGGCGCTGCCTCGCATTGAGCCGCCTCCGGGCATCCGCCTGAGCGAGGAACCGCAGAACGCTGCGGCAGGACGCATGGCGCCGGCTTTCGGTCTCGCCCTCGAACCGCGGCCTGAATCCGTGACGCCTGGGCGAGCCGAGCCGGCGATCGCCCGTCCTGTCGAGAGTTCGCCGCGAAGCGAGGCGCCCGGGCAAACAATCCCTGCAGCACTGGAGAAAAAACCGCCCGCGGCGGAGCAGGCCCGCAACGAACCGGTTGCGCCGGACGAACCGCGGGTCGTTGAGGCCGGACGTGCCGTGGCCCGCCCGCAGGAAAAGCGTCCGGCGGCGGAGGGGTCGCAGACTGGCGCATCGCATCGGGACATCGAACCGTCAGTCCGCATGCGGAACCCGGAAGCGGCTGAGCGGCTTCAAGCCCTCGAGCGCGAACCGCGCGTCTCGAGCGAGATCCCGAGCCACTCCAGCCCGCTGGCTGCCGCGCCTCCGCGCGCCGCCGATGGCGTGGAGATGAACGGTACCCCCAGGACGGAACCAGTGCCGCCGCCTTCCGAGCCCGCCATCGTGGAGCCGCGCCGGCCCGAGCCGGCGACCCGCGAGATTTCGCTGCGCGTGGAAGCCGAACCCGGCACCAGACGCGCGCGAGCCCCGGTGGCCGTTCACGTGGTAGAGCGAGCGGGCCGCATTGAAATCCGCGTGCGCAGCGCTGACCCGCAGCTCAGCCAGTGGCTGGGCCGGGAAGTGCCGGCTCTCGTGGACCGGCTGGAAGCAGAGGGATACCGAAGCGAGATCCTGTCGGTGCCGGCGGAGAGCGGGACAGCCGCGACCCGGCAATCCCTCCCCATCGAGCCGCAGGCGTGGATGTCGCCGGAGCGCGAGTCCTCGCATCAGGGCGGCGCGCATCCTGATTCCCAGCAGCACCGGCCGCGGCCCCACGGCAACGCGCCTGAGGACGAGGCCGGGCCGGGCGAAATCTCAGCCTTTCGGAGGTTGCACGATGGCTTCCTCGGTTAGCCCCGTAACAGGGAACGCGGCGGCCGATTCGTCCGTGGTCAAGACGGCGGCCGACGCGCTGGCGCAGAAGGAAACCTTCCTGAAACTGCTGGTGGCGCAGATCCGCAATCAGAATCCGCTCCAGCCGGCTGACGCCATCGAGTTCGTGACGCAACTGGCGCAGTTCAGCCAGCTCGAGCAACTGATTGCCATCCGCGCCGAGCTCGCCGAGCTTCGCGGCGCGCTGGCGCCGGATCAGGGAAAGCAAGGGGAGCAGAATTCCGAACAAACAAGGAGTTGAAGATATGTTTCAGGCGTTCAACACCGCGCTTTCGGCTCTGGCCGCTCACGCCACGGCGGTGGACGTGGTGGGCAACAACCTGGCCAACCTGAACACCCCGGGCTACAAAGCCAGTTCGGTGTCCTTCCGCGATCTGGTCACGCAATCGGTGGGCACCGGGCTGGGGGAAACCCAGGTGGGATTCGGCACCGGACGTCCGTTCACGCTGCGGCTGTTCTCGCAAGGCGCCATCCAGACCAGCCTGGATCCGCTGGACGCGGCCATCCAGGGCGACGGTTTCTTTGTGCTTCGCAACAGCCACGGAGCGATGCTGTTCACACGCGCCGGCAACTTCCAGGTGGACGTGAACGGCTATCTGATGACGCCCTCGGGCGAGCGGGTCCAGGGCTGGATGGAAGGCCCCGACGGCACGGTGAACACCAACAGCGCCATCGGGGACATCCGGATTCCGGTGGGCACCCTGAAGACGCCCGTGGCCACAAGCCAGTTTTCGCTCGACCTGAACCTGGACGCGGGCGCCGTGGCGGGACAGCCGAGCGGCGTCTTCTCGACCGCCGTCGAGGTCATTGATTCCCTTGGCGTGACGCACATTCTGACCATCACGTTCACCAAGACCGAGAACCCTGGCGAGTGGAGCTACCGCATCGAGATTCCCGGGGCCGACGTTGGCTCGGACAACGCCACGGAAGAGTTGGCCAACGGAACCCTCAGCTTCGATTCCAGTGGCCGGCTGACCAGCCCGGCTCCGGATTCGCCTTCCGTGAATTTCCAGATCACCGGTCTGGCCAGCGGCGCGGCGGACATGGATCTGAACTGGTTCCTTTACACCCCTAACGGCATCCCGCGGCTGACGCAGTATCGCCATCCCTCGGCGCTTTCGGCCATCGAGCAGAACGGCGTGGCGCCGGCGGCGCTGATCCGCGTGGCGGTGGGCGACGGCGGGCGCATTCTGGCCCAGTACTCCAACGGGCAGCAGCGGGTGGTGGGCCAGCTCGCCCTGGCTTCGATCCGCAACCCGGACTCCCTGATTGCCGTGGGCAACAACAACTTCCAGGTCAGTGCCCGCACGGCGCTGCCGGCCATCGGCTTGCCCGACACGGCCGGACGCGGCCAGGTGGTGGGAGGCGCGCTGGAAAGCTCGACCGTGGAGATCGCGCGCGAGTTCACCAACCTGATCGTTTACCAGCGCGGCTTCCAGGCCAATGCCCGCGTGGTGGTGACCGCGGACGAGCTGAGCCAGGAAACGATCAACCTGAAGCGCTGAGACCGCCTGAAGGAAGATGTCGCCGCTCGAGGAAATCGCGTTCTACGCCGACGTGCCCATGCCGGTCGAGCTGGTTCTGGACCGCATGGAGATGACGGTGGCCCAACTGCTGGAGCTGGAGGAGGGCAGCCTGGTGCGTTTGACGCGTTCGGCTGGGGAAAACATAGACGTTTACGTCGGCGAGGCGCTGCTGGCTTACGGCGAAGTGGTGGTGATCGAGTCGGCGATCGGGGTCCGGCTGACGGACTTCCCGCACGAGGAATGAAAGGGAACCGGACGGTGAGCGAACGGTTGCGCGCACGCAGGGACTGGCGTACGGCCAGGGGCGCAAACCGAAAGGGGACGACACCGTGATCGAGTGGGTGCGAGCGCTGGTTTCCATCGCTGTGGTGCTGGGCCTTGCCCTGGCGTTGCGGCACTGGGCCGGACGCGGGCTGAGGCCGCTGGTGCTCGGGCGCGGGCGGAGCCGGCAGCGGAACCTGGAAGCGCTGGACCGGCTGGCACTCTCGCCCCAGCACACGCTTCACCTGGTGCGGGTGGGCGACCGCGCGCTGTTGATCGGCGCCCATCCGGGCGGTTGCACCGTGCTCGAATCGCTGCCCGCCGGTTCGTTCGTGATGGCCGAACCCGGCTGCAACACGCAGGAGGGAGCATGATCGCGCTGTGGGCGGCCAATCCGCTCGTCCCGTGGATCATGGGGCGGGACGGCACGCTGAGCCTGCCCATGCAGATCGTGCTGCTGCTGACGCTGCTCGCCCTGCTGCCCGCCATCGTGGTCTCGCTCACCCCGTTCCTGCGTATCGTGGTCGTGCTGCACTTCTTGCGGCAGGCTCTGGGCACGCAGTCCACTCCGTCCAATCAAGTCCTCGTGGGACTGTCCCTGTTCCTGACGCTGCTGATCATGCAACCGGTGGCGGTGGAAATGTACGAGCGGGGCTGGGCGCCGCTGGCCAAGGGGCAAATGACGGCCGAGCAGGCGTTCCGCGAAGGAACCCAGCCGCTCAAGAATTTTCTACTGCGTTTTGCGCGGGAAAAAGAGCTGAGGCTCGCGCTGGAGATTGCGCGGGCGCCGGCGCCGCGCACCCCGGCCGATGTCGAGCTGCGCGTGCTCATTCCGGCCTACATCCTTTCCGAGCTGCGGGTGGCGTTTCAGATTGGGGCCGTCTTGTTCCTGCCCTTTCTGGTGATTGACCTGGTGGTGGCCTCGGTGACGCTTTCCATCGGCATGATCCAGTTGCCGCCGGTGATGATCTCAGCGCCGTTCAAGGTTCTGCTGTTCGTGCTGGTGGATGGCTGGACGCTCGTGGTGGGGTCGTTGATGCGGAGTTTTTACTGAGCGAGGGGGGAAGCATGAGTCCGGAAGCTGCGATTCATCTGGTGCGCCAGGCTCTGATGGCGGCGTTTTGGGTGAGCGCGCCGCTGCTGGCGCTGGGATTCCTGGTGGGCGTGGTGGTGAGCCTGATCCAGGTGCTGACTTCCATGCAGGATACCGCCTTCAACACGGTGCCGCGCCTGGGGGCGTTTCTGGTCGGTTTCCTGCTCTTGCTGCCCTGGATGATGCGGTACATGACCTCGTACACGCTGGCGCTGCTCCATGATTTCGCGCGTTACGCGCGCTGAGGGCACAGTGCGGCCATGGGAGGCGAGTTACAGGCGTTGGGGTTGAGTTTCCTGCTCGTGCTGGCGCGCGTGGGCGGGGCGCTGGTGTTCGTGCCACTGCCGGGGATCCGACAGGGACCGCAAGTGGCGCGCGTGCTTCTGGCCGTCAGTCTCGCGCTGGCGATGTACCCGGCGTGGCCTGAGCCGCCGGAGGCCGCGCCCGATGCGGCCCGCATGGCCGCCTGGCTGCTGGCTGAAGCTGCCTTCGGACTCAGCGTGGGCCTGGCAGTGGCGTTCCTGAATGAAACCTTCGCTGTGGCGGCGCAGATCTTCGGCTTGCCTGCCGGCTACTCCTACGCGGCCACGATTGATCCGGCGACCGAGGCGGACAGCGCGGTGTTGCTGGTGATGGCGCAGTTTCTGGCCAGTCTGCTGTTCTTTGCGCTGGGGTTGCACCTGGAGACGATCCGCATCTTCGCCTCGAGCTATCGCTGGTGGCCGCCGGGCGCCTGGATGGCGAGCGCGGCCAGCGCACAGGGCGTGATTGCGCTGGGAGCGGGCATGTTCTCGCTCGGGCTGCGGCTGGCGTTGCCCGTCGTGGGCCTGTTGCTGCTGGCCGATGTCGCCCTGTCGCTGCTGGGACGGATTCACTCGCACCTGCAACTGCTCCTGCTGGCTTTTCCCGTGAAGATGCTGGGCGCACTGGCCATGCTGGGCGGGGTGCTCGGCCTGTATCTGAAGCTGTACCGCGGGGCGGCGGAGCATACCTTCCGCGCGCTCTGGGAGGCGATGGCGAGCCGTGGCGGATAAATCGCAGCGCACCGAGCAGCCCACGCCGCGGCGCATCGAAAAGGCGCGACGGGAAGGACGCTTCCCGACCAGCCGCGAATTCGTCGCCGCCGTGCAGTTCCTGGTCTTTGTGATTGCGGCGGCAGCGTTCGGCAAATCCATGGTGGCGGGCCTGCTGGAAGGCACGCGTCGCGGGCTGGCGCAGGCCTTTCAGGGTGAGCTGACGGCCTCGCGCTTTTCCGGCCTGCTGGGCATGATTGCGGCGCGGGAGCTGGTCCCGCTGGCGTGGCTGGGTTCGCTGCTGGTGGCGGTGACGCTGGGGACGCAACTTGCGGTCACGCGCTTCGGCTTCGCCGTCAAGCGGCTGCGGCCGGATCCGCAGCGGCTGAATCCCGTGGCGCGGCTCCGTGACCTGCCCAGACAAAACGTGCCTCTTTTGTTTCAGGCGATGTTGCTTTTGCCGCTGTTCGGACTGGCGCTCTATCTGATCCTCAAGGCCCATTGGCCCACGCTGGTGATGATGCCCGTGGAGGCGCCGGGGCGGGGCGCGGCCCGGCTGGGGGAGATCCTGCTCGAGCTGCTCTGGCGCGCGGCGCTGGTTTTGGTGGCGCTGGGGGCTTGGGATCTGTGGCGGCAGCGCCGGCGTTACATGGCGGACCTGCGGATGACCAAGCAGGAAGTCCGCGACGAGGCCAAGGAGGTGGAAGGCAACCCGCACGTGCGGGCGCGGATCCGGCGGCTGCAACGCGAACTGCTGCGCCGGCGGATGATGCAGCAGGTGCCCAAAGCCACGGCCGTGGTGGTCAATCCCACGCATTATGCGGTGGCCCTTCGTTACCAGATGGACGAGATGCCGGCGCCCGTCGTGGTGGCCAAGGGCAAGAACTACCTGGCGTTGCGCATCCGCCAGGTGGCGGTGGAAAACCAGGTGCCGGTGGTGGAGAACCCTCCGCTGGCGCAGGCGCTTTATCAGAGCTGCGACGTGGGTCAGCCCATCCCCGTGCACCTGTACCGGGCAGTGGCGGAAGTGCTGGCGTACATCTACCGGCTCATGAACGGGCGACTGCCCGGATAGCGGGAGCGATCCAGGATGGCGGAAGGCAGAGTGAACGCGCTGGGCAACGCGAGGGTGAACCCGGGCGAAGGACTGCTGGCGCGAGCCAATCTGGCCGAATTGAGCGTGCCGCTGGGCGTGCTGGCCATTCTGCTCGCCATGCTGACGCCCGTGCCGCCGTGGCTGATGGACGTGCTCATCGTCCTCAACATCACGCTGTCGGTCATCGTGCTCCTGGTGTCGCTTTACATCCTGCGCCCCATCGAGTTCAACGTCTTCCCGACCACCCTGCTGCTGATGACTCTGTTCCGGCTGGCGCTGAACGTGTCCTCCTCGAGGCTCATCCTGCTCAACGGGCACACGGGCACGGCCGCGGCCGGTCACGTGATCGAGGCTTTCGGCCAGTTCGTGGTTGGCGGCAGCTACATCATCGGCGTGGTGATCTTCCTGGTGCTGATCGCCATCCAGTACGTGGTGATCAACCACGGCGCAGTGCGCATTTCCGAGGTCACCGCCCGCTTCACGCTGGACGCGCTGCCGGGCAAGCAAATGTCCATTGACTCGGATCTGAACGCCGGTCTGATTGACGAGGCCGAGGCGCGGCGCCGGCGCAAGCAACTGGCGGCGGAGGCCGAATTTTACGGGGCCATGGACGGCGCCTCGCGCTTCACCCAGCGCGACGCGGTGGCCAGCATCCTGATCACGGGCATCAACATCATCGCCGGTTTCCTGGTAGGAGTGCTCCAGCACGGCATGGAATTGCGGCAGGCGCTGGCCACCTACACCGTGCTTACCATCGGCGACGGGCTGGTGACGGTCATACCCGCGCTGATGATCTCGATCTCCGGCGGCCTGATCGTCACCAGGGCCAGCTCGGACGTCAGGCTGGGCGCCGAGTTCCGCCGGCAGGTTTTCGGCAATGCGCAGCCGCTGATGCTGGCGGGCGGCGTCCTGCTAGCCATGGCAGCCTTTCCGGGCCTGCCCAAGCTCCCTTTCCTCGTGCTGGGCGTGGGTCTGGGGGCAGTAGCGTGGCGCATGAGCCGCGCTCCGGCAACCGCGCAGCCAGAACCGGCAGCGCCTCCACCGGCGCCCCGCGAAAACCTGGAAGCGCTGCTGCGCGTCGAGCCGATCGCCATCGAGCTGGGCCTGGGTCTGGTGCGGCTGGTCGAGGGCGGCCAGAACTCGCCCCTGTTGCGGCGCATCGCGGCCATCCGCCGGCAACTGGTTCTCGATCTGGGCTTCGTGCTGCCGGCGGTACGCGTCACCGACAATCTCTCGCTGCGCTCACGCGAGTACGTGATCCTGATCAAGGGCGCCGAGGTGGCGCGGTACGAAATGCGCCAGGGAATGGAGCTGGCGCTGCACAGCGGCCAGCCGAGCGCCCCGATCGAGGGTGAGGCCACGCGCGAGCCGGCCTTCGGACTGCCCGCGCTGTGGATCCGTCCCGAACAGGCGGAGGCCGCGCGCGCCGCAGGCTACACGGTGGTGGATGCAGTGGCCATCATCGGCACCCACCTCAGCGAGATCGTACGCCGCTACGCGCACGAGCTGTTTTCGCGACAAGACGCCAAGCGGGTGCTCGACCGGGTGGCGGAGGAAAATCCCAAGGTCGTCGAAGATCTGGTGCCCAAGCTGCTGCCGCTGGCCACCGTGCAAAGGGTGCTTCAGAACCTGCTGCGGGAGCACGTCTCGATTCGCGACGCGGTAACGATCCTGGAAGCGCTGGGCGAAGCCGCCCAGATCACGCGCAACCCCGTTCTGCTCACCGAATTCGTGCGGCAGGCGATCCGCCGCACGGTCGTGAAACCTTATCTGAACCGCAACGGGGACTTGCCCGCTTATCTGCTCGATCCGGCGATCGAGCAGGAAATCGAAGCGGCCGTGGAGCATGGCGAGCACGCCAGTCATTTGGGGCTTTCGCCACAGCGCATGCGCGCCATCGTGGACAAGATCCGGCAGGCAGTGGGCAGCCTGCAAGGGCCGGCAGTCTTGATCACCAGCTCGGGCGCCCGTTATTTCCTGCGGCAGATGCTCGAGCAGGCGATGCCGCGACTCTACGTACTGGCGCATAACGAGATTCCGCCGGAGACCCGCGTGGTCTCCCTGAAGCTCATCCAATAGGAGCGATCCGGCAATGAAAGTGAAATCCTACTTTGTCCCCAATGTGGCGGCGGCCCTGGCGCTGGCGCGCCAGGAACTGGGACCGGAAGCGGTTCTGCTGGAGACCCGGACCGCGCCGCCGGAAGCAGCGCACCTGGGCCGCTACGAGGTGGTTTTCGGCACCCCGCCCCCGAATGGAAACGGTAACGGAACCTCGGCAGGGGATGCAGCCGCGCCGGGCGTAGCCACGCTGATGCGCGAGGTCGAGCGGCTGCGTCGCGAGATCGAGCGGGTCAATGCCGCGGTGGCGCGCTCGACGTTGACGGCGGCCTTGCAGTCCATGCCCTGCGAAGAGGAGGCCCGGGTGATGTCGCGGCTGCTCGAGGCCGAGCTGGATCCCGAGCTGGCCCGGCAGATTCTGGAATCGGCCCGCGATCGGCTTGGTGCAGCAAAAGGGTGCTGGGCGGAAGCGGTGGCGGCGGAGCTGGCGGCGCGCTGCCGGACCGACTCGCGGCTGGGCCGGCGGGTGGAGGGTCCGCGCGTGGCAGCCTTCGTTGGCCCCAGCGGATCGGGCAAGACGAGCCTGATCGCCAAGCTGGCGGTGCGCGAAGGGCTGTTGCGACGCCAGTCCGTGCAGTTGCTGAGTCTGGATTTCTACCGTGTGGGCGGCGCCGAGCAGTTGCGCCATTACGCCACGATCCTGGGCGTTCCCTTCCAGGCGGTGGAGACAAGGCACGCGTTCGAACAAGCCCTTCGGGAAAGCGGGCGCAAGGACCTTGTGTTGATTGACACCCCTGGCCTGGATGCTGCCGAGGAAGCGGAAGCCGCCGAGCTGGCCGACTGGCTGGGTGGGGTGGAGGAGGCGCAGTGCCACCTGGTCCTAACGGCTTCGATGCGATCTGCCGATTTATGGCGTGTAGCCGAGCGGTTCGAACGGTTCCGGCCGAGCAGGCTGGTTTTCACCCGGCTGGACGAGAGCTCGGTGTGCGGGCCGCTGTGGAGCCTGGCGCTGCGGCTGGATCGGCCCATATCGTTCCTGGCGGTGGGCCAGCGCGTTCCGGAGGACGTTGAGCCGGCGACGGTGGAGCGTCTGGTGGAGCTGCTGGGACTGGAAGTGGCGCGCAGGGCCGTGGGTGCGGCAGCCTGAGTCACTCGGCGGAGCGCCCGTGGAGCCTGGGGATCCCGAGCCCGCGCCGTTCGGCCGCGCGGCAGGGAAGGTGAGCGGCATGGCCTCGTATCAAGCCAGTCCGGAAACCAGCGCCGATGAACGCGAGCGGCTCATCCTGGAACATCTGCCGCAGGTCCGCCTCATCGCCCGGCGCATCCACGAGAGGCTCCCGGAAAGCGTCAGCCTGGAGGATCTGATTTCGACCGGGATTCTGGGCCTGATCTCGGCGATTGACAACTTCGACCCGCGCCTCAATGTCAAGCTCAAGACCTACGCCGAATACAAGATCCGGGGCGCGATCCTGGATTCCCTGCGCGGCATGGACTGGGCGCCGCGGCAAAAGCGCAAGAAGGCCAAGCAAATCGAAGCCGCCATTGCCTCAGCGGAGCAAAAGCTGCACCGGGCGCCCGACGAAGAGGAAATCGCGCGTGAGCTGGGGCTGAGCCTGGAGGAATACCATGACTGGCTGCTGGAAGTGCGGGGCGTCAACCTCGGGCGTCTGGAGCAGAGCCGTCGAGACGAGGAAGGTCGGGACCTTCTGAAATATATCGCCGACAGCGAAGAAGGCTGGCCCTCCCGGGTCCTCGAGCGGGCCGAACTGGAGCGTCTGCTGGCTGAAGGAATCGAACAGATGCCTGAGATCGAGCGCACCGTGCTGAGCCTGTATTACTACGAAGAGCTGACGCTGCGCGAAATCGCCGCCATTGTCAACCTGCACGAATCCCGGATTTCCCAACTGAAATCGCAGGCGATTCTGAGGCTGCGCGTCTGGCTGGAAAAGCGCTGGCCGATCCAGCGTCGTAGCGAGCGTTAAAGCCGAGGGAGGCAACCTTGCAAGCCAGCCACCTGGACTGGTTAACGGAAACGCTGGCCCAGCATCTGGCGGAAGCCTTGGAGTTGATGACCGGCGAAGCTCCCCAGGTGGCCTGGACCACTTCGGAGACGCCGACCAGCGCGGAGCCGCTCGCCTGGTGGGGCCAGAGCTTCAATCTCCGGCCCGGTGCTGCACTGTGGATCGGGGCGCCCGAAACGAGCTGGCGCAGGATTGGCGAGCACGTGCTCGGCGCTGCGGGCATCTCACCGAGCGGCGACGACGAGATCAAAAACACGTACCAGGAAATCCTGGGTCAGGCCGTGGCCAGCGTGGCCCGCAGTCTGGGCACCCGACTGAACCGGGAAGTCGGCTGCGAGGAAACCGGGGAACAGCCGCCACCAGACGACGTTCCCGTTCAGGCTCTCGTGGACCTGACGCTGGGCGAGAGCGCGAAGCTGTCGCTGTGGGTGGCTTTCTCACCCGAGCTGCTCCGTGCACTGGAATTGCCCGCGGATTCGCCCTCGACCGAGCAGCCCGAAAGCAAAGCTGAGACCGCAGAAGCAGCGCCCCCCTTGCCGGAGCCAGCGCCGCGACCCTCACTGCCCGCCGGCGCCCGAACCCTGGATCTGTTGCTCGAAGTGGAGATGCCCGTCTCGGTCTCCTTCGGGCGCACGCAGTTGCCCTTGCGCGACCTGCTCAAGCTGACGACGGGCTCCATCATCGAACTGAACCGAACCGTGAACGAGCCTGTGGAGGTGATCGTGAACAATTGCGTGATTGCCCGCGGCGAAGTCGTGGTGGTGGAGGGCAACTACGGGATCCGCATCAAGGAAATCATCAGCCGGCAGGAGCGCCTGCGAACTCTCCGATAGAAAGGGAAGCCAGAACCATGCCTGTGGTCGCGACGCTGGGGTTGGTGGCCGCGGGGATTCTGCTGTGCCTGGTCTTGTTTTTGTTCGCCAAGGTCGAGATCTGGCGACTTTCACGGCGCACGGAAAGCGGGCAACAGCGGATGCAAGAGTGCCTCGACGAGCTGCGGCAGACCTTGGAGGAAATGCGCGTGGCTCTGCGCGATCTCGAAGAACGCACGGGCGTATTGGTCCCTCCCACTCCGCCTCGCTCGGGCCTGAATCTGACCACGCGCGCCCAGGCGCTACGGATGCTTCGGCGAGGCGAAACCACGGAACGGATCGCCGCTGCGCTGCACGTTCCTGAGAGCGAAGTCCGCCTGCTGATCAAGGTTCACCAGTTGACTTCGGCTCAGGGTCAGGCCGAGACGTGAGCGGCCGGGATCACACCCGGCGTTTCCAGTCTTCCAGCGTGGCGCCAGCCACGGAAGCAGCGCGGCGTCTGAGCTCGGCCATTTGCTCGGGCGAGAGAGGACGGAAACGCTGCGCGATGCGAACGTCGTCCTCGATCTGACCCAGCGTGATCGCGCCCACGATGACGATGCTGATGGGCAAACTGAGGGCGTATTCCAGGCATTCCCGCGCGCTTAACACGCTCATCAGGCGCGCATTACCGAACGTTTTCATGGCCTGAACGGCAAGGCCCTGCTCGAGAGCCAGCGGCAGGACCTTCTGCTCGAAGCTCAGGTATGCAGGATCGGCGGCATGCAAGGGCATGAACACGGAATCGAAGCCCTCGTAGCGCCGGAGCATCTCGGCCAGCACGTCCGGGTCGTGGTGAGCGGTGACGCCGATGAACCGGCACTTGCCCGCCTTCTTGGCCGCCTCGAAAGCCTCCATCGCTCCGCCAGGCGCCATGATCTGCTCGATCTCTTTCATCTCGCTCAAAGCATGGATCTGCCAAAGGTCCACGTAGTCGGTGCGCAAGGCGCGCAAGGAAGCCTCCAGATCGGCTTCAGCGCCTTTGCGCGTGCGCGCGGTGGTCTTGGTAGTCAAGAAGATTTCTTTCCGGACGGGCGCCAGCACCTCTCCAAAGACTTCCTCGGAGTGCCCGTCCCAGTAGGAGCGGGCATTGTCAAAAAAGTTGATTCCGAGCTCGTAGGCGCGGCGCACCACGGCCCGTGCTTCCTCATGGCTGATCATGGACAGACGGCCGCCCGCCTGTCCGATGATCGTCACCTCCACGCCCGTCTTGCCGAATTTGCGTTTGGGGATATCGCCGGGCTTGAGTCCTTGGGCGCGCAAGGCGCCGAGGCCGGCGAGTCCACCGAAGATCCTGCTGACGAAGCTCCTGCGTCGCATAGCCCTCCGCCACCATTATCGCAGGCGGGAGCGGGCGAGCTGGCGAGAAAGGGTGGGTCAAATCGCACCAACACGCGGGTGGGTGCGCGATGGGGTGATTTCACCCAGTGCGCGCACGGGGTCGGCGCAAAAAGTCTTTTACTTTCAGTGCGGAGAGTTTGGAAAATCGTGTGCACTATATATGGGCGAAACTCGGAGCACTCTCGAAGTGGAGCAGCGGCCAGCCCTCCTCCTGACCCCCCATGGACTGATGCCCCCCCAGGCCGCTGCTCCCACCTTTTGCCCGCACGCACGACGGGCACGGTTGGCGCCGGGATTCTTGTTCATGCCCTGCGGAGAAAGACCATGACCGAGCCGGCAGCCCAGCCGAGCGGCGCAGTATGGCTAACGAGGGAGGGGCTGAATCAACTGCTCGGAGCCTTGAGAGCACAAGGCTACGAGGTCATCGGCCCTCGACTCGGCGAAGGCGCCATCATCTACGATCGAATCCAGACGATCGAGGACCTTCCGGCGGGCTGGACCGAAGAGCAAGAAGCTGGCAGGTACCGTCTGCGCCGGCGACAGGACGATGCTCTGTTCGGTTATAACCTCGGGCCACAAAGCTGGAAGAAGTTTCTGCACCCGCCGGTGCTGCGGCTGTTCGCGGCCGAGAAAAACAACGGGGAGTTCCGCATTCTGCCGCCCGATGGCGAATCGCCTCGTTACGCCTTTGTCGGCGTGCGGGCGTGTGAGCTGGCGGCCATCGCGGTCCAGGACCGAGTGCTGCTCGGCGACCAGTTTGTCGAGCCCAACTACGAGGCCCGCCGCAAGGAGCTGTTCATCGTTGCGGTCCAGTGCACACGCGCGGCCCCGACCTGCTTCTGCAGCTCGATGGGTACCGGCCCGCAGGTTCAAGGCGGGGCCGACCTGGTACTGACCGAGCTCTCGGAAGGCTTCGTGGCGCGGGCGGCAAGCGCACGGGGCGCCGAAGTGCTGGCCGCCATCGAACGCCGGCCCGCCAGCGCCGAGGAATGCCGGCAAGCAGAAGAGGCGGTCGCGGCCGCCGCCGCGCAAATCGTCAGGCGCCTGGACACGCGCGATCTGGTCCGGCGTCTCTACGAGGCGTGCGAAAGCCCGCATTGGGACGACGTGGCGCGGCGTTGTCTGGCCTGCACCAACTGCACCATGGTCTGCCCCACCTGCTTCTGCACGACCGTCGAAGACACCTCCACGGTGACTGGCGATCGGGCCGAGCGCTGGCGCAAGTGGGATTCCTGCTTTACCGAGAGCTTTTCCTACATTCACGGGGGTAGCGTGCGCACGTCGGTGCGCTCGCGTTACCGACAATGGTTGACCCACAAGCTGGCCTCGTGGGTGGACCAGTTTGATATGTTCGGATGCGTGGGTTGCGGGCGGTGCATCACTTGGTGCCCCGCCGGGATTGACCTGACGGAAGAAGTGAAAAAGTTGCTCGCTCCGGTCTGAGACCCGGGGAACGCGAGCAACGAAGGAGTGGGCGGATGGAACACAAGTCCCTGGAAGAGACCCTGCGCGAGCACCCCTTCCTGGAAGGTTTCAAGCCCGAGCACATCCGCAAGATGGCCGAAATGGCCCTGGAGGTCCAGTTCGGCCGCGACCAGATCATCTTCCGCGAAGGGCAGGAGAGCGGCCTGTTCTTCCTGATCCTTTCGGGCAAGGTGGCTCTTGAGATATCCGCGCCCGGGCGGATCCTGCGAGTGCAGACTCTGGGGCCCGGCGAGGAGCTGGGCTGGTCGAGCGTGCTGGGCGAAGGCGGCAAGCATTTCCAGGCGCGCTCTTTGGAAACGGTCCGCGCTCTGGCCTTTGAAGGCGCACGCTTGCGACAGGCCTGTGAGCAGGACCCGTCGTTTGGCTACGCACTCATGCGCCAGCTTTTGAAAGTGGTTGCCGAGCGGCTTCAGGCCACGCGTCTGCAACTGCTCGATCTCTACGCTCCGCGGGCGGCGAAACTCA
>Ga0272449_1002337_pt1 | contig 17747 bp, 18 predicted proteins | sample YNPCB0241_FD_198679 | JGI IMG/M metagenome (GOLD analysis project Ga0272449, IMG submission 198679) | Hot spring sediment microbial communities from Yellowstone National Park, WY, United States - YNP-CB-024-1 | ecosystem: Environmental > Aquatic > Thermal springs > Hot (42-90C) > Sediment... | reverse complement strand
CGCGCTTGAGCACCACCAGAAAATTGAGGTCAGAGCGATCGGGGACAAAGTCCGTGCCCGCGGCGCTGCCATAGAGCACGAGCGAGACCAGATCGTCGCCGTAGAGCCTCTGGATCTCGTGGGTGAACTTTTCGATAGCCTGCTCGGTCTTGGTATCAAGTCTTCTCATGGCAGACACTATTGTAACGTATACTGGGGGGCCTTGAAAAATTTTGATATATTAGAGAAAGCTCTACCTTCATGAAGGAGGATCGCGATGCGACCGAAAGTCTCGATCATTGGCGCTGGGGCCACCGGCGCAACGATGGCCCAACGACTCGTCGAAAAGAATCTCTGTGATGTCGTCATGCTCGACATCCCCGAACGCGAAAACCCCACCAAGGGCAAAGCGCTCGATATGCTCCAAGCGGGCCCATTAGTCGGGTTCAGCACGCGCGTCATCGGCACAAGCGATTATAAAGACACTGAGAATTCTCAGATCGTGGTCATCACCGCGGGGGTGCCCCGCAAGCCAGGGATGTCTCGCGAAGATCTCTTAAATATCAATACAAAGATCGTCAAAAGCTGCGCCGAGCAAGTCGCCAAGCACTCACCTCACGCGATCATCATCGTCTTCAGCAATCCCCTCGATGCCATGGTCTACGTCACCCACAAAGTGACGGGGTTCCCGCGAGAGCGCGTGATCGGCCAAGGTGGGGCGCTCGATTCTGCGCGCTGGCGGACTTTTATCGCGATGGAGCTAGGCGTCTCCGCAGAGGACGTGCAGGGCCTAGTGCTCGGCGGCCACACCGACGTGGGGATGGTCCCGCTGCCACGATACTCTAGTGTTGCCGGGATTCCCCTCACAGACTTGCTCGACTCCGAGCGCATCGCCAAACTCATAGATCGAGCGCGCAAGGGCGGAACGGAGATCGTTCAGCTCCTGGGCGAAGGGAGCGCGTACTATGCGCCCTCGGCGGCCGTGATCACGATGATCGAGAGCATTCTGCTCGATAAGAAGAGAATCATTCCCAGCTCAGTGCTCTTGCAGGGGGAGTATGGACTGAAGGATATTTTCTTGGGTGTGCCGGTGGTGCTTGGGGCGCGCGGGGCTGAAAGAATTATCGAGCTGAAGCTCACCCCAGACGAGCTCGCTCAGCTTCACAAGGCCGCGGAGATCGTGCGCGAGACGGTGAGCAAAGTGCAGGTATAAAGGGGGGTGATACGCAATGCTCTCGCGCCGGAGGTTTCTAGAGTCATCCATGGCGCTGATGGCGCTGACAGCCCTTGGGGGCTGTCGGCATACTGTGAGCGTCGGCCCTCCTGTGCTCAGCTTCCATCAGGGGGAGGCGAGCTGCGGCGCAGGCATTGATGAGGCCCAAATCCACGGAGCTCCCGGAGCTATCAGATTGTCTGGGCGCATGACCATGCCCGATCCGTGCCATCAGCTCGACGCCATGCTAGAAACAAAAAACTCCGAGCTGATTGTGCACGTCTTGGCGATCGCCCCCAAAGAGCCGGGCCTCATATGCATCAAGTGCATCGGGCAGGCGCCCTACGAGGGCGAGATCACTGGGCTCGCGCCAGGGCAGTACACTGTGAGAATCCGTCATGGCGAGCTGGAGGTCAGGCGCGCCACCGTCACGGTCCTATAGCAAGACATGGCGCTTGAACTCCACCCGCCGAAAGTAGCCGTTTTCTAGCGCCTCCCGGATGCGCCCTGGACCATACGTGAGATAGATCGTAGGAAAGCCAATAAACTCTTCGTTCCGCCGGAACGTCTTCAGCAGCACGTGCCCGCCGGTGCTCAAGATGAGCGTGTCGCTGCGCTCAGGGATGCCCAGCCATTCGGATTGTGCGTCCACGTGCTTGGGGGCGTAGTTCTTCCAGACCCTTCCACCTAGGTGAGGAATCTGCGGGGCCGTCGTCGTGGTGAGGATGACGAGGGGCATCGTGGGGATCACCTCGAAGTTTCGCAAGGCGTCGAAGATCTTTTCCGCGGGGATGCGCTTCTCGCGCTGAGGGGTATACTCAAAGACAAAGTGCCCATCTTCAAAGCGCACGTGGCGGCGCCTCTTCTGAGCATCAATCCCCTCGATGAGAAAAGTATCTTTCAGATATTTCTCCTCAGGCACGGGCATCTCCCAAAACGGAAAGCCCTCTTTGTAGAGAATCTCTAAGACATCAGCGGTCTTGGGCTGCAAGGCGCGAGAGTACGCGACCTCAGGGATGAAGTCTATCCCCACGAGCGCAAGAAACTCTTGTCGGATCTTGAGGAGCTTTTCGCTCGTGTCGCCAGGGCCGGAGTACTTCTTTAAGATAGCTTCGAGCTGGTCGAACCGCGCGCGAAAGACTTCTAAATTCTCCTCGGGGGCGCTCTTGATGCGATTTTGCCCATCTTTGATCAGCTCGTTGGGATCATAGAAGAACCCCTCTTGGAGGCTGGGGATGATCTCCGGATGCAAGACTTTGGGGTTGACGATGCCAAACTGAATCGTATGGGCTTTTGGGGTATCGGTGCGCGGGATGTAGTTGTCATACGCGCAATTGATCACGCGATCGCGGGGGATCCCGGCAGCGTCGGCGATCTTGGGTAGCAGAAAATTCCCGAAGACTTCGTCGAAGGGGAGGTTGGGCGTCAGATGCGAGAACGTCGAGATCAGCTCGGTGGTGCCGTACAGCTCATAGATCTGAGGGAAGCGCCGCAAGCGCGTGCGATGCTCTCGCAAGATCCGCGCGTTCCCTTCAATAATAGCTTGGACGTCTAGGCGCTCGATGGCGCCGAGAGCAGACTCTGAACATCCCATACGGCTCTAGGCTATCAGAGAGGGATTCGTCTGACAAGAGGGGTTGACGGCCTTGCCCCAATCTGATAAGATAATTGCGCTTTCTGGACCGATCGAGGTGATCTTCTATTCCCAGGACGAAAGCAGCAAAGAAAGCATTGCGGAAGAGCGAGCGCGCGCGGCTGAGAAATCTTAAGCGCAAGGAGGCCATCCGTCGCGTCATCCGTCAGATTCGTAAATATCTGACGGCGGGGCAGAAGGCCGAGGCGGCAGCGCTCCTGCCTCAGCTGGCCAAGGCCGTGGATAAGGCCGCCGCCCGCGGCGCGATCCACCAGAACAAAGCCGCGCGCCTCAAAGCACGCTGGATGAAGCTCGTCGCTCAGGCTGCCTAGCCCATGGCCCAACGCATCCGCTCGCTGGTCCACCAGCGAACATGGCGCCTGAAAGATCTTTCCGTCGAGCGATCACGCGAGATCGCTCAGGAGCTTGGGTGCTCTGCCCCATTAGCGCGAGTGCTCGCAGCCCGCGCTCCTCAACACCCCCAAGAACTCCTCGATGCCGACCGAGCATATCTGAACTCTCCCTGGCAGCTGCGCGGCGTCCGCGAGGCCGTCGAGCGCATTGACCGCGCCCTGCGCCACGGCGAAAAGATCTTCATCCAGGGGGATTTCGACGTTGACGGCATCACCAGCACCGCGCTGCTTTATAAAGCGTTGCGGACGCTTGGGGCTCACGGGGTCAAGGTTGACCTCTCGGATCGTGAGCGAGGGCACGGCCTCAGCGAGGCCGTGATCCAACGCCTCAAAGAGGAGGGCTTCTCGCTCTTGATCACGGCTGATTGTGGCATCTCCGAGGTCGAGTTCGTCGCGCATCTGCGAGAGCACGGCATTGACGTCATCATCAGCGATCATCACCATCCTCCGTCTCGGCTGCCCCCAGCGTATGCGATCATCAACCCGAAGCAGCCTCACTGCACCTACCCCAACAAAGACTTAGCTGCTGTTGGGGTAGCGTTTCAATTAGTGCGGGCGCTCTTTGCGCATCGCGGCCTACCCGAGAGCGCCTCCGAGGAGTTCTTAGATCTAGTTCTGCTGGGGACGGTGGGGGATTTGGTGCCGCTGGTGCGCGACGGCTGCGCGGAGAACAAGCGCCTGGTGGCGCGCGGGCTGCACCAGATCGCCCAGGGGAAGATGTGCCTGGGGCTGCGCGTCTTGCTCGAAAAGCTCTCGCTGGACCCGCAGCAGCTCACCACCGGCGAGGTGAGCTACATCATCGTGCCCAAGCTCAATGCCGCCAATCGCGTCGGCGATCCTCGCGATGCGTTCATGCTCTTAGTGACGGCTGTGCCCACCAAAGCCGAGCAGCTCGCCACCAAGCTCCTCGCGTACAACCAAGATCGTCAGATCGCCCAAGACGATCTGCTCTATCAAGCTGAAGAGCAACTGCGCAGCCAACCCCACTGGCACAGCGAGAAGCTGATCTTCCTTGCCGGGCAGTATTGGAACCCCGGGCTCATTGGGCTTGTGGCTTCGGATTTAGCAGAAAAGTACTATCGCCCCACGGTGCTGGTCTCCATCGAGGGCGAATTCAGCCGCGCGTCGTGTCGGAGCATTCCGGGGTTTGACATCATCGCGGCGTTAGAGAAAAACAGTGAACTCTTTGAGCGCTATGGGGGGCACTCCATGGCCGCGGGCTTCTCTATTCGCACGGAGAGACTCCCCATCTTGCGCGAGCGCCTGTGCGCGTATGCTCGCGAGGTCCTGCGCGATCTGGGAGACCCCATCCATGAGCTCGAGACGGAGCTCGCCCCTGAAGAGATCACCCTGGAAACTTATCAGGATATCTTGCGATTGGCACCGTTTGGCATGGGGCACCCTACCCCACGATTTTGGCTGCGCTCCGCCAAGATCGTGGAGCTGCGCACGGTGGGCAACGGGAGCCAGCATCTCAAACTGAAAGTAGCGGCTGGGGGCAAGGAGTTCCCCGCGATCGGGTTTTCGCTCGGAGAGTTTGCCTATGAAGTGGAGCGCGCGGGCACGGTGGGATTAGCATTCAAGCTCAGCTGCGATACGTGGACCGGGCGCCCACAAGTACAACTGGAGATCGAAGATATTTTACAACCCCTGCCCTAATCGCTCGCAAGCTGCGCGAGCTTTATCAACGCGATCTGCCCTACAAAGAGAGGGATCGTGCTGACGCGGACAAGCCGCCTGGGCTCTTGCAAGAGCCGATAGAGCCACTCCAGCCCTACGCGCTGCCAACTCCGCGGCGCACGCCGCCGCGCCCCTGCCCACACATCGAAGCACCCTCCGACCCCCATGAGCACGGCCGTGCGGATCTTCTGTCGGTTCGCGCGCATCCATAGCTCTTGGCGAGGAACCCCCAGCCCCACGAGCACCATATCCGGCTGCGCAGCTTCTATGAGCTCTGTGATCCGATCGCTCTCTGAAGGGCGAAAATACCCGTGATGCGTCCCCACGATCTGAAGGTTGGGGTATCTCTCGGAGAGCTTGTGGGCAGCTTGGTCGGCCACGCCAGGGGCTCCCCCAAGCAAGAAGATCTTCAGAGCTCTCCCACAAGAGAAGAGCTTTTCTAATAGATCAATGCCGGAGACGCGCTCTTGGAAGGGGGCTCCCAGAAGCCTTCCCGCCCACACGACTCCCATGCCGTCGGGCGTCACTAAGTCCGCTTCACTGTAGACTTCCCGCAGCTTCTGATCGCGCTGCGCCCGCCAGATGGCCGTGGTGTCCGGCGTACACACGATGGCTGGCACACGAGCGTCAAGGAAGCTTTCGATTCTGTGCACCGCTTCGTCAAGCGTCACCCGATCTATGGGGGTGCCAAAGAGCACAAACTTTCGCGGGGTCACGAGTGTCTGCGGGCATCGAGAGAAAAGAGAGAGGGGGATAACAGCGATACTATGAAGCACCCCTCTCTGGCACACGAGTCTATTCGCCATCTTGTTGGCGGAATCCTCCTTCGCGTGGTTGTAAGTTTAGAGGAATTCCCTCACCAGGGGAAGGAGGAAGGGAGCACCAAGGCGTGATCTTTGTCTGATGTCAGGGTGACGGCAGTTAGGGAATGGGCTCAATGACGACGCGACGCTCCTCGCCCTGGCCCTCACTATAGGTGCGCACACGCGGGAAGGTGCTGAGCGCCTCGTGGATCGCTTTGCGCTCGTAGGGCTCCATGGGATCGAGCACGATCTTCTTCTGTTCGCGCAGGGCCTCTTCGGCTAATCGCAATGCGAGCTCCTTGAGCTCGGCCTTGCGCCGCTCGCGATACCCGTCGGCGTCCATATGGACGCTGATGTCGTGGCCGAGCGTGCGCTTGATATAGATCTCAACGAGATGCGCGAGCGCCCGGAGTGCCCGCTGGTTCTGCCCCACAAAGACGGAAGCCCCTTGTAAATCGATAAGGAGCCCCTCCTCGCCCTCGGTCATGTGCAGGCGGGCTGTCTCCCCGGCGGCTTGGAAGAGCCCCGCAAGAAAGCTCTCAATCGTCTGCTTGACTGTGGGATCCATCGCTGGCTTCTAAAGCCCCTTCGGGCTGCGTGGCCTTGGGGCGGCGGCGCAGCTCCCACATCACGACAAGCTGCTGCCCCACCTGCACGAGCGTCGAGATCAGATAGTGCAGCCATAGGCCAGCCGAAAGGTCTTTCAACAAGAACCCAAAGACCACAGGGAAGAGCCAGGTCATCGCTTGGCTCTGCCCGCCGGCGGTGGGCACGGGCGTGAGCTTCCCCTGCACGATCTGGGCTAACACCGTGAGCGCCACGATAATATAGAGCGGGTCGTGCTGGCTCAGATCGCTCATCCATAAGAACCCCGGGCTGAGATGGATCGCTTCCGCACTGTAGATGATCACGCGCCACAGCAGGAGAAAGATGGGGATCTGCAAGAGCGCCGGCAGACATCCCCCCATAGGGTTGACCCCTTCCTTGCGGAAGAGCTCCATCTGTTTCTTGGTGAGCTCCTCGCGGTTCTCGCGGGCGCGACGCTTCAGCTCGTCTTCGGGCATCTTGGGGTACATGGCGCGCAGCTGCGTGAGCGACGGATAACGCGCTTGGAGCTTCTCCAACTTGGGCTGGAGCTCCCGCATCTTGATCATGGAGTGGAACTGCGCCCGCGTCAGCGGATACATCAGCACGCGAATGAGCAACGTAAAGATGATCAGCGCCCAGCCGTAGTTTCCCGTGTATGCGTAGAGGAGATCGAGAAACTTTGTCACCCCGGCGAGGGCCTGGCTCCACAGACCATGATCGGTGACGTGCTGCAGCCCAGCTTGTTCGAGAAAGACGAGATTGATCCGCCCCGCGTAGAGCACAAAACGATAGACGCGGCTCTCGCCTGGGGCAAGGGTCAGCTCCCCAGAAGAGACCCCAAGGATCTTTCTCCCCTTGGCGTCGGTGCCCACCCAGGGGCGAATATCTTTCTGGGCGGGATCATTGGTCAGCCATAAGAGTAAGTTCTGCCCGACGAACCCCAGGCCTTCAAAGCTCTTATAGTTTTGCACGATTTCGCTGGCACGCACGCCATCGAAGAGAAATCGCGCTTCAAAGCGGGCATCGTGCACTCCAGCCCCTAAAGTCATTCGCATCCCCTCAGGCAGCGAGAGCGTATCTGGAGAGAGATTCTCAAGGCGCAGCTCCACGCCCACAGTATAATACGGAGCATTGATGACGGTGAACGTCTTGGTGATCTTGAGGGCATCGCCCTGGTGCGTAAACGCGACTTGTTGAATTTTGGGGTTTTCGCTTGGGAGGATCTCCGCCTGATAGAGTGCTTCCGCTGAGGCAGGCCCAACAGTAAGGGTGAACGGAAAGATTGCATCAGCATTATAGAGCCGCGAGAGGTCTTGGGGTTTCACCGTGACATCGGGGAGGATCTCTACTGGGGGATTGCCCCACGGCGCCGCGAAATAGAGATAGACGCTGCGGAGCGTGCCTCCGGCTTCGGAGAAGATATAGCTGACCAAGCCCGTCTTGACTTCAAGTTCTCGCGGGCTCTGCTCGCCCAACCAGCGCGTCTGGATCGTCGTGCGCGGGTCTTGGGCATGGGCCGAAAACGCAAACGCACCAAGAAGAACGCATACCCAGAACCGGATGCTCATGGCAGTCGCTACAGTTTACCAGCGCGCGAAGCGTGTTGCAACTTGCCCCTTTGGGGATATAATATCTCTTGCGATGGCGAGAAAGCTCTTCGTCGGCGTGCTCGTGCTGGCGGGACTGGGATGGATTGGGCTCATCACGTACTCGTATTTTTTCTACAATCCCGGCCCGCAGACCCCCGGCGCCCTGCGCCGCGAAGACCAGATCAATGAGTTCGTCCTCAAATTCAATCAGGGAGCTTTTCTGGACAAGAACGCCGAGCTGCACTTCGACGAAGAGAGACCCGCGCTGGGCTTTCGCGCCCCAGACTTTGAACTCAGCGATCTGAATAACCAAAGGGTCCGGCTGAGCGCGCTGCGCGGAAAGCCCATCTTGCTCAATTTCTGGGCGAGCTGGTGCCCTCCCTGCCGCAAGGAGATGCCCGACCTCCAACAGTTCTTCAGCTCTTATGGAGATAGAATCTCCGTCATCGGGATCAACTCGAACGATCGCGTCGAGATCGTTCGAGAGTTTCTCAGCCGGTATGGGATCACGTACATCAATCTGCTGGACACCGACGGGAAGGTCTTTGTGCTCTATGAGCTGACGGGGCTGCCCACAAGCTTCTTCATTGATGAATCGGGGATCGTTCGTGGCATCTGGCTGGGATCGATGAGCATCGCGGACATGGTCGCCGCCTTCCAGAAGACTACGAGGGCCTTGAGTGGCGATTCCCCATGAGCGCGTTCTTTCGTGAAGTCGCCCGCGATCTCTATCAGTTCTTCACATCAGTCACGCTCGCGATTGTGTTACTCTCTCTGATCGCCCTCATAGGGCTTGTGAGCACGCTCATCCCCCAAGAGACCTTCACCCGCGAAGTGGACTACATCGCCCGCTATGGCGTCGAGGGCTATACCCTGCTCAAGCAGCTCCAACTGACAAATATCTTCAGGTCGTGGTACTTTCTCTTCCTCATGGCGCTGTTTACGCTCAACCTTGCCGCGTGTACATATAAGAGACTCACAGCTTCGTGGCGCTATTGGAAGCTTCCTATGAGCCCTATCCCTCCCGAGGGCCTGCGACGCTTCGAGCATGCGCGCGTGCTCTCCGGCGCCGTTGCCCCAGACGCCGCTCAGAGCATTGCTAAGCTCTTGCGACGCCACGGCTACCGTGTGCACGAATACACTTCGGGACTGCTCGCGGAGAAGTGGCGCTGGGAGCGCTTCGGGATCGACGTCTTTCACATTAGTCTATTGATAGTCATCTTCGGCGGGCTGGCGACGATGCTCTTTGGGTACAGGACGTTCGAGATCGCCCATCAGGGGGATATCATTCAGATCCCCGGCGCGGATTTCACCGTGAGGGTCAATAGATTCTGGAGCGAAAACTATCCAAACTCCGAGCGCGTCATGGACTGGCGCAGCGAACTCACGGTGATAGAGAACGGCAAGGAAGTCTTAACGAAGACTATCGAGGTGAACGCGCCGCTGCGCTACAAGGGGTATAATTTCTATCAATCGGCGTTTGGGATTGATTGGCAAGGGGCCGCGCGGGTCACGCTTGCTCTCTCCCGTGCTGACGGGACGGAGCTTGGGGAGTTTGTGGGCACGGTGGGCGAGGGCGTTGAAGTCCCCTCAGAGCAGATCTTCGTGAAGATCGGCGCGTTTCTCCCGGACTTTGCCCTCACGGAGAACTTTATCGCTTACAGTCGGACGCAGCGCCTGCAGAACCCCGCGGTCTTCGTGGAGGTCTATGACGCCCACGGGCTAAGAATCATGCGCACGTGGGCCTTTGCCCGCCCAGAGATGCAACGCTTCTGGGAGACGGCCATGCACAGCGTCGGCGGCCAGACGCCCTATACAATTAAGCTGATCGGCATGACGGCTCCAGAGTTCACGGGGCTTCAGATCACCAAAGACCCCGGTCGCCCCATTGTCTACTTTGGGTTTCTGTTTATGATCGTAGGGATGCTCGTGCACTTATATTTTAAGCATCGGCAGATCTGGGTCGCTTTTGCCGAGGGCGAGATCATCATCGCCGGGGCGGTGCGCAACAATCTGAGATCGTTCGCCGAGGAGTTTCGTCGCCTTGTCGAAGAGATAAGACGGCTCAACGTTGTGACGGAGTCCGAGCCAGAGCTGGTCACCCACTAAGGAGGAGCTATGAGATACCCAAGCGTTCTGTTCTTCTACCTGAGCACGCTGAGCTATTTCGTCACGTTTGTGCTCTATCTGTTGCACGTGGTGTTTCACCCTCACCCCCGGCCCCTCTCCCCTCCGAGGGAGAGGGGAGACGGGGGTGAGGGGGCGACGCTGGGCATCATTGCTGCCAGCGCGTCGTGGGGCTTGTCGAATATCGCCTGGGGGGTCTGGGCCACCCGCGCCCTTCTCGCCAGCGTGATCCTCTCAGGCGCAGGGGTGATCGCTCGCGCTATTGAGCTGGGCAATGCCTCTCAGTGGGTCAAGGTCTTGCTCTTGCCCCTCTCCACCACGTATGAGACCCTGACGTTCTTCTCCTGGCTCATCCCGCTGATTTACTTTGTGATGGAGCGCAAGTTCCAGATCAAGCAAGTGGGGGTCTTCGTCACCGGGGCAGCGTTCGTGATGTTATCTGTTGCGGCCTCGCCAAGCCTTGCGCCGAACGCCCCCACGGGCGTCCCACCGAGCTTGCAGAGCTATTGGCTGACGATCCATGTGCTCTTCATGGTGCTGGGGATCGCGTTCTTCACCAGCGGGTTTGGCGCGACGTTGGTGTATCTATGGCGTCGCTACGAGAAGAAGCTCTTTCTGCTCTTTGGGGCCCTTCTCGCGGCCATCGCGCTGACTATCTTCTTTGTGATCCCGCTCTTTGCCACGCTGCAGCCGGCGAAGATGCTCGCGGCGGTGGCGCTCTTTGGGCTGCTCTGTGCGGGCTTTGGTGGCCTGTTGCTCTTCGTGCACAGGGAGCAGCGCCCTGTCGCGTGGGAATTTTTGGAGAATATCGAAGAGATGGTCTATCGCTGCAACGCCCTGGGATTTCCGTTCTATGCGATCGGAGGATTCGTCTTTGGAGGGATCTGGGCGGAGCAGGCGTGGAGCCGCTATTGGGGCTGGGATCCCAAGGAGACGGCGATGCTCGTGGCCGCGCTCGTGTATGCTGTCTATCTCCATGCGCGGCTGACGTGGGGGGCACGCGATGCGGGCTGGCGCGGCGGGTTGGTGGCGTGGCTGTCGGTCTTGGGATATCTCGCAGTGCTCTACGCGTGGATCGGGATCAACTATTTTGTGTCGAGCTTGCACAGCTTCGTATAAGAAAAAGGCGGCCTTGGGGGCCGCCTCTAGGAGGTGAGAGGGTTTGCGACGTGCTTGGCCGAGGGTGAGCCAAGCCCAAGGAGGTGATCCTCCCGTAGTATAAGAGATCGCCCCTAGAATGTCAGTAATCGAGCTTACATTACGATGGAGTTGTCGTGCGCACCCAGGCCATCGTGACGCGCAAGCCCTCTTCAAGCGCGACCTTGGGCATAAAGCCCAAGAGCTTTTGCGCTTTCGTAATATCGAGAGCGTTGCGCTGGAGCTCCCCTGGGCGCGGCGGGGCGTAACGCGCTTCACACTTTCTGCTCAGGGCGCGCTCAAATCTTTCGAAAAGCTCGTTGACGCTCGTCTCCTGCCCTGTCCCAATATTGAACGCAAGATCGTCTATAGAGTACGCTGAAGCACGGTTGATCTCTTCTATGCGTTCGGTCGCCAAGAGATTGGCGGCGACGACGTCGCTCACGAAGATGAAGTCCCGTGTCTGCCGACCATCGCCAAAGATTGTCACGGGTTCATGGCGAGCCAGCGCCCGCGCAAACGTGCTGACGACCGTGGCTTCACTCTTTGGGGTCTGGCGCGGCCCGTAGACGTTCGCGTAGCGCAGCGCGATATATTCTAAGCCCCAGGTCTGCTTGGCGCTGAAGAGATAGTATTCGCTTGCGAGCTTGGCCACCCCGTAGGGGCTGATGGGCTTTTTGGGGGCATCTTCGGGCACAGGGAGCTGTTGGGGCTCGCCGTAAATAACCCCGCCCGACGAGATAAAGATAAATTTTTTCACAGAGAACTCACGGCACGCTTCCAGCACCGTGAGCAGCCCCAGAATATTCGTGTGCGCGTCCTTGAGGGGGTCAGCGACCGAGACGCGCACGTCCACTTGGGCCGCATGATGGTTGACCAAATCGAATCTTTCCCGCGCGAAGACCTCGCGCACCGCCGCGCGATCAGCAATATCTATCTGATAGAAGCGCGCCTTGGGATTGAGAAACTCTCTATACCCCGTGGCAAGATTATCTATAACTGTTACTGTATGGCCCTGAGCGATATACGCGTCAACGACGTGCGAACCAATAAATCCCGCGCCCCCCGTCACTAAGATCTTCATGAGCGCTGAGCACGCTCCTTCCAGATGCGATCCAAGATCCCATTGATGAAGGCGGGCGAGTGCTCGCCCCCGTATTTTTTGGCGAGCTCCACGGCTTCATTGATGGCGACCTGGGGAGGGATGTCCTCGCGATAGCAGAGCTCATACACGGCCAGGCGCAAGATATTGCGATCGACGGAGTGCAGGCGCTCCAGGCGCCAGCCCTCCGCCCGCTGCGCTATGATTCTATCGATCTCGGGAAGCTTCTCCTCCAGCCCACCGATGACCTCGCGCACGTAGGGATCATCAGTGGGCTGCTCTTCTAAAAGCTCCGTTAAGCTTACCGAACGGAAGTCCCGCTGGAAGAGCAGCTTGAGGATGCGCTCTCTAGCGGCGCGGCGCGAAAGCGTCTTCATCGGTAGAAGAACGAGAAGAGCTCACGGATGCGCTCCCGAAGTTCCTCAGATTCGAAGAGCTTCCCGATCGCAAACCCCAACACAGCCAGCAAGAGTATGAGAAATAATTTTACCCCAAGCCAGATCCACAGCAATCCAACCAGCACCCCGATGAGGGCACCGACAGCGCCTGGGGACAGCCGGGCCATCACTCGATCTCCCCTTCGCCTCGGAAGAGCGGGCGCTCCTCAGGGAGTTCGCTGGCAATGCCCGCTGCAATCACTTGGACGCGATGGACCTTCACGCCTACGCGGTCTTCCACGCTCTCCTCGACCGTCTGTTGGATTCTCTCGGCCGTATGGAGCACGTTCTGCCCGATGGGCAGCTCAGCACGGATGAAGACGTACAGCCCACTGGGGGTGTTCTCGAGAGCGACGCGATACCGCCGCAGCCCAAACTCATAAGCGAGGATGCGCTCGATATACGAGCGTATAGCAAAGAGCGAGATCTCTACTGGCCCGCGCGGGCTCTCGTGCTGGATGCGCTTCCAGCGCCGCCGCGCCTGCAAGAGCTGCGCCAAAAAATACACCCCTACCAGAAAGAAGAGCAACGCAAACGCGTCGAGCAAGACCACCCCCCACTGACTTCGGATGAAGACGACAAAGAGCTCCCAGATCCGCTCAGGAGGAGCTGTGGCCACCCCAAAGGTCACCCACAAGAGCCCCCCAGCAGCCACCCAGCAGAGCAGAAATGCCCCAGCGTATAAGATCTCAGCGATATAATCGACTGTCTGTTTCACGACTCCTCCTTCTTAGACCGGCTGGTCTCGCTGGTGTCAATCTCTTGGATGTAGACATCCACGGCGCTCACGCGCAGCCCCGTCATCCCCTCGATCTCCTGCTTGACCTTGGCTTGGACTCTCTTGGCCACTTCAGGGATGGGATAGCCATAGCGCACAACCGCCTTGAGGCGAATCCGGATCGTCTGATCTTCGATGAGCTGGGCGGAGACGCCCTGGCGCTTCTGAGCGTTCAGCAGCGCGGCCAGGCCGTCGGCCACCGTGCCCTTCAGCCCGCTGATCCCCTCGACCTCTTGCGCGGCAATGCGGGCTATGGAGCTGACGACCTCCTCGGCGATGGAGACATGGCCGCTCCACCGCTCTGCGCGCTTGGCTGCCTTTCGCTCCGCGGGCATAGCGATTCACCGATTGACGCGCTCCACGTACTGCCCGGTGCGCGTGTCGATCTTCACCCAGTCCCCCGGATTGATGAAGAGCGGGACTTTCACTTCCAGCCCAGTCTCAAGGATCGCGGGCTTCATCACGTTGCTCACGGTATCGCCCCGCACCCCCGGATCGGTGTGCTTAACTTGCAGCTCGACGGTGAGGGGAAGCTCAACCTTCACAAATGTCCCCTGATAGAAGAGCCCCGACACCTCCATGTTCTCCTTGAGATAGGGCTTGACATCAGCGACTTGCTCTTCCGTCAGCATGTACTGATCGAACGTCTCCGAGTCCATGAACGTGTAGAGATTCCCGCTATTGTAGAGATACTGCATGGGGCGCTCCTCAAGCTGGACGATCTTGACCGGCGCGGCATCGAAGAAGTTCTGGGGGATGACTTTACCGGTCTTGACGTGTCTGAGGCGACATTGCGCCACGGGGCGCCCCTGGGCCTTCTTGACGTGCTGATACTCTTCGATGATCCACAGCTCCCCTTCGTACTCGATCACTTTGCCCTTGCCCAGATCGCTGACTCCCATACTTACCCTCCTTTCTCTGGGGCGATCTCTGCGGCTCGGCGGCCCTCCGTCAACCGAATGACCCAGAGGGTCACTTCATACAGGGCGATCAGTGGGATCGCCAGGGTCATCATCGTGAACGGGTCTTGGGTCGGTGTGAGAAGAGCCCCCAAGACGAGCGCTAATACTATAGCGTATTTGCGCTTCTCGCGCAAGAAGCGGTGCGAGACCAGCCCGATCTTCGCCAATAAAAAGAGCACGACCGGCAGCTCAAACGAGACCCCAAACCCCAGCATTAGCCACAGAATGAACGAGATATAGTTCTCGAACGTAAACGCTGCTTGGAGATAGTTTCCCCCAAGCTCAATTAAAAATTTGATAGCGATGGGCACGACGAAGAAGAGACAGCCAAACGCCCCAAGATAGAAGAGCCCGGCCCCTGCGAGAAACCCGTAGCGCGCGTACTTGCGCTCATGAGGGAAGAGCGCCGGGACGATAAACTGCCAGATTTGATATAAGACAAACGGCGCGCCGAGCAGCAACCCCACAAAGAGCGCCAATTTAATGTAGCCGAAGAAGACTTCTGTGGGGCGAATGAAGATCAAGCTGCCGCCTTGGAAGAGAAACCGTCGGCAGTCGAAGGCGAGCTTGGACCACTGGTCTTCGGGCAGCTGCAGGGCGTTGGGATCAACGAGCAGTGCGCGGCACGACTCTAGTAATCTTACGAGCTCTGAGCGGGAGCCGGTCATGGCCCGCAGCGGCGCCGTGAGGAACGCCATGATCTGCTCGCGGAAGATATACGCGATGATCGCGATAGATACGATGACGAGCAGCGAGTAGATCACGCGCATCCGCAGCTCGTCTAAGTGTTCAATCAGAGTCATTTGGTTTGGGTCCTTCTTGGCCATAGCGTATGGACAGCCCTTGCACTGTGTGGATTATACGAAGCTTCGATCAGAAAGGCAAACGCTCCTGTGGGAGGGGGTACCGCTCCCGGTAGCACTCCTGTCACGCTGCTGAGAGGTCAGTGCTCGGCCCAGAGGGCAGAAAAACCTCGAAGAGTTGCGGAATTTCCCTCCAAGTGTTCCCTTTTAGACATTTGTTCCCAATTAGACTTCCTTCTTCGAATAAGGCCCTATATAATGAAATGGGGCGGATAGGGAAGGATCGTGGATGAGCGACGTAGTATATATGGCCATAAGAGGAGGGATCACTCATGAAGGAATGGATAGTGTTCGTGCTGTTGGCGGTGCTTCTGGTCGTCATAGGCAGTTGGCAGAGCAGATGGGCATCGCCCACTGTGTTAAAAGAGGATCAACAGGCGGCAGAAAATACAAAGGCCGAGGCCGACACCAGCTGGAGTCCAACGCTGGAGCAGCAACTCAGCAGCCTTCGCCGGGATCTGCACGAAGCTGATCAAGTCTTCGTCGGGGAATTCTTAGGGGGTGATGGTTGCTCAATGGCGGATGGACCCTTCCGAATCCCCGCGCACGGCAGCTTTATCGTCACCAAGGTCCTTAAGGGGTTCTTGAAGGAAGGCGACTTCGTCTCAGGTGAGATGATCGGCTGTCTCCCTCCTCTCTCCGAGCTTCCCGTGATAGTAATAGGGCGCTGGGAGGGATCAGCGTCCCTGGAGGAGAAGCTGGGTTCAGTATCAGTCCCGTTCCTCAAGGGCCAGAGCCAAATCCACTACGTCTATATCACGGAGCTCGTCGCTTACCCCCAGTCTATCGAGCTTGAGCAGCGGGTGATGGGGATATTGCTGCAGATGCTGACCTGTCGCGAGGCGCATCAAGTCTTCTGGGTGGGCCAGCCACCGGGCACTGCCCGCGTGGTAGTGGACCCTGAGCAGCCTCCGGAGGGCACCTCTGTCTCCTTCTCGCTGTGCATCACCGAGGAGAACTTTGATCCAGAAGTCGGAGAGGTCGAGATGTGGCACTACGTGGGATACAACTTCGGCTTCCAGGTCAAGGAAGGCTTGTGGCTGAGTGGGGTCGCTATTCGCAACCTTTTCAAGGTGCCAGCCTATTTGGGAGCTTCTATCGAGGACGTCTGGTATTTTGCAGCCCCCATAGCGGCGGGGGAAAGGAGTTCCTTCGTTTTAAAACTGCCCCGGGGGCGATATGAACCATTCCTGAGCGATCAGGACGTCTATGTTTTCAGTCAGAAGAACCCAAACGTGTCTACTCAGATGGAAGGGGGCGAGCCCGTGGACATCCTGCGCGGGGCCCTGTGGATTCCTAAGCCCAAGGGACAATGACGAGAGGGAGGAGGGATCACTCATGAAGGAATGGATGGTATGGGTGCTGTTGGCGGCGGTAGTCCTGCTGGCCCTCGTCCCTCTTAGAGGGCCGGTGCACCCCCCCGCGCCTCAACTTTCTTTTACCATTAAGGCCGAGAAGACCCAGCTCCTCCTTGGTGAGCCTCTCAAAGTGCATCTCATCGTGCAGAACAACACCACCAGGGAGATCACTGGGATCTTCCCTCTGGATTATATATATAACAACTTCCAGGTAGATCTCTCTTCAGACGGCGGGCAAACCACGCAACCGTACATCTCGCCACTCATGAGGATGGCGAGAACAATTGACACGCCACACCCGCTGCCCGTGACCCTTCCCCCTCAAGGGAAAGTAGAGGGTTCAGTCTTCATATCCTTCAACACAGAGACAAATGACTTCGCCTTCCCTAAACCTGGGAGATTCTGGTTTCTTATGAAAGTATGGGTGATAGTGGATTTTGGGGAACTCAATGAGAAGGGTGAAATCCTTCTTATCGAACATCACCAGGAATCCGGGTGGGTGGCGATTGAGGTCGTTGAGCCTGCTCAGGAGCAAGACAAGAAGGCGCTTCAGTTCATACGCGAAAAGAAGTTGGAGCGCTTCCTGACCCCAGAGGCTTCCTCTGCTGTGGAAGTTGGCGAGGACCCAAACGAGATTGTAAAACAGCTCAGGGCCTTTTTAGAGCAATTCCCAGACAGCCCCTACGCACCGTATGTGCAGCTGGGGTTGGAGGCAATCTGCCAGGGGCGGCGGGAGGAGTTGCCTGCATGTTTAAGTCAGGAGCAGAAGCAACCCTTGGAGCTGAGCATTGCTACGGATAAGGCTAAAGTGTTAGTGGGCGAACCGGTTCAGCTCAAGCTTAAACTCAAGAACAATTCAGACAAAGACCTTACAGGTGTATTCTATCTCACTTTTGCGTCCGGTACGCTCCACGTCCTGATTACCCCAGCGGGCCAGCCGGAGTTTCTCTATTGGCCTGCCTCTTTGCAAATGGCCGAGACAGCAGAGATTCCCTTACGCCTGGTCACCCTGAAAGCCGGAGAGGAGGTAGAGGGCAAGGAGTTCATCTCTTACGATGTGAAGAAGAAAGACTTTGCCCTTCCTG
>Ga0272449_1002336_pt1 | contig 17755 bp, 15 predicted proteins | sample YNPCB0241_FD_198679 | JGI IMG/M metagenome (GOLD analysis project Ga0272449, IMG submission 198679) | Hot spring sediment microbial communities from Yellowstone National Park, WY, United States - YNP-CB-024-1 | ecosystem: Environmental > Aquatic > Thermal springs > Hot (42-90C) > Sediment... | reverse complement strand
CCGGCCGCACCATCAGGCCCTGCTCCCGGTAGGCCAGATTGACCAGGACCACCGGCGTGTCGGGAAGGAGCCGTCGAACGTAGGGCACGTTGTACTCGCCGGTCTCCTCGTCCAGCAGGTGGGTCCCAGCGGCGTGGGCCTCGCCCCGCCGAAGCGCCAGCAGCCCGGCCAGGCTGCCCACGTGGGCCGACGAGAGGCCGGCCGCCGGATACCTGCGGCGCAAAAGGTCTGCCAGCACGTCCAGGGCCAGGTCGTGGCTGCCGATGATTACGGTGGTCTGGGCGATCTCCTCCGGGGAGCGCAACAGTTCGACCTCGACCCGCTGCCCGGCCTCCAGGCCCTCGGCGGCGGCCGGAACCCTTAAGATCCCGTCGGCCCGTATCAGGGAGGTGATAAGCCCGGCCCCCCTGGCCAGGGGCGTGGCAATGATTTTGTCACCCACCTGACCCAGCTTCACGCGTACGAATTCCTCAACGCCCACGGCCGACACCACCCGCCGGGAGAGCGCCGCCGTGGCCCGGGGCCGCGCCGGCGGCACCCGGCCCAGCAGGCGAAAAAGCAGGGGCTTCAGGAACAGCTCCGCGGCCAGCACCGCCGAGACGGGATAACCCGGCACGCCGATTACGGCCCGCCCGGCCACCTCCCCCAGCACCACGGGCTTGCCGGGGCGGGTGGCAACCCCGTGCACCAGCACGGTGCCCAGGGAGCGGATGACCTCCGCCGTAAAGTCCTCCCGGCCGGCGGAAGAACCGGCGATAAGGGCCACCACCCTGTGCTCCAGCACGGCCCGCCTGATTGCGGCCGCCAGGGCCTCGGGATCGTCGCGCACGATGCCCATCCTGGTGGCCTGCCCACCCCACTCCTCCACCAGGGCCGCCAGCACCCGCGAGTTATAATCGACGACGTGGCCCGGCTCGAGCGGACTGCCGGGCTCCACCACCTCGTCGCCCGTGGCGATGACGGCCACCCGGGGCCGGGCCAGGACCGCCACCTCCGTGACGCCTCCCGCGAGCAGGCCCCCGACGTCCACGGGCCGCAGCAGGTGGTGGGCCGGGAGAATCATCTCGGTGGCCACGATGTCCTCCCCCACCGCCCTGACGTGCTGCCAGGGTACGGCGGGGGCCACGATTTCCACCACATCTGGCTCCACAAAGTGCACGTCCTCGATCATGATTACGGCGTCGCAGCCCGAAGGCAACGGATCACCGGTGTCCACGTGGAAGGCCTCGGTGCCTATGCGCAGGCGCTTCGGGGCCACCTCGCTGGCGCCGAAGGTGGCCGCGGCCTGCACCGCCAGGCCGTCCATGGCCGCGGAGTGGTAGTGGGGCGACGAAAGGCGGGCCAAGACCGGCTCCGCCGTAACCCGGCCCACGGCCCGCTCCGCCGCCACAATTTCCGGGGGTCCGGGCGCCAGGGCCCCCACCCCCTTCAGGTGCTCCAGCCATAGCTCCAGGGCCTCGGGCCAGGGCCGGTCCTCCAGGTAGACGTTGCGTTTGGCCAAACAAGATCACCCCTCTTCCGTTATGGGCCCCAGCAGCCGTACCAGGACCTCTTCCCCGACCTCCACGCCCTCTTTCTCCGGCGGAATCCAGACCAGGCCGTTGCTCCGCGCCATGGTGCCTATGGCGCCGGACTTGCCCAGCACAGGGTCCGCCAGAAGACGTCCCCCGGTCGCGTAAACCCGCACCCTGACGAAATCCTCCCGCCCCGGGGCCGAGCGCGTGCTGCGGGTGATGGTCGCCCGCACCGGAAACTCCGCCACCCTCTCGGTCCAGGGGTAGCCTCCGTAGAGCAGCAGGGGCTCCACCAGCAGCAGGTACACCACCAGGGCCGAGACGGGATGGCCGGGCAGAACCAGCACCGGGCAGCGCTCCACGGCCACGCCGGCGGTGGGCTTACCCGGACGCACGGCCAGCCCGTGGAAGAGCAGCCGCCCCATCTCCGCAGCCACCGCCAGCACCAGATCGCGGGTGCCCACCGAACTGCCACCCGAGACCAGCACCATGTCGCTCGCCTCGCACGCCTTCGCCAGCACGGCTTGCAGGCTCGCGCGGTCGTCCCGCACGATGCCGTAAAGCCGGGGCACCGCGCCGGTGGCGGCCACCAGGCCGTACAGGGTGTACGAATTCACGTCGCGCACCCGGCCCGGGCCCGGCCTTTCCCCGGGGCCCACGATCTCGTCTCCGGTGGAGACGACGGCCACGCGCAAGCGCCGCGCCACCTCCACCTCCGTGATGCCCAGGGCCGCCAGCACGCCCGCGTCTTCGGGCCTAAGACGCCTTCCCGCGGGCAAAACAGGACTGCCGGCCGGGACGTCCTCGCCGCGCGCCATCACGTTCTCCCCGGGCGCCACGGGCCGCGTGACGCCCAGCAGCTCGCCGTCGATCTCCTCGGTGTGCTCCACCATCACCACGGCGTCGGCCCCGGGAGGCACCATACCACCCGTGGGGATTTTCCAGGCCGTGCCCGGCGCGACGGATCCCTTAGGGGCCGAAACGATCACCACTTCCCCGGCCACGCGCAAAATCGCCGGCAGGCCCTCCGAGGCGCCGAAGGTGTCGGCGGCCCGCACGGCGTAGCCGTCCACGGTGGCCCGCGCAAAGGGCGGCAGGTCCTCGGGCGCGGCCACGTCCTGCGCCAGCAGGCAGCCGCAGGACTCGAGGAGCCCCACCTTCACGGTCCCCTTGCGGGAGGGCCACAGGCCGGCCAGCAGTTCCCGCGCGCGTGAGAGGCTCACCACGTTGAAAAATTCCACGCTGTCACGTCCCTCAGAAACAGCCTAGTTCGCAAGCGCAGATCTTGATGCCCAGCCGGTCGCAGGCCTCCCCGACCGTGCGCACCGGGACCCCCAGTTCCGCGGCCAGCTCCCGCGCCCGGGGACACGAGATCCGGCCCTCGGGGGCGGCGCGCCGCAGGGCCTCCAGGACCCGCGCCGGAATCTCAGTTTCCGGCTCCACCATCTCCCTCCTCGCCGCGCCTCCGGATATCTTGTTCGCCCCTGAACGGAAGTATCCTCCCCGCGCGGCACGCTCACACTAACGTTATGCGAGAGCAGGAAATCTTCCAGCTGGTTTTGCGGGCCCGCCGGGGTGACCTGCGGGCCCGGGAAGACCTGATCGGGGCGTGCAAACCGTTTATTGCCCGGGTGGCCGCCCGCATCTGCGGGCGGTATCTCTCCTGGGAAAACGACGACGAGCTCAGCATCGCCCTCATCGCCTTCAACGAGGCCATCGACGCCTACGACGTCCGCCAGCGCCGCGGGGTCCCCTTCCTCACCTTCGCCCACCGCGTGATCCACCGGCGCCTTACGGACCACTTCCGGCGGGAAAAAAGGCACCGGCGGTGGGACCTGCTGCCCCTGGACCTCACCGTGGAGGAGGTCCTCCTGGCGGACCGGGCCCGGGCCCTGACGGCCTTCCGGCGGGAGCAGGAGGCCCAGGCCGTGGCGGAACTGCTGGACCGGCTGCAGGAAGCCCTCGCGGTCTACGGCATCGGCCTGCGTGACCTGGCCGCCGCCACGCCCAAGCACCGGGATACCCGAACGGTGCTCTCCCGCGTGGCCCGGGTCATAAGCGCGAGTCCAGCCCTGCGGGAGCACCTGGAGCGCTACGGGACCCTACCCCTGCGGGCCCTGGTGCGCCAGACCGGCGTGAGCAGGCGGGTTCTGGAAAGGGGTCGACGCTACATCATCGCCCTGGTGGTGATCCTCACCCACCCGGAACTGGCGCCCCTGCGGCGCCTTCTCGGGGAAGGCAACCGGAGCGACCGGACCCGTCTGGGCTGAAGCGCCGCAGGCCGGTCCGCGGCCGCCACACACCCCGAAGCGTGCCCCGGCGCGGCCGCCACGGCCCGGAAAGGGCCCCGGCGCGTGCCGTCCCCCCAAAATCAAAACCCCCCTTACCGGGGGGCCTGAACCGGGCGCGGGGTTCGATTTTCCTTACTCAGACGGCGACAGCGACACCACACACTCGCCTTCCCGCACCGACCCGCAAAACTCACACCAGGCTTCTACCTCCACCGCCGCTCCGCAGCACGGGCAATAGCCGACGTACTCCATGGTTCGTACCTCCCGGGACCCGCGCCCGGGTTCGGGCAAAGTGACGTCCGCCTAGCGCTACTTTATCACATCCCGGCCAATATTGCAAGAATATTCTTACCTATTAATCTTGTACCCGCATTCACAATACCTCTGCCTTTAGTATAGCGCAGCCGGCTTGCCGGTACAAGTCCTTTGTGTAAAGGTATAGCGCCCCCCGGAAGCGAGCGTTGCCCGGAAGGTGGCCCGGAAACGCCATATCGACGCGGCCTGCTAAGTTCCGGCAAGCACAAGACGGAATAAATAAAGACCCCGGTCCGCGGACCGGGGTGGCATCGCAGGGGATTCGTCAGACCGCAGCGCCAGCGCCCGGGGTCACCTTCTCCACCCGCACGGCGCACATCCTGTATTCGGGAATCTCGGCACGGTCTCTCTGCATGAGGTTTACTTGGTCACCCTGACGGCGCAGACCTTGGTGGCGGGTATCTTTGCCACCGGGTCCAGTGTGGAATCGGTAAGGACGTTGGTGGGAGTTTCGGCGAAATGGAAAGTCATACAGACTACCCCGCGAGGAGTCGCCTTCGTCAGCTTGGCTTTGACTTTGACCTCTCCGCGTCGGGACATTACCCGTACCGTTTCACCGTCGCCTATCCCCAAAGCCCTGGCATCTTCGGGGTTGATCTGAAGGAACTCTTCACCCATTAACGCATTTAAGCCTTCCACCCTTCTCGACATGCAGGCATGGAAGTGATAGAGGGACCGATCGGTGGTAAGGACCAACGGATATTCTTCGTCGGGCAGCTCCGCCGGTCCCCGGTAGACAAGGGGAGTAAACTTTCCCTTGCCGCTCGGCGTGTTGAACTGTCCGACGTGGAGCATCGGTGTGCCCGGATGGTCGCGAGACGGACACGGCCACTGGATTCCCTCGTTCTCAAGGCGCTCATATGTTATTCCGGCATAGATAGGAGTAACCCTGGTGATCTCGGTCATTATCTCGCTCGGGTGACCGAAATCAAAGCCTTTAGCCCCCATTCTCTTTGCCAGCTCGCAAACAATCCACCAGTCGGGACGGGCATCACCGACAGGCTCTATAACCTTACGTACGCGCTGGACACGTCGCTCCGTATTGGTAAAGGTTCCGTCCTTTTCCGCAAAGGTGACGGCCGGGAGGAGCACATGGGCCAGCTTGCTGGTCTCGTTCAAGAAAATGTCCTGACAGACGACGAACTCCGCCTTCTCGAGGGCCTCCTTCACCTGATTGGATCCCGCCATCGTGAGTACCGGGTCGGCTCCCACGATGTACAGCGCCTTAATCTCTCCCCTCAACACTGCCGGCCAAATCTCGGTGAGGGGATAACCCGGCTTCGGACTTAGCTTTACTTCCCAAGCGGCCTCTAATCTTTCACGGGCGGCAGGATCTGTTACCGGCTGATAGCCTGGGTAAAGGCTGTAGAGGCACCCCATATCACAGGCACCCTGAACATTATTCTGCCCCCGTAGCGGATTTACTCCGCTCGACGGCTTCCCGATGTTACCGGTAAGCATTGCCAGGTTAGCGAGGGCCAGCACATTGTCGGTGCCATGGGAATGCTGTGTTATACCCATTGACCAGAGCAGGGCACCCGGCTTGGTAGTGGCAAACACCCTCGCTGCTTCTATGATCTGTTCTTTGGGAACTCCGGTAATTGCTTCAACCCGATCAAGGGTAAACTGATCCAACGCTTGCCTGAACTCCTCAAACCCCTCGCACCGCTCCTGGACGAAGGCAGTATCCTGCAGCCCCTCATCCACTATTACCCGGCACATGCCCATGATCAACGCCACATCGGACCCGGGCCGGATCTGCAAGAACATGTGAGCCAGACGGCAGAGGTCGATGCGTTGCGGGTTGACCACGATCAGTTTGGCTCCGTTTCGGACGGCCTTGACTATCTCATACCCAATTATAGGGTGCGCTTCGGTGGTGTTGGTGCCCACGGCCAGCAGGCAGGCGGCACCCCTGATGTCGCCAATAGGATTGCTCATAGCGCCGCTACCTATGGCATTAAGCAGACCAACCACTGACGGAGCATGGCAAAGACGGGCACAGTGATCCACATTATTGGTACCCATAACCGCCCTGGCAAACTTCTGAAGTAGGTAGCTATCCTCGTTGGTGCATTTGGCAGAGGCGATCAGGGCGAATTGGTCTCCTTTGTAATTCTCCAACTTACGAGCCACCAGTTCCAGGGCCTCATCCCACGAGGCTTCCCGGAACTCACCGTTGTACTTGACCAGGGGTTTTTTCAATCTTTCGGGAGAGTAGATAAACTTGTAACCAAAACGTCCTTTGACGCACAGCCTGCCCTGGTTGACCGGACTTGTTCCATCTCCCCTCGCGCTCACGACCTGATTTCCCCGTACCCCCAGGTAAACTGTGCAGCCGCAGCCGCAGAAAGGACATACGGTCTTGATTTCTTTCATTGGCTTGGCATAATCCTTGGGTACAAGAGCCCCAACGGGGCACCTGGCCACGCATTCCCCGCAGGACACGCACGCCGATTCCACAATAGGCCTGTCCTTGGAAGTGGCTATCTTGGTAGCGAACCCCCGAAAAGCGAAGTCTATGGCGCCGACTCCCACTATTTCCTCGCAGGTGCGAACGCAGATACCGCACAGGATACACTTACTGAGATCGCGTTCGAAGAACGGATTGGATCGGTCCACAGGAACTTTCTTCGCCAGTGGCTTAAGACGGCCGAGACGTTCTGCTTTAATCCCTACGTAATTGGCTACGTCCTGCAATTTGCATTGTCCGTTTTTGGCGCATGCGAGGCAGTACGCGGAGTGCGACGCTATCATCAATTCCACCGCCGTGCGCCGCACCTTTTCCACCTCGGAAGTTTCGGTCCTTACCCGCAACCCTTCCGTGACAGGCGTCTTGCAGGCTATAGCCAGGCCTCGCCCCTCAATTTCAACTGTACACACTCTACAGCCTCCAAAGGGCTCCAGGTCGGGGTGATAGCACAAATGGGGTATGTAGAATCCCTGGCGCAAGGCGGCCGCAAGTACCGTATCGCCTTCCTTTGCTGTGATCTCCCATCCGTCCAAAAAGAAGGAAACATGTCTCATAAACCTCACCTGCCCCCAGTATTGTCAGCTTACTAACCTACCGGGTATGCATTCAACGGCGCTGTAGCGCTTCGGACACACCATGAAGCATACCCCGCACCTTATGCATTTGGTCTGATCGATCGCGTGAACCTGTTTCTTTTCGCCGGTTATGGCTTCCGCGGGACACTCCTTCAGGCAGGCCATACAGCCGGTGCACTTCTCGGGAATGATACGGTACGAAATGAGTTCACGACAAACCTTCGCCGGACACTTTTTTTCGTTGATATGGGCTTCATACTCATCCCTGAAATACCGGATCGTAGTGAGCACGGGATTGGGGGCGCTCTGTCCCAGTCCGCAGATAGAACCGGCTTTCACTGCCTCGCCCAGTTCTTGAAGAAGGTCTATGTCTCCCGGCCTTCCCTTCCCGGAGGTTATGGCCTTCAAAATCTCAAGCATCTGCAAAGTACCGAGCCGACACAGGGAACATTGACCGCACGATTCCTTCTGGGTGAATTCTAGGAAATACCGGGCCACGTCAACCATGCAAGTATCTTCGTCCATGACGACCATTCCGCCCGAGCCCATCATGGCACCTACAGAGGTGAGAGAATCGAAGTCAACACCTACGTCCAAGAGGCTCGCCGGCAAACATCCTCCTGAGGGCCCGCCGGTTTGAACTGCTTTGAACGCCTTGCCTTGGGGGATTCCGCCGCCTACTCCGAATACCACTTCTCTGAGGGTGATTCCCATGGGTACCTCTATTAAGCCGGTATTCTCCACCTTGCCGACCAGGGAAAAGATGGCCGTACCCTTACTTTTCTCCGTACCAATGCTGGCAAACCAGGAGGCACCTTTGTTGATGATCCAGCGGATGCTGGCGAAAGTTTTCACGTTGTTAAGGACAGTGGGCTTATCATACAGTCCCTGTTCCGTGCTCCGCGGGCGGGGAAGCGGCTTGGGCATTCCTCTTTTTCCTTCGATGGAAAGCACCAGCGCGGTGGATTCTCCGCAGACGAAAGCACCCGCTCCTTGAAATATCTTAAGGTCGAAACTGAAATCACTGCCCAAAATGTTCTCCCCGAGCAACCCTTTTTCCCTGGCCTGGGAAATGGCGATGTTAAGGCGCCTTACGGCCAGGGGGTATTCCGCCCGCACGTAGATATAACCCTCTCTGGCCCCTACTGCGTAGCCTGCTATGGCCATGCCTTCTATTACGGCGTGGGGGTCTCCTTCGAGAATGGCACGGTCCTGAAAAGCCCCGGGGTCACCCTCGTCGGCGTTGCAGATGACGTATTTTTTGTCGCCGGGAGCGCGCCGACAGGCTTCCCACTTTCTGCCGGTAGGAAAACCGGCCCCGCCGAGGCCCCGCAACCCAGCCCTCTTTACCTCCTCGATCACCTGTTCCGGAGTCATGGTGAAAAGAACCTTGTGGAGAGCCTCGTACCCGTCGTTGGCGAGGTAATGATTCACGTTCTCGGGGTCAATGAAACCGCTGTTGCGTAACAGGCGCCTCGCGGCTACTTTGAAGGGGGGTAGTTCGAAGAGAGACGAGAGACCCTCGATGGTTCCCTCGCCCGTAGTTCCCAGGGCATACTGGATCAGGGGGTTGTCCTCTATGAGGTAACTTTTTACTATTTCTTTTGCCCTTTCGGGTGTTACATTGCGGTACCATATCCCCGGCCTTCCGGGCTTAACAACATTCATCAATGGCTCAGCATAACATAACCCGATACACCCTGACTCCAAGATTTCCGCGGCCACGTTCTGTTCTGCCACTGCCTGCCGGAGGGCCGCCATGACTTCAAGAGCTCCTGCCGATCGGCCGCAGGTGGCGGTCCCTACAAATATTAAGGGCTTGTTGCTTTTCCACAAGTTTTCCCATTCCGCCTGCGCCTTTTGCTTTATTGACTCGAAGTTCATTCTGTCTTCTCCCCCCGGAAAAGCCGTTTTACTTTTCTAGGCGTTACCTTCGCCTCAACCTTACCATCCACCACCACACAGGGGGCGAGAGCACAGCAACCAATGCAGGCTACCGTTTCTAAAGAGTATTCGAAGTCAGGGGTCGTTTCCCCCTCGTTGATCCCCAGGTGCCTCTTTATTTCCTCCAGAACGAGCGGGGCGCCCCGCACATGACACGCGGTCCCCTGACAGACCATTACCTTCTTACGGCCCACGGGAGTGAAGCGGAACTGGGCATAAAAAGATGCCACGCCAAAGATCTTACTGCTTGACATATTGATAAATTCCGATATTTCGTTGATAGCTTCGTCCGAAAGGTAGCCAATTCTGTCTTGAACCTGCTGGAGAATGGGAATGAGTTCTTCCCTCTTCCCGCGAAAGCGAGAAAGGATTTCAGCAATTTCCCCGGCTGGCATTATCCTATCACCTCCGAGCGACACGGTCCTGCTATCGGCAACATACCAAAGATTGAAGTTATCCGGCCGTGTTAGTGCCACTTAAGAAACTTTCACCCCCCGCCGCCACACCCCACAAACCGACCTCTTCAAACTCCCGGGCCATCATACCAACGTCCCGGACCAGGGTCAATAACCACGCCGGAATACAGTTCCCCTGGCTCCTCCCGAGCAGCCCCGTCCTATGCGGGGCAGGCCGGGACGCAGAATCCGCTCTTCGGTCACGATGCAGTGCACCGGACAGTCACACGGTCCCGCCTCGATCCGGTCCACGAGCTGCAGCTCGAAGGCCGGCGCCACCCAGAAGCAGTCGTCCCTGGTCAGGGGCAGGAAGCGGTCGTAAAACCCTCCTCCGTATCCCAAGCGGTTTCCGGCCGGGTCGAAGGCCACCCCCGGCACCACCACCAGGTCGATCTCCTCCACGGGCACGGGCCGCACGTACTCCGGTAGCGGCTCGGGAATGCCCCAGGTGCCGGGCGCCACCTCCTCGGGATAGCGTACCAGTAGCGAAGGAACGAGCCGGCGCGACGCCACTTCCGTCACCGGCACCGCCACCCGCTTGCCCTGGGCCAGGGCGACCCGCACAAAAGGCCCGGTCTGCACCTCGCCGCGGAAATCCAGGTAGGCCATCACCGTGCGGGCGACCCGGTACTCCGGCAACTCCAGCAACTGGGCCACGATGCGCGCGCTCTTTTCGGCCGCCTCCTCGGGTGCCAGCGCGCGGCGCGCCTGAAGGATCCGCTTTCTTATTTCGCCCTTAGAGCCCACGTTCCTGCCCCTACAGCCGGTATACTTCCTCCCCGGGCACCAACCGGATCCCGCGGGCCTGGAGGATCGCGGCGGCCTCGTCCATCCGCTCCACCCGGAAGACGACCAGGGCCGCGTCGCGCGCCTTCTGCACGAAGGCGTAGAGGTACTCGATGTTGATCCCGGCCTCGGCCAGGGGCCTGAGCGCCCGCGCCAGCCCCCCGGGCCGGTCCTCCAGCTCCACGGCCAGCACGTCGGTGAGGTTTGCGGTAAAACCGGCCTCCTTCAGCAAGCCGTAGGCCCGCTCCGGGTCGTTGACGATGAGGCGTAAGATGCCGAAGTCCGTCGTGTCGGCAATGGAAAGGGCCCTGATGTTGACCCCGCCGGCCCCCAGTACGTCGCTCACCTGGGCCAGCCGGCCCGACTTGTTTTCCAGGAAGACGGAGATCTGCTTCACACGCATCCTCGGCACCTCCTACAGTTCCCGGCGGTCCACCACGCGCCGCGCCTTGCCCTCGCTGCGCGGGATGGTGCGCGGCTCCACCAGTTTCACGCGGGCCCTGATGCCCAGCACGCTGTCGAGTTCGCGGGCAATGCGCTGCTCCAGTTCCTCCAATCCCCGCACCGCGTCCGTAAACATGCCCTCGGAAAGCTCCACCCAGACCTCCAGTTCGTCCAGCCGACGTGCCTGGCGGTCCACCACCAGCAAATAATGGGGTTCGGTGTATCCGAGGCCCAGCAGGACGCTTTCGATCTGGGAGGGAAATACGTTGACGCCCCGGATGATGAGCATGTCGTCCGTGCGACCCGTAATCCTGGCCATGCGCACGTGGGTGCGGCCGCAGGGACAGGGCTCGGGGAAGAGGGCCGAGATGTCACGGGTGCGGTAGCGCAGCAGCGGGAAGGCCTCTTTGGTGAGGGTGGTGAACACCAGTTCGCCGGTCTGCCCGTAAGGAAGGGTCTGGCCCGTGGCGGGATCTATAATTTCTGGCAAAAAGTGGTCCTCGAACACGTGCAGGCCCTGCCGGGCCTCGCATTCCATGGCCACGCCGGGGCCCATCACCTCGCTGAGGCCGTAGATGTCGTAGGCCTTCAGGGGCCACCGGGCCTCGATCTCCCCCCGCATGTTCTCGGACCAGGGTTCGGCCCCGAAAATGCCGGACTTGAGCTTCAGGGCCTTCAGGTCTATGCCCATCTCCTGGGCCTCCTCCGCCATGTACAGGCTGTAGGAGGGGGTGCACGTCAGGATGGTGCTGCCGAAGTCCTGCATCAGCATCAGCTGGCGCTTCGTGTGGCCGCCCGAGGCCGGCACCACCGTGGCCCCGATCTTTTCCGCGCCGTAGTGGATGCCCAGGCCTCCGGTGAACAGGCCGTAGCCGTAGGCGTTCTGGATCACGTCACCCCTGGTGGCGCCCCCCATGGTCAGGGCCCTGGCCATCAGGTCCGCCCAGGTCTCGATGTCCCGCCGGGTATAGCCCACCACGCAGGGCTTGCCGGTGGTGCCCGAGGAGGCGTGCACGCGGATCACGTCCTCCAGGGGCACGGCGAAAAGGCCGAAGGGGTAGTTTTCCCTAAGGTCCTCCTTGGTGGTAAAGGGCAGCCGCCGCAGGTCGTCGAGGGATTTAATGTCCCCGGGTTCACAACCGACCCGCCGCAACAGTTCCCGGTAAAAAGGCACCCTTTCGTAGACGCGCACCACCGTATCCCGCAGCCGCGCGAGCTGCAGCTTCTCCAGTTCCTCCCGCGGCATGGTCTCGCCGGTCCGGTCCCAGAACACTTCGTGCGCTCCTTCCTCAGGTGGTCGTTATCGCAATGGTGTATATATTCCTTAAAGTAGCCCCGTGTTCCTGCCGGCACAAAAGAAAAAGTGACTCAACCTGCGGCGCAATCCTCGGGCACCGCCGCCTCCACCCCGAAACGGTCGGCCAGTTCCAGGAAGTGCCGGCCAAGCAGGTCGCGTCCCAGGCCGTCGAAGGCCCGCGCCGGCAGGAGCACCGCCTCCGGCCGCCACTGCGGGCGCGAAGCGAAAAAGTCCGCCAGGGCCCGTTCCATGTCCGACACGGTGAGGAGCCCCGCCGCCGTTATGTTGCCCCCGAAGAAGCGGTTGGGCGCGGCCAGCACCCGCACCTCGGCCGCGCCGCGGTAAAGGGTCTCCAAGCCCCGGGCCAGGACCGCCGCGGCCCCGAACCCCGTGAGGAGCAGGGCGCGGCGGGCCCGGCGGGCCGCCGTGACGCGCTCCACCCAGGAAATGACCCCCGGGTCCAGGTCATACTCCATGACCAGGCCCGATGGCTGGTCCGCCCCCTTGGCCAGGCGAGTGCGAAAAACCCTCCCTTCCCGGGCTACGGTCAGTTCGGGATGCGCGGCTTTCGCTGCAGCCCTGAAGGCGGCCACACGGGTGGGCACAGGAAGCCCGTCCACGGCCAGCAGGACGTCGCCCGCGCGCAGGCCCGCCTCCCAGGCCGGCGAATCCCGGATCACCCCGGCCACCTCGGGCTGTAAGCCGTCCACGGCCGGCGGCTCCACGACCACTGGCACGGGATTCCTCCGGCGCCAGCGTGCCACGAAGCGCCTTATTTGGCGCGCCAGCCGGGCGCGGAAAGGGCGTCCGCACCGCGCGTGCCTCGTCCACCCCGGCAGGAACACCCTGATGGTGCGGGCCCCGTTTTGCGCCAGGTAGCGCAGGGTGACCTCCAGGTCCCCCCAGCCCGTCACGTGGGGCATGGCCACCACGCTGCCGTGGAAGGGAATGCCGGCCTCTGCCAGTAGCCGCACGGCGGCTACGGCCTGCTCGGGTTGCGGGTCTCCCATCAGACGGCGCCGTACCGCAGGGTCCGCGCTGTTCAGCGAGAGGCACACCTCTACGGGCCGCAGGGCGGCGAGGCTCACCACGGCCCGGGCGTCGAGCAGGCTGCCGTTGGTGGTGATGCGCATCTCCGTACCGGGAAACCCGCGGCGCACCAGCGCCAGCATATCGAAGATCTCCGGGTGCGTGAAGGGCTCGCCCTCGATAATCCGCGTCACGGATTCGCCGATGACAACGGACCGGCGGGAATCCAGGTAGGGCAACAGGGCCGCCACCTGCCCGGGTGTGCGGTGGGGTATCCGGAAAACTTCGAGGTCCGGGGGGTTCTGACGGTGGCTGCAGAAAAGGCAGCGCAGATTGCAGACCGAGGTGAGGGGCAGGATGTTGGCCTGCCGCGCGGCCCGCAGAAGCAGAAATTCCGGGCCGGGCCGGTCAGCCACCCTCGTCCACCCCTCACCCTTGCGGCCGGCCCGCCAGGGGCTCGGCGGCCTCGTACTTGGTGCGCAAAATCACGAGGTCCACGCGCCGGTTGAGCTGACGGTTGGCCTCGGAATCGTTGGGCACCCGCGGGCGGTACTCACCGTAGCCCGTGGCCGAAAGGCGCGCCGCGGGAATACCCGCATTCCTGATGAGGGCCTGGACCACGCTGGTGGCCCGGGCCACGGAGAGCTCCCAGTTGGAGGGAAAGCGGTAAGTGTTGATGGGCAGGTCGCAGGTGTGGCCCTCCACGCGCACGTAGTTGGGCAGTTCCCGCAACTCCTCCCCCACGGTGGTAAGGATACGGCGCGCCTGGGGCGTCAGCTCGTCGGATCCGATGGGAAAAAGCACGGTATCGAGAAAGGTTATGACCACGCCGCGCTCTTCCACCGTCACCGTAACGCGGCCCGCCAGACCCTCCTGCTCCAGCCTCGCCCGCAACCGGGCCGCCACCTGCTCCATGCGCGCCGCCTCCGCGGCCTGCGTGGCCCGCTGGAGGTCCTGCAATTCCTTCAGCCGGTCCATCTGCTGCTGGCCGGCGCTGCCCTGCACGATGGAGGGGCCGGGGTAGTTCAGCACCATACCGCCCCCACCGCCCAGGGCCCGGCTCAGGACCTCGGCAATGGCGGCGAACTTCTGGGCGTCAATATTGCTCAGGGCGTACATGACGACAAAAAAAACCAGGAGCAGAGTGATCAGGTCGGCGTAGGTGATCAACCACCGTTCCATGCCGGCGCCGCCGTGGCCGCCCCCCCCGTGGCCGCCCCCTCCCCTAACTTGCCGCCTTTTCATAGCTTTCCTCCGCCTCCGCCTCGGCCTCCCGGACGGCACGCTTCCTGGGCTTCAGGAAGGCCGTGAGGCGCTCGCGGATCAGAATGGGGTTGTTCCCCGCCTGGAGGGAAAGGATACCCTCCAGCATCAGTTCCATGAGCCGGATTTCCTTTTTGCTGAGGTTCTTGAGCTTGGTGGCAATGGGCAGCCACAGGAGGTTGGCCGTGGATACGCCGTAGAGGGTGGCGATGAAGGCCAGGGCTATGGCGGGGCCCAGGCGCTCGGGTTCCGTCAGGCTGCCCAGGACGTGGATGAGGCCCATGACCGTGCCGATAATGCCCATGGTGGGGGCGTAGCCTCCGGCGGCCTCGAAGATGCTGATGCTGGTCTGGTGCCGCTCCTGGACCGAATAGATCTCGGTTTCCATGATGTTACGCACCAGCTCCGGCTCGGTGCCATCGATGACCAGCTGGAGGCCCTTACGCAAGAATAGGTGCGGTACCTGGTCCAACTGGTTTTCCAGGTACAGCAGGCCTTCCCGGCGCGCCCTCTCCGCAAGCTGCACGATCATTTCGATGGTTTCTAACTCGTCGGGCAGTTTCTTGCTCACGGCGGTTTTGAGGGCCGCCGGTACGGTGCGCAGCTGTTCCATGGAGAAGCTGCCGACCGTGGCCCCGATGGTACCGCCTATCACGATAATGGCGGCGCTCAGGCCCAGCAGGCCCGTAACGTGCCCGCCCTCCAGGACAAAACCCGTGATGAGGGCCGCAAACCCGAAGAGAATACCGCCGATGGTGGCTATGTCCACGGCCATCCCCGCCCGTCAACACCTAATTCGGCGCGCCCCGCCCACAAATTTATAATTCTCCACCGGCCATACGGCTCCTGCCGCTAAAACCGGCCGGAACGCAAAATGGCTATCAGCAGCCAGAAGCCCATGAATCCGGCCAGCACGAAGCCCACTTCGGCCAGGGGCAGGCCCCCGAAAAAGCGGTACCCGGTGGCGGCCAGGGTAGAGGAGCCGATGAAGAGGGCCGCCACCACGATGCCGAAGACGATGCGGTTGACCATGCCGCTGGCCTGGAAAAGCACCCGCTCCACGGCCGGATTTTCCTGCTGCACCTTGAGCTCCCCCCGCGCCAGCAGTTCCAGGACCTCGTGCAACCGGCGGGGCATCTCCAGGAATACTTCCGCGTACTCCGCGAGGCCGCGGCCCAGCACCCGCTTCAGGTGGCGCGGCCGGTAGCGTTCCGCCAGCAGCCGGCGGCCGAAGGGCCCGGCGATGCGCGCCAGGCTCAGCTCGGGATCCAGCCTGGCCACCACGCCCTCGGTGGTCACCAGGGCCTTCACCATCATGGTGAACTCTTTGGGCACCCGGATCTGGTACTTGTAGGCCAGCCTCATCAGCTCGGCCAGCGAGTCGGCCAGGCGCAGATCCTGCAGGGGCACATCGTAGTATTTGGCCCGCAGCCGGTCTATGTCCTGCCTTAAAGAGGCCAGGTCCGCCTGACGCGGCACCAGGTTCAGGCTCAGGACGGCCCGCACCACCTCCGAGGTGTTCTTATTAACCAGGCCCAGCACCAGGCGCGCTATGCGCAACCGCGTCTGCTCGCCGAGACGGCCCACCATACCGCAATCCAGAAAGGCGATCTGCCCGCTCTTCAGAACCAGGAGATTCCCGGGATGAGGGTCCGCGTGGAAGAAGCCGTCGATGAGGATCTGCTTCAGGACCGTATGCACCACCCGCCGCGCAAGTACCTTCGGTTCCACCTTCAGGGCCGCCAGGCCGGCAAGGTCCGTAATGCGCACCCCGTCCAGGTATTCCATGGTCAGCAGCCGACGGGTGGTGTAATCCCAGTGTACTTCCGGAACGTAAACGTGGGGGTCGCCCCGGAAATGGCGCCTGAAGGTGTCGATGTGGCGGGCCTCCGCGGTGTAATCAGTCTCCTCCTGCATGGTGCGCTCGAATTCCTCCACCAGGCCCGTGAGGCCGTATACCTTGCCCCAGGCCGTGTGGCGCTCGGCCCAGCGCGCCAGGTCGTAAAGGATTTCCAGGTCCGTGGCGATGAGGCCCATAACCCCAGGCCGCTGCACCTTGACCACCACTTCCTCCCCGGAGGGCAGGGTGGCGCGGTGCACCTGCCCTATGGAGGCTGCGGCCAGAGGTTCGGGTTCGAAGCGGGCGAAAACCTCGTGCACCGGCCGCCCCAGTTCGGCTTCGACCTGCCCCATGACTTCGGCCAGGGGAAAGGGGGGTGCGTGGTCCAGCAGGCGGGAGAGTTCCTCCACCAGGTCCGGCGCCAGCAGGTCCGAGCGCGTGGCTAGTACCTGCCCCAACTTGATGAACGTGGGGCCCAGCTCCTCCAGCGCTCGGCGCAGGCGGGCCCCCCGGGTATGAACCGGCTCCTCCCGGCCCGTCAGAAGGCGGCGGGGCAGGCTGATCAGGTCCCCCAGGCCCAGCTCGTGCACCGCATACCCGAACCCGTGCCGCACCATCACGTTGGCGATTTCCCGGTAGCGCTTCAAATGGCGGTAGCGCCGCCGGAAGCCCAATTCCACCGTCATCATACCCCCCCGCCGGGGCAGACCGCGCCGCATCAGGCCCGCGGCCGGCCGCCCTCCGGACGGACCCGCCGCGGGCCGGCGACCTCCGCCCGACAACGACGCAGCGGGCCCAGACGCGTCGCCCGCCGTACCGTCTGACCGGGCGCCCCCCGCACGGCCGCTTACGGCCCCACGCCCCGGCCGGATCCTCGTGGCGGCCCCCGCCGCCACGATTGGCGGCGGGTAACGCCGCTCCGGCACATGACCCTTGCCAAACGCCCGCGCACGTGCTATACTTATTATACACGGGCGCGTAGCTCAGAGGGAGAGCGCTTGACTCACATTCAAGAGGTCACAGGTTCGATCCCTGTCGCGCCCACCATACCGAGGCCCGCAAAGCCAGGCAAATTAAGGTTTCGCGGGCCTTAAAATTTCGGGAAAAGGCCAGGCACGGCTCCGCAAAGAACCCTTAGTTTTTCTGGGTTTCCGCAACTAGTCACACCTGCAGGCACACCGGAGGCACACCGGGCCAAGTCAGCCGGGGCTAACACTAGCAGGCCGAATCAACCCGCGCTCAAACGGGCGCGGGTTTTTTGTTTGTGCGGGAGGTGAGAAGGTGAGCACAGCTACGTGCGCCGTGGAGGCCGAGGCGACGGCCCTGATGAACGCACTGGCCGCGGTGGACATCACCCGGCTACCCTGGCCGGACTCAACTTTGACACCGGCCCTCAAAACTTTCCCGGAAAATCAAGGCTTTCCGGGTACGAAGGGGTGACGTACCACAACATTTGTTACCTGAAGCAAGGAGCTTCAGCTAATTGCTGGTAAGCAATTTCACCTGATTCGGCGGCCTTAAGCCTACGG
>Ga0272449_1002331_pt1 | contig 17785 bp, 15 predicted proteins | sample YNPCB0241_FD_198679 | JGI IMG/M metagenome (GOLD analysis project Ga0272449, IMG submission 198679) | Hot spring sediment microbial communities from Yellowstone National Park, WY, United States - YNP-CB-024-1 | ecosystem: Environmental > Aquatic > Thermal springs > Hot (42-90C) > Sediment... | reverse complement strand
TTCGGCGGGGGAACTATCGGCCGATGCCGGATCGGATCGACGCCGGCGACCCCGAGCCGCGGTTTGGATCTTCGCATCCAGGCGGAATTAACGTACTCTTGGGTGACGGATCGGTCCGGTTTATTCCGTACACGATTGATATCTTGACCTTTGCCCGGATTTGGCACCGTGCTGATGGCCAAAGTGTCCAGGTACCGTAATCGCACTTCGGCAAGCTAGACACGTTCAGCCCACTGAGCACCAGCCAAGGGGCCATCGGCGTAGGGCCAGAGGATGGGTGTCAAGAATTCGGGGTATCCAACGCCGGTAGTTTTGTTGCTGCCCGAAATGTGGCCGACGACGACCGCTGATGATGGAAAAGCACGGGCCGGAGTTGGGTGTTGACTTTTCCCCGAGGGTGGTTGATTTTTTGGAATGTCTTGGAGGGGGATCCATGAAATCGCGAGTTTGGTTTGTGGCAGTAGGTTGCTTAAGCGTTGTGTGTTTTTTGATCCTGAGTGGTTGCGGCGGAATTGGCGGAGAGAAACTAGTTGTCATCCGCGGCCGGGTGGTGGAAAACGGGCAGCCCATTAAAGCGGGTGGGCCTTACGGTGGGGCTCCTCGCGTCGAGGTCACGTTTTACCCGGTGGATGCCTCGGGGAATTTGGACTCCGCCAAACAGTCCTGGAGTGCCACCGTTCAGGCTGACGGTACTTTTGTGGTGGATGGAGTAGGGAAAGGAATTCCGGCTGGACGGTACAAGGTCGGACTACGGGGGGAACCTCCTTCCGGTCAATATGACCCCCGGGCTCCGAAGGCAGCCGGGGGGGATATTTTTGAAGGAAGGTTTAGCCTCCAAAAAACTCCCTTCATGTTCGAATTTACTTCCAATCAGGAAATCACTCTGGAAATCGGCCAGGGAGGAGCTCACACTGGCGGCCAAGCAGGCGAGCAGACTCAACAGTGAGCGGAGATCATTGCGGTTTGTCGCTTTAGGCTGTGGTAGAGCGTTGGAAATTTGAGGGGGCACGGATGTGCACCCCGCCGCGTTTTCAATCGGGATCTGAGTCCGATGCGGGGGTGGGCTCAGATCCGTTTTTGTGTTGGGAATGCACGCTGGCTCCTTGCTGGATCGGCTGCTGCAGTTGGGCATGAAAGAACGATTTCTCACGTGCTTGTCAGCTTCTGGGAGTCCGCCGCCGGTGGGTGTAGCCGAGGGGATACGGCCGACGGGGAGCCTGCAGTTTTGCCGGCGGATACTGGCACGTTGGTGGATCTTTGGGGGCATTATCGTTGTGGCCTTCGGCATGGGGGCATTGGTCCTCGGAGTCTTCCCGGCTTGGTGGGAAATCAACCAGGGCGTTGAGGGGCCGTGGCAATGGAAAAATGAGATAGCCCAGCTGGAAGGAGTCCCGGTGGAGGAAGCGGTCGCTTCTGCTAAGGGAGAGGCCCTTTCTTTGGCCCGGGAACTTCGGCAGCGGTTTCCCACTGATGCTGAGGCCTTGTGCATCTTCGGTCTGATCGAAAGCCGCTTTGGGGACCGTCGAAGAGGGGTGGAAGCATGGAAGCAGGCCCTCCGCCTTGCCCCGGATTATGTCGATGCCTGGTATGCTTTGGGAGAAGAATCGCGTTTACGGGGGGATTTTGAAGTAGCAATTGCTTACTTTCGCAAGGCGGTGGATACCGGAAAGGCCGACGGCCGGGTGTTTCTCTCTTTGGCCGGTCTTCTTATCCAACAGGGGCGGGCAAGTGAGGCCCTGCCCTATGTGGAACAGTATTTGGAGATCTTTCCCCAATCGATCGAAGGATGGTACCGACTGGGGCAAGCTTTGCGGATTGAAGATCGTCTGCCGGAGGCCAAACAAGCATGGCTTCGGGCCCTCCAGCTCGATCCAGAGCGGAAAGCTGTTTTATACGCCTTGGCCGAGGTTTGTGAAAAACTGGGTCAGCATGGGGAGGCGGAACGTTTCCGCCGGGAATTTGCTCGTTTGGAGGCGAGAGATCGGCTGAATCCGGAACACCGCCGCACGTGGTACGACGATCTGGCAGCTGCCCGGGAGGGGCTTGCCGCCGCTCATCTTGCGGTGGCAAAGTTCTTGGCCGTCCGCGAACATTTGGAGCTTGCCCAAGAACACTATCGGCGAGCTGCAGAGGTGGATCCACGGAATGTTCCTGCTCGAGTGGCCCTTCTAGAGTTTGCGGCCGAAAACTCCCGCTGGGATGAAGCTTTGCGGTGGCTTGAAGAGTTGTCGGCCCTTCAGCCTAAAGAGGTGGAATGGCTCTTACGCCAAGGGGCGGTGTTGATCCAGCTGGGGCGATTGGAAGAAGCTCAGCGGGCGTTTGAAAACGCTACGCACTTGGCTCCGCATCGGGCCGAGGGTTATGTGGGCCTGGCTCAACTTGCGATCTATCACGGTCGGGATCTTTCCGCAGCTCGGCAATGGGCCCGGCGAGCGGTGGAGTGTGCTCCGTCGGCCGCCAATTATCACCTGCTGGCCATTGTGTGCGAACGTCAAAAGGACCTCGAAGCAGCGGTAGCAGCCGCTAAGCGAGCGGTTCAGTTGGAACCCTTTCACCCGCAGTATCGTGAGACCCTAACTCGCCTGTTGGAAAAGTGGCAAAACCATGCCCCGCAGGGGGAGGCTTCGTCTGCCAATGGACACCGGTCTCCCGACTAAGACGATGTCTGATCGACCTTCACTGTTGGACTATTTGTTCACCGACTATCTTTTTCGCAGCTTTGTGGCTAGTGCTGTGCGTTGGGGGGTGTGGGGATGGAATTGCCGAAGGAAGGTCCAAAATGGCTCTGGGTAACCCGCTGGGTTGGGGTGGCGATGCTCGGAGTTGGGAGCATTCTCGCTGTTGTCGCTTTTGCTCCCAGTAGAGTTCGATATCCCTCCTCTTCTTCGCCTGGTAGAGTGGGCATTTGCCTTGTCGATGTCACTGCAGACACAGGGATCACTTGGCGGCATACCGACGGCAGCAGTGGACGCAAATATATCGTGGAAACGGTTACCGCGGGTCTGGCCACTTTTGACTATGACGGGGATTTGTGGATCGATATTTACTTCCTCAATGGGAGTTGGCTCCCAGGGTCTCCTCGGGAGGGAGACCCTCCGCGAAACGCCCTGTATCGGAATCAGGGCGGTTTTCGGTTCCAAGATGTCACGCTTTTTGCCGGGGTGGGGGACCTCGGTTATGGTTTGGGAGTCACTGTTGGCGATTACAACAACGATGGCTTCCCCGACCTTTATGTGAATAATTTTGGTCCCAATGTCTTATACCGAAACAACGGCGATGGTACCTTCACCGATGTCACGGAGGAAGCAGGGGTCGGTGCAGGAAACCTTGTGGGTGCAGGAGCTTCGTTTCTGGACATCGATGCCGATGGCAATCTCGACTTGTATGTCGCCAACTACGTGAAGTTCGACTTTTCTTCCCATCCGGTCCGCACAGCGGAGGGCCATCGAATTTATCCCGGTCCGATGGATTTCCTTCCGGAGGGAGATTTGCTTTTTAGAAACAACGGGGATGGTACTTTCGAGGATGTTTCTGAAGAATCGGGGATTGCATCCTATGCGGGTACGGGCATGGGAATGGTCTGTGCCGATATCGATCGGGATGGGGATACGGATATTTTTGTCCTCAACGATGTGGCCGGAAACTTTATCTTTGTCAACGACGGCAAAGGTCACTTCCAGGAAATGGGGCTGTGGCTTGGCGGGGCTTACAGCGGTGAAGGTCGAGCCTTGGGTAGCATGGGGGTAGATTGTGCGGACGTGGATCGTGACGGCTGGCTCGATTTCTATGCCACAAGTTTTGCTCGCGAATGGGCGGTCCTCTACCGGAATTTAGGTGGCGGCCGGCTTGCGGATGTTACCTCCATTACTGGGGCCGGGGCCGGCACCTTTCAGCATGTTACGTGGGGAGTGGCTTTCCTCGATTTGGACAACGACGGAGACCGGGACTTGTTCGTGGCTTGTGGGCACCTCTATGACAACGTGGAGCTTTTCGATCCGACAGGTGCTTATCGGGCGGCTAACGTGGTGCTAGAGAACTTAGGCGGTGGCCGCTTTCGAAATGTCTCCCACGAGGTCGGCGACGGTCTTGCTCCAGTGAAAAGTAGTCGGGGAGTCGCAGCCGATGATCTCGATAATGACGGTCGGGTAGATGTGGTGGTGCTCAACTCTCGCGAGGAGCCTACCATCATTGCCAACCGCTCCCAAGGAATAGGTCCTCATTGGCTGCAAATTCAACTTATCGGGGTCGAGAGCAATCGGGACGGTGTGGGGAGTTGGGTGGGGGTGTTTGCCGGCGAGCTCGAGCATTGGTCAGAAGTTCACTCTGGACGAGGGTATCAAAGTCACTTCGGTTCGCGGCTCCATTTCGGCTTGGGGAATCACTCTCAGGTGGCAAAAATAGAGGTCCGCTGGCACGGCCGGCACACCCAGGTGCTCCAGAATGTTCCTACCAATCGGCTTATGGTGATCGTTGAGGGCTATGGCCGGTATCCGCTGCCGGAAATCTCTTCCGAGGGAAACTAAAAACGGGGACTAAAAAGGGGCAAAGCCGTAGCTTTTCCCCAAGGTTTCGTTTCTCATCCCGGCATAAAAAGCTAGCGCAAGCACCTTGTCCCTTGCCGAAAAGTGCCTTTCCCGGTTGACAGTTGCCCTGTTTCCCCTTTACAGTTTTTCTCCTTTTTCTTGGTGAGGCTCTCACTGTCGACCTCTCCAGATTTGTGCCGGGAACGTGCAAGAACGGAAACCCGTTTGTAGAAAGAACTACGGCTTGCAGCGGTGAGCCAAGCCCGAACTCTGCCGAAAAAGCTTTCCTTGCCGGAATAGCCGAACTTCCCCTTGTGATTCTCCTTTTTGAAATTGGTCGGCTTTAGGGCCTGATGTTTGGAAGGATGGATACGGGCTGCAGTCCAATTCGGGAAAGGCGTCCGCATCATTTGGGCGGATTTCGGGTAGGCCGGAAAGAGAGGGTGGGAATTTCCCAGTTTCTCGGCCTTTGCCAGGTACTCCCGGAACCTGAGGGCAACAGTTTGCTGCCCAAATTTGTTCAAAGCATCAAGCTGGGATCAAAGCTGAATTTCAAAGCCACAACCAGGCAATAGATCAGGGGAGCATTGGGTCATTACTGGGGGACAGCCTGCCCTTCGACTCTTTAAGGTTAGTGGCATCCAAAGTCGAGCATATTCCCCGAAGAAGTAAGCAGGGGATTTTCATATGAGTCGCAAATATCCTGCGGATCAACCCTCGGGCCGGCTCGGGACACGAAAACTGCGGCTAATTGGAATGGGGGTATTTCCCGAGCGGGAGCCTGAGACGGAGCATCTTATTTTTATCCCTCAGCACTATGAACCGGGTTACGCCTACCCTCTGTTGGTTTGGCTGCATGGTCCTGGCTCAGATGAGGAGCAACTCCTCCGCATTATGCCCCTAGTCAGTTTGCGGAATTATTTGGCAGTAGCCCCCCGGGGCATGCGGCAAATCAGAGATGGAGGCCAGGCCATTTATTCCTGGCCGCAAACACCGGAAGGGATAGATTACGCCCAAGCCGCTGTGGCTCATGCCATCCGCACGGTTTGCAGTCGGTATCATGTGGCCGAGGACCGGATCTTTCTTGCGGGTTTTGACCTTGGAGGGACGATGGCCCTCCGACTTGCCTTGGAGGAGCCTTGGCGGTTTGCGGGGGCTGCTTCGCTGGGAGGTGCCTTTCCTACCTGGGGGCGGCCGTTTGCTTTGTTGCGGCAGCAGCGGCAGCTTTCCTTCTTGCTTCTCGCAGGGGCTTACAGTGAGCGGTTTTCGCCGGAGGAGGCTTGTCGGGCTTTGAAGTTGCTTCATCAAGCCGGGATTAGTGTGATTCTTCGGCAATACTCCTGTGGTGATCAAATGCACCAGGGGATGCTTGCGGATTTGAACCGTTGGATGATGGGCGAAGTGACAGGGCAAAGGCCCTTCGAGGGAAGTACGAACCCCTGTTCCCAGGTTAAAAACGCGATCCTCCGCAGGCCAGCCGAGGGATAGCTTGTCCCCGGCCAAGAGATGCGGTTGAGCGGAGTAGGAAAGTATCTGAAGCTATTCCAACTGCTTTTCAGTGGAAACTTCTCTTTTCGCGAGGATTACTGGACTGTTCCAGGTCCGGCCAGTTCGAGTTCACTTGGAAAGTTCGGCAATTGTTCGATTCTCCCGATTTTCTGGGGAAGGGCATATTTTCTCGGCAAGCGGACCACTCCCGGGTCCGGGTGGTACATCCCCGGGGAAAGCGGAAAGGTTGGCGAGGGTTTAAGGGCTGACTGAGGCACCTGCCTCGGGTTCTCGAGGAATCCTCGCTCAATACATGAAAGTTTTTCGTTCTCGGTTTCAGCAGTTGGAGTTTGAGCATTTTGTGCCGGTTGGGCATCCCCCAAGCTCAGGCACTTGCGGGTTGGGACAGGCTCGTACTGGGAACAAAAGATCCACCACCGGTTCTGATCCTTGAGCCTTCGGCAAAGAAGGAAAATCTGTGAACTTTTTTTCCTAAGTCTCTATCCAATCTCCCACGACAACGAGATGTGGGCTCGTAATACAGAAGAGCATCCACTTTCCGGGCCTTGCCCTTTGAGAGTGTGAATTGTTCAAAATTTGCAACAGACTATTCCACGAATAAGGAGGGCTAAAGCTCCAGCCAGCCTGCGGGACATTATTGGGACTTCATTGAGGAAAGGAGGAAACTCCATGCGGCGATGGATTGTAAGGTGTTGCCTTGTTTTAGGATTGGTCCTCTCTGGGGCCCAAATGGCAGAGGCAAACCGTGCTCCCCGGATCCAGCTGGATGCTGAGACCATGAAGGCAGCTCTGAGAACGGAAACACCCGAGGAGCAGGGGTACATCGACGAAGTTTTGCGGCGGGTCCGAACTGGACAGCTTCCGCGACGGCTTGTGGAAAGTGTTTTTTGGTGGGCTCGACATAAGCCGGAACACCGCTTTCAGTACTTTCGTCAAGCTTTGCGGATCCAAGCGGCCCGGCTAGGGTTTTCCGCTCCGTAGTTTTCGCGAGCTCTTTGCGAAGATATCTCACGGGTTCGGGCAGACCACCGGTACAAACTTTCACCAATCGGCCAACGAGGACTCGGTGCTTCTGTTTCGGTACTTCTATCCAGCTCGGGCGGCCCGAAACTGGAAAGGGGTGATGGGAATTCGTTAGTCAAGCGGTTTGGGAACCGCCCAGTAGCCGGGAGAGCCGACCAAACCCCAAGGATTTGCCGGCGAAGCCCCAAGAATTTAAAGCCCCAGGGATTTGCTGAGGATTCATTTGGGTTGATCGGGGAGAAATCTCTGGGTTAAGCCGGGAGAGGAATACCGTTGTTTTTCCTCCTCGGAGATGAGCCGACCTGTTTGGCGGTCGTAGAAGGCAAGGAGCTTGGTGGCACCTTCGGACCCGTCAAAAAGCCCTTCGGGACTAACCACCAGCCAGTCTCCTGGAGCTTTCATCAGGCATAGGGCGAGCAGAAGCCGGAAACTTTTCCCATCCCAAAGGGAGAGAGTTCCTGCCATCGAGCATGTGAGGATTCGGCCTGAGCCGGGCTCGAAGCCGCAGCCACAAGCCCCACCCGGGTGCCCGGCTAAAACCGCAACTTCCGAGCCGGTCTTGCTGTCCCAAACTCGGACGGTGCCATCCTCGGAGGCGGAGAGGATATGCCGCCCATCTGCTGACCAAGCGGTTGCCAGGATCAAACCGCTATGTGCCCGAAAATTCGCTAGAAGAATGCCCTTATTAGGATCCCACAGTTTCAGCCGCCCGTCATCTGCAGCAGTGAGGAGCATGGAGCCATCCGGAGCCCATTGGCAGACCCGAACGGCTCCAAGGTGCCCGCGAAGGGTGAGCTCCACCCGGCCGGTTTTGACATCCAGAATTCGGGCAGTTCGATCCTCCGAGCCAGTCACAAGCCTTCGCCCATCGGGACTAAAATCGCAACAATGGACCGTCTTTAAGTGTGCGGAGGCCGTCCACACCACAGCGTCGGTAAGCAAATTCCACAACGCCACGGCACCGTTTTCCGCCCCAAGAGCAACTTGGGTACCTCCGGGGCTCCAGCTGCAGGCCGTCAGAGGGCCAAGCGAAGGGTTGATTTTTGCCACAAGCCCTTCTTCCCAAGGATCCCAAACCGCGGCCGTGCCGTCCAGGGAAACAGAGACCAGCCGGGTACCTTCCGCATTCCAGGCCAGGTTTCGGGAGGGTTGAGTGTGTCCGGGGAGGATTTTTACCAACCGACCGCTTCCCACATCCCAGAGTTTTATCTCGGAAGCGGTTCCCGCAGTTGCCACCCTAGAACCTTGAGGACTGAAGACCCCCTGAAGGATTACCTCCGTATGTCCTCGAAGGATGTGGGAGCACTCCCCGGAAGGGAATTCCCAGATGCGAACCGATCGGTCGGCCGAGGCAGTGGCAATCCGTTGTTGATCCGGACTGAAAATGCCGGCATAAACCGGGCCAGCATGTCCTTTCAAGATAGCCACCGAATGGCCCATTCGGATATCCCAGATCCTTGCAGTGCTATCTGCGGATGCGGTAACGATCCATCGACCGTTGCGACTGAATGCAACATAGGGCACAGCCCGATCGTGGCCAAGAAGCCGGAGTACCCCTGCCCCGGTGGCTCCGTCCCAAAGACAAGTAGTTCCATCGGCAGAAGCAGTAACAATCCGCGGACCGCTTGGATCCCATGCCACTGCCAAAACGGCATCCGTGTGCCCCTTGAGGGTGAGCCGCTGCTTGCCTGTGTGGCTGTCCCAGATCCGGCTTGTGCGGTCGGCCGAGCCGGTGACAATCTCTCTTCCCTCCGGCGACCAGTCGCAAGCAAGTACCGGTGCCGTGTGTCCCCGAAGAATGGTAAGCGGTTGAGGCTGGCCAAGACCCCAAATCCGTACCGTCTGGTCCGCTCCGCAAGAAGCAAAACGAAGACCATCAGGATCCCAACGACAACACAGCACCGGACCATCGTGGGCTTGGAGGGAAACAATCTCCCGCCCGGAGGTAGCATCCCAAATCCTCACGGTGCCATCCATACTCGATGTGATGATGCGTTCACTATCAGGGGACCAATCGCAGGCGGTAATCGGCATGGAATGTCCTTGTAAGACAACTATCCCGCAACGAGCCTCGAGGTCCCAGATGATTGCCGTCTTATCCAAAGAGCCCGTTACCAGCCGGCGAGCATCGGGACTAAAGTCTAGGGAAGTGATGTCCAAAAGATGACCCGTCGGCAGACAAATCGATACGTTCGGTGGGAGGGGAGGAATTTTGGGTAGATCGAGCGGGAGAATCTCTTGTCGATCGAGGGGAAGAAGTTCTCGCAGATTCTCGGATTCCTCTAAGTTTGTCTCGAAAGTCTCGGCCTGTTGGGTGGGCACTTGGCCGGGGACTGGGGCCGCCCAAAGATCTGCGGAGAGTTCCCCCGGAAGTGCTGCCGGAGGCGAAGGATGGTATTCTTCCTCTGTAGATTGCCAATCGGATGGTGATAGGGGTGCGGCTTCCGGTACCGTCTCCGAGACTTGGGGTCGGATAGAAAGGACAACATCCGAGCCAACCAGGAGCAAAATCACCCCGGCCAAAATTGCCATCATGCCCAAAAATAAGCCGCTGATTCCCGCAGTAAGGCAGACAAGGATCGTTCCTACCCCAAAAACAGATGGAGCTTTTTGCTGCTTTCCCGTCACGGGAACACCACCTCAGTTTTCGGCTTATCTATCCCTGCTGGCTGAAACTAGCAAGTGCTGGAACTGATCATAGCAGGGGGAGAGACGCTGCGGATCGTCACCTGAGTTGCCTGTGCGGGGCCCACCAACCCATACCGTGCTCCCTGGACTGGAGTTCGGGAGATAGCCCTGATGTTTGAGTTTACCTTCGGCTTAGCACGGAGCAAAAGGAATTGCGGCATTCAGTCCTTGAGATCGAGAGGGGTCCTCTTTGGTGGATTCGGAGGTTTGTCAGTTTCCGATAGGTTGCATTCCCGTAAAATCCTAGCCAATGCTGGAACAGTTGGACCTCGGCTAATATTGGAGGATGGACCCGCAAATTGACCAAGGACTAACATGGGGCAATCTCCGGAGAAGTCCGGAAACTTTCGAGTTGTCGTAGGGGCATTCTCTATGGGAGTGAGGGTTTTTCCGTTTTTGGAAGTTCATACCCTTGGAGCGGAGGTTAAGGCCCAATTGCCCCTCGTAGTACACCTCCGAGAGAGAGTTCTCAATCATCGAGGCAAACTCGGAGAGAAAGGGATCGGTGTGAAAGGGGGCACATCCTGGGAACTCGGCTCAGCTCCGGCAGTGGAAAGTGTGTGCTCAACATGTTGGGAATATCGTGGGGGATTGAAGTATCGAATTGCCTAAGAATCCGGGCAATCGATAACTATACTGAAATCCATCTATTTTTGGCGATTGATTGCTGAATCTTCCGCTCCTAAAGGGGCCGGGTATTTTGGACCTCGGGGGACGGCGTGTAAACTGGTCGATGCCGGCTGACTCCTTCAAATCTTGAGGGCAACTTGTGATAAGGGGTGTCTGTAGATCATGAGGATTCGACATGGTAAACTCAGCGATTGCAAAATTGGGATCGTTTTGGGATTGTCGGATAGAAGGAGGTACGGAACGATGAGGCACGATGATGTCTTGGTGCGGCGGGAACAACGAGCGGCGTTCGGCCGAGAGAGCCTTGCCGATACCGTCCTACCCAGATTGCGGCAATCGTGCGTTCGGCTTTTCGTAGGATTGATGCTCGGTTTAGGGATTTTCTTTTCCTGGGCTCGGGCAGAGGAAAACGTGTTCAAAGTTTACCGGGAGGGCCAGAAACCGGCGGACAGCCGCCTGGGCCCGGTTCGCACCTTGGATGATTATCATCCCTTCCGGCCGCCAGCTAACTTGGAGGAATGGGAGCAACGCAAGGAATATGTCCGTCGGCAGGTGTTGGTGGCCTTGGGGCTTTGGCCCATGCCCACCCGCACCCCACACGAAGCGGTGATTCATGGGCTGGTAGATCGCGAGGAATACACCGTCGAACGGGTTTATCTGCAGAGTTTTCCCGGACACTATGTGACGGGCAATCTTTATCGGCCGAAGAACCGGCCCGGCCGCAAGCCCGGTGTTCTCTGCCCTCATGGACACTGGAGTAATGGCCGATTTTATGATGCAGGAGAATCTGGTCTCAAGCGGGAGTTGGACAACAAATGGGAAAAGTTACCCTGTTGCGGCCGATTTCCCCTTCAGGCTCGCTGTGTTCATCTGGCCAGGATGGGCTGCGTGGTGTTCCACTACGACATGGTCGGCTATGCCGACAGCATTCAGATCCCGCATCGTCCTGGCATGCGTGAGCATATGAATACCATGGAAAATTGGGGATATTTTAGCCCGCAAGCCGAACTTCATCTCCAAAACATGATGGGGCTTCAAACATGGAATTCCATTCGGGTCCTCGACTGGTTCTCGGGGCTGCCCGATGTTGATCCCACTCGCATCGGAGTGACCGGTGCCAGTGGGGGTGGAACCCAAACTTTTATCCTCTGTGCTGTGGATCCGCGACCGGCGGTGGCCTTTCCGGCGGTCATGGTTTCCACGGCCATGCAGGGAGGATGCACTTGCGAGAATGCCTGCTATTTGCGGATCGGCACAAGCAATGTGGAGTTTGCCGCTCTTTTCGCCCCGAAACCGCTGGGAATGACTTGTGCGGATGATTGGACCAAAGAGATGCCCACCAAGGGTTTTCCTGAGCTCCAACAACTTTACCGGCTGTGGGGGGCGGAAGATCGGGTGTATCTGGCTGCCTTCCTCAATCATCCGCATAACTACAATTATCACTCGCGGTTGGTCATGTACCGCTGGATGAACAGGCATTTAGGGCTAGGCCAGGAGGAGCCGATCGACGAACGGCCGTTTAAACCCTTGTCGCGGGAGGAGATGACGGTTTGGACGGAAGGGCATCCGCGGCCCCCGACCGGGGAAGAGCACGAGCGGCAGTTGCTCCGCTGGATTACCGAGGATAGCCGCCGGCAAATCGAGGCCCTTATCCCAAGGGAGGCGGACGATCTTGCGGAATTTCGCCGGGTTATTGGCGGGGCAGTCGAGGTCATGATTGGCCGGGGGCTACCTCCCTCGAAATATATCGAAGTGGAACCCCGGTTCGAGCGGGATTGGGGGGAATATCGGCTGTTTGGCGGGGTGGTTCGCAATACGGCTCATGCCGAAGAGCTTCCCGTAGTGGTGTTCTTCCCGGAAGAGGCTGCTTTCCGAGGTGCCGTGGCAGTTTGGGTAACTCCCAGGGGAAAACAAGGTCTAGTGGGCTCCGACGGCAAACCCCGGTTGGGGGTCCAAAAGCTCCTTCGGGCTGGTGTTGCCGTCGTTGGGTTAGATATGTTGGGTCAAGGCGAACTGACCTTGGATGGACAGCCCCTGGAGAAGAACCGGCTAGATCCTAAGCGGACCAATTATGCTGGGTACACCTATGGGTACAATCCCCCACTTTTTGCCCAGCGGGTTCACGATATCCTGACTATTCTTGCTGCCTTGAAAACTCGCGAGGAAGTTCGTCGGATCTATTTGGTCGGGTTGGAAGGGGCCGGTCGGTGGGTGGCCGCGGCTTTGGCAATAGCTCGCCAGGCCGTCGATCGAGCTGTCATCGATACCGGAGGTTTTCGCTTCCGGCAACTGAATGCTATCGACCATCCCGACTTCCTGCCTGGAGCGGCGAAATATTTGGACCTGCCGGGAATGCTCGCCTTAGCGGCTCCGGTGCCTGTGCTGCTGGCTGGGGAAAAGGAAGCCGAAGTCGGCCTGATCAGGCATGTGTACAAAGCATCACAAGCCACTGAAAAATTGGAATTTGCCACCGCTGCAGAACCGGACAAGCTCGAGGAAGAAGCCGTCAGCTACCTGCTGCGGTAAAAGTCTGGACCACAGAGGCTAGCTTTCTCTGAGGGTAGTTGCTCACAGCTTGGGCGATCCTGTTGCCTCCGAGATGAAGACCCCGGGTTGCTTGCTCGGCTGGATCCCGCGGTTCCTTGTGTCCTTCCTTTGGGCGGAAATTTTGGTCAATCCGCTCGCTATGGGAGGGGTCTGGGAGGAAGAGCCTTCCAGAACCGACGCGAAAGCTCAATCAGGCGGGATTTAGGCGGGCAATGCCGCGGTAATTCGAGGAAAAAAGTTTTTCGAGGTGGCTTGGAGATATTCTTCGGATCAGTGGGTCGGCGAGTGAAAGAACTTCCTGAAGGCCGAGCCCCAGGGCTAAACCCCGGGGGATTGGTTGCCACTACCCGTTTCCCCGGGGGCCGCGGGTAAATTCTCCCCATGGGGCGGCCAAGAGGAAAAGCCCAGCGGCACTAGCCAGTCACTTGGAAGACCGCCTCTAATTCCACGGCGGCTCCTAAGGGCAGGCTTCCCGCCCCGGCAGCTGTTCGAACCCCTACTCCCATTTCCGGGCCAAATACTTCCGCTAAAAGCTCGCTAGCACCGTTGAGCACTTTGGGATGGGAAGTGAACGTGGGCACGGCATTGACTAGTCCGAAAAGCCGGACAACCCGCCTTACTCGGTCCAAAGTTCCCAGGTGTTGCTGCAGGCTTCGCAGAACGCCCGCCATGGCCAAGGCAGCGGCCTCAGCGGCAGCAGGTTCATCGAGGTCTTGCCCCACCTGGCCTGTAACCAGGGAACCGTCCGGCCGGATAGGAAGATGCCCCGATGTCCATACAAATTCCCCCACTTGTAGCACAGGTCGATAAAGACCCTTGGGGGTGCTCGCGGTCAAACTCTCCCAACCCCGCTGCTTCAGGATTTCTTCCAGCCGGTGATCCCGATTGTTCGATACTTCGTCCATCTTGGCTCACCAAAAACAACGATTTCCGTCGGAGTTTAAGGTCCCAAATCTGGTACCGATTCTCGGCGAAAATGGAACACCCGGTTTTTTCGGAAGGGGCCTCTCCATCTCCAGTGTGAGTATCCCAGAAAATCCAGCAGGTACCCGCGGGAGGTGGACCTACCGGGGAACGACCTTGCCGTCGAAGAAGCCACTGCCGGCCTTGACCTCCGAGTGGAGCATAACTTCTTCCTGCTGGGGGATCTGGCAGCTTCAAGAACGGAATCAAAAACCTTTTTAATCGATCAACTTATTGAGTTGAAACTCCACGATACCGCAGGCCCCGGCTTGTTTTAGCCGGGGAACCAACTTTCTGACCACACTTTCGTCCACGACGGTCGTAACATCCACCCAGTTTTTGTCAGCAAGATCGGCAACAGTGGGGTTCTGAAGGGCCGGAAGAATGGCTAACACGTCCGGGAGTTTCTCCCGCGGCACATTCATCATCAGGACAACTTTTCCCTCCGCAGCCATGGCCCCCTTTAACATCAGCACGATATCGTCGATCTTTTGCCGCTTCCAAGGATCGGAGTAGGCCGTCCGGTTGGTGATGAACCGGGGGGTACTCACCAAAACTTCGTCCACAATCCGGAGATTATTGGCTCTTAACGAGCTGCCGGTCTCGGTGACCTCCACAATGGCATCGGCCAGTAGAGGAGGTTTGACCTCCGTGGCACCCCAGCTAAATTCCACCCGGGCATTGACCCCGTGACGAGCTAAATACTGGCGGGTGATATTGACCGCCTCCGTGGCAATGCGTTTTCCTTCAAGATCGCGGACGGATTGAACGGGGGAATTCTCCGGGACGCACAGGACCCACCGCACCGGCCGCCGGCTCACCTTGGAAAAAACAAGTTCCGCCAATTCGAGCACCTCCACCCCACTTTCTACAATCCAATCGTACCCAGTGAGGCCGGCATCCAGTACTCCATCGGCTACATACCGGGCGATCTCCTGTGCCCGGATAAGCAAGCATTCAATCTCCTCATCGTCGATATTTGGGAAATAACTCCGGGCTCCGAACGTAATTTTGTAGCCAGCACGACGGAATAAATCAATTGCACCCTCTTGCAAGCTCCCTGCAGGAATCCCCAGTCGCAATCTATTCGTCATAGCACTACTGCTCTCGCTATCAATTGGGGATAAGGAATTAACAACTTAATCCAATCAACCTGCTTGCATGATAACCAACCTAGCAATTCGGAAAGGTGGACTTATAAGCAGAACCCTCGGGGGAGTCCAACCCGGGATTAACCGCCCGGGGCCGGGCAGGCTTCCCGCCTGCATTTGATGAATTTTCCACTCGGGCCGAAAATTTAGCGGTTTGGCAAGATCGCGGGAAAAACCCTGATTTTGCCACCCCTGGCTTTAAAACTCAAGAGCCTATGGAGGTTACTTCCAAGGCCAAAGATCTCCTCCCGGTCGAGGTCCGAAGTGGTGAGGAATCCCTCTCTCTGCCCGTTCCACCCCGCCTGGAGTCGAAGCGAGGAAAAAACCTTGCAACACCTGTTTGGGAAAATTTTTCGGACCAGTGCGAAACCTCAAGATGTTGTTCGGGGTTAGTAATTACTAGAGTAGAAGCCCCAAATAGCCAAACTGGAAGTGACGTGGTTCAGAGTAACTCCCACGTTTAATCATCAGCGGAAAACTCCGGACAGTTTTATCGTTTTGCAAGAAATTGACGGGTTAATTCCGAGAACCGTTTTTTCCAAACCACTCCGGAAAAAAGGAACCGGCTGCAGGGGCATTCCTGCAGCCGACGAAGTATGCCCTCGGTTGGTCGTATCCCCTGCCCCACACCCCCCTAGTCGGCACTTGGCTTCGGCCAGCCGAGGGCATCTTTTTCGCCCGCGATTTCTCCCGACAATGGACGCTGTGCCGGAGAGATTCACGCTTTCCAGTTTTCCATTCGTTCCGCCGATTTGCTAATCAACGCGGGATCCGGTGATAACTCGTTCCCAAGTTGCCCTTTCTTTGGATTTTATCGTTGCGTCCACAAATTGCTAACGGAAGCCCTGAACAATTCCAGGCATGAAAAGCCGGGCCCAAGTCCTTTGGTATTTTTTCACGTTCAACTTGCCGACATCTTGGGGTTTACGCAGACTGATTACATTCTGCGGGAACTATTCAGAGGTTCTTGATCTTAAGCCTTGTCTTTTCGTTCCCCTAAGGGCCCAAATGAGGCGTCACTATTGGCGGTTGTGCCAGTCTCCAAGCTGGGGAAATGCACTGGGATGTAGCACTTACGTATGCCAGGGTCTTCCGGAACTGACGAGCTGGTGGAGAGCAGGTATGAGAGCGGTCAGCTCCTTTGGTGCCTTTCGAGCAAGCCCTACCTCCGCAAAATACGTTTGGATGCTCTCAATACCACTCGTCCTGCAATCTAGAGATTGCCTCACGAGTGGGGTGACACAGCCTACCGCGATTGCACAAGCTTTCCCACCGCTCCTAGATACGTTATAAGTTCGGTAATACTGTGCCCGATTGGAACCCATCTGCTCCAACAGTTCAAGGTGCTCCAAAGTCAATTTTTTGCATCCCCTTTTGCTGGTCGGGGTACCGAGAAAACTTACAGCTTCAGACCGCAAGGTCATTCCATACCCTGCGGCAAAGAATTTGCAGGATCTGTCCCATAAGTGTAAACCCTCATCCTGGGCGACGGGAAAACCTTTCAATACAACCTCCCTTGCAGGAGATGGTTAGGTTTCAAAATTGGCCGGCTTTTGAACCATTGAGCCCCAGGGACTGAAACGCGGTCGGATTCGAAGTTCTCGATTGCTCTTTTCGAGATAATATTTGGAAGTTTTACTAGCGTCTTCGAGCGAATAGGGGGCAGTTAAGCCCTGGAATCTGGTAGTCGAGCCTTTGGACGGGTCATTGCTGCCATAGCGAAGAGTTGATACGGATTCCAGTTTCGGGAGGGACTGCTTCGAGAGGAAAATTGTGCCCCCTCTGCCGTAAAGATGGTATCCCTAGGAAGTTGGGATAAGCACATCAGGGCGAATCAAGTAGGCTTGTGATTTTGGAGGTATAGGCGGCGTGTTAGTTTTCATGCTGAAATCAAAGATCCACCATGCTCGTGTGACCGCGACGGAACTGGAATATGAGGGCAGTATTACGATCGACCGGACATTAATGGAGGCTGCCGCCCTGATACCGGGAGAGCAGGTGCACGTATTGAACATGAACACAGGGGATAGATTCATTACTTATGTGATCGAAGGAGAGAAGGATTCCGGCGTAATCGTATTAAACGGGCCTGCTGCTCGGTTGGGTCAGGTCGGTGATCGGCTCATCATCTTGGCATATTGTGCAGTGCCCGTGGAACAGGCGGCGGCACTCCGCCCCATCGTTGTCAGAGTTGACGACAAAAACCGGTTGATTAAAGGGTAGCCGGTCATTCTTGAGCTTTAGTTCCGCAATTTGGTCAACCTTGGGACATAGGAGTACTCGGCTCACTCGGTGTGGGGCTCCTTCGACTTGTTCTTCCCTTTTCTTTTGCACCAGCCCTTTAAACCAACCCGTGAATATCCGCAAAGCGACGGGCCCGGCCGAGGTTACGTCTCAAGCCTGGATTTGCCAGGGTTCCCTAGTGGGCGGCAAAGGTTTGGTTTCCTCTTCGGGGGAGAAGATTCCCCGAAGGTTTTTCGGGAGGTGGTCCCGGCCGAGGTCATTGCCGCCCGCTAGGCCAGTAGGAAGCTTTATTTTTGCCAATTTTGATTTTTGCCAATTTGGAGCGGTGAACGGGAGCCGGTGCGTTCACCCGTTACTAGGACAGAGGCAGTGAGATCCTCAAATTTGGGGGGATTGCTCACTGCAATTCCGTCCGGCGGTTGACCTGCGAGACACAGTTTTCATCAGTTTTAATCCGGTGCGGGCTTGGCCTCGGATAAGTTAGGAGCGGCTGTGAGAATTTTCCCT
>Ga0272449_1002327_pt1 | contig 17818 bp, 26 predicted proteins | sample YNPCB0241_FD_198679 | JGI IMG/M metagenome (GOLD analysis project Ga0272449, IMG submission 198679) | Hot spring sediment microbial communities from Yellowstone National Park, WY, United States - YNP-CB-024-1 | ecosystem: Environmental > Aquatic > Thermal springs > Hot (42-90C) > Sediment... | reverse complement strand
TGGAAGGTGTGATCGACCGGCCCGCTTCCAGGGCGGAACGGGTGCGGGTGCTCCTGCGCCTGTGCGGCGCGGTGGTGCCCGTGGAAGTGCGCCTGGAAGAGCTGGAGCCGGTCTGAAGGACGGCCCGTACACGGCTCAGTAGGTCACGGGCCGTGCACAACAGGAGGCGGAAACGCCCGCGGCTGCGGGTACGGACGTACCCGAACGGCGGAGCTGTGTCCTCCGATGCCCATCTACGAGTACCGCTGCGAGGCTTGCGGCACGCGGTTCTCGGTGCTGTTCTGGCCGCCTGAGCAACCACGTCCCCGGTGCCGGCGGTGCGGCAGTACGAGGGTCAACAGGCTGGTGTCGCGGGTCGCCCTTCTCCGGGGTGAGGAGGAGCGTCTGGAGAGGCTGGCGGAGAAGGCCGCGGGCATCGACGAGGGTGACGAGGCGGGCTTGGAACGGTGGGCCAGGGAGGTGGAGCGGGAGCTCGGCGAGGAGATTCCCGCCGGCGCCGCAGACAAGGGTGTGGACGCGGAGGGGGGCCCGTGAGCAGGCTGCGGGGAAGCACGTTTGTGGAGGCTTTACGCCCCAGGGACGCAGCCCATGTTGGCCGGTTCGACGCGGAAGAGTCCGAGTCTGGAGTCTACCGAGCCTTTTGGAGTTCTCCTCGATGGGCGTCCGAGTCCCCGGAGGCCCTGCCGGCGGGAGCTGTACCCGCCGAGGCTGGGTAGGGGTCGGAACCCGGAGGCGTCGTCGTGCGGAACAGGGCACGAGACTGGTTCCGCCAAGCCGTGCGAGACCTCGAGCAAGCCGAGGACTCCAGACGGGCGGGCCGGCACGAGTGGGCATGTTTCGCTGCCCAGCAGGCGGCGGAGAAGGCCGTGAAGGCGCTGCACCTGCGCTGGGGTCAGGAGGCGTGGGGGCACGTCGTCGCCAAGCTCCTGCGAGAGCTACCGGAGGCGGTCCGGGTGCCCGACGAGCTCGTGGAGAAGGGCCGGGTCCTGGACACCTTTTACATCCCACCGCGCTACCCCAACAGCCACTCGGAGGGGGCACCTTTTGAGCACTACGGGCCCTTGCAGAGCGAGGAAGCGATCCACTATGCCCGTGAGATCCTTGAGTTCGTCCGTGGTCAGATGGCCTGAGGCCGTTTGCGTGGACGACGCGGTGCGCCGCTGGGCGGCCGAGGTGGTCGCGAACCACCCGGGTGTGCTGGGCATCGGATACTTCGGGTCGTACGCGCGCGGCGACTGGGGCGTGGGAAGCGACGTGGACCTCGTAGTGGTGGTGGAGAACGACGACGCTCCTTTCGCCCGGCGGGCGGCTAGGTGGGACGTCACCGGGCTCCCCGTGCCCGCGGACCTCCTGGTGTACACTCGGGAGGAATGGGAGAGGCTCCGCGGCGGTCGCTTCTACCAGACCTTGCAGAGTGAGGCCGTGTGGGTCTACGTGCGGCCGGATTTCGCCCCGAGGCCCTCGGCGGCGTAGGGTCGCGTGGGAAGAACCCTTCCGCGGCGCGTCTCGTGAGATGGTGAACGCGGACCTTTGAGGGGAGCCGAGGATGGCCAAGCTGGAACTCCCCGCGCGCAAGCTCACGTACGAGGAGTTCCTCACGTGGTGTGACGAGGATACGTGGGCGGAGTGGGTGGACGGGGAGGTCGTTGTCTTGAGTCCGGCGTCCGCGAGGCACCAGCAGCTGGTGGACTTTCTGGTACAGACCCTGGGGGTCTACGTACAGGCCAAAGGCCTGGGGCTGCTGCTCAGCGCACCCTTCCAGATGAAGACGGGGCCGGACCTACCGGGCCGGGAGCCGGACCTGCTGTTCGTGGCCCGCGAGAACCTGGGCCGGCTGAAGGACCGCTACCTGGAGGGCCCCGCGGACCTCGTGGTGGAGGTGGTGTCCCCGGAGAGCCGGCTGCGGGACCGGGGGGAGAAGTTCGCGGAGTACGAGGCGGGAGGGGTCCGCGAGTACTGGCTGGTAGACCCGGAAGCACGGCAGGCCGACTTCTACGTCCTGGGGCCAGATAACCGGTACGACCGACGACGGGCGGACGCGGCGGGCATATACCGGTCGCAGGTGGTGGAGGGGTTGTGGGTGCGGCCCGAATGGTTGTGGCAGGACCCGCTTCCCCCGGTGCTGGTCGTGCTCCGGGAGCTGGGACTGCTCGGGTGACCCGGGCGGGGCGGTGTTACTTCAAGGACCTGGCGGTTTTCACGCACCAGCCGCGGGGGATGACCAGCTCGCCAGGGTCATACACCCACCTGAGGGCTTGAGGTCGTAGACACGCATGGGCCTGTTCACGGTGCGCGGGCGGCTAGTAGGGCCCGAAGGGCATTCGGAGGAGGTGGAGCTCGTGGTGGACACCGCAGCCACCCTCCTGACCGTGCCCAAGGACCTGGCGGACCGCCTACGCGTCGTGCCGACCCGCCAGCAGCCCGTGGTCACCGCCGGCGGCCGACGGGAAGTGTGGCCTGCGGGAGAAGTGCGCCTGGAGCTGGACGGCCAGCAGGTGACCACGCCCTGCTTCCTAGCACCGGGAGGTCCTGTGCTCCTAGGGGCCGTGGCGCTGGAGAGTCTGTTTCTGGCGGTGGACCCGGTGGCGAAGAAGCTCGTGCCCGTGGAAGGGTTCGTGGGCCCGGCCCGGAGCGTTCTCGGAGGGGCGCTGTGGGCGTGATGGTGGTGGACGAGCGGAAGCAGCCGGTGCCCGGCCCGTACGTGGTGCGGTTCGGGGGCTGGACCCTGGAGCGCTACCTGCGGGAAGCTCCGGAGTCCGGGGTTTGGGAGTTCGTGCGCGGGGAGGTGGTCGTGCACTCGCCGGCCAGCGCCGAGCACCAGGATCTCGTCCTTTTCCTCGCGAGGCTCTTCGCAGGCTACTGCGAAGCCAGAGGCTGGGGCAAAGTCCTCATGGGGCCGGCCGCGGTGGAGGTCCTTCTGGGTGTGGTGCGCGAGCCCGACGTGTTCGTCCTCCCGCCGGAGGAAGTCCCGAAGGCCACCGGGGTGCCGCTGCGGGTGAAGCCCGTGCTGGTGGTGGAAGTCACCAGTCCCGCCACGCGGGGGATGGACCTGGGGGAGAAGGCGGAGGAGTACCGCCAGGCAGGGGTAGCGGAGTACTGGGTGGTGGACGGGGAGGGGCAGGAGCTGACGTCCCACAGGCTCCGCGGGGGCGTCTGGGAGGTGGAGCGGTGGAAGGCGGGGAGGCTTCCGAGCCGGTCGGTGCCGGGGTTCTGGGTGGAGGTCCAGTGGCTGTGGAGGCGGCCCCTGCCGCCCGTGGACGCCTGCCTCAGGGAGGTCGTGGAGGGCACCTGAGGGGAGTCCTGGAGCAGTTCAGAGGCCCGGCCCGGAGCGTTCTCGGAGGGGTGCTGTGGGCGTGATGGTGGTGGACGAGCGGAAGCAGCCGGTGCCCGGCCCGTACGTGGTGCGGTTCGGGGGCTGGACCCTGGAGCGCTATCTGCGGGAAGCTCCGGAGTCTGGGGTTTGGGAGTTCGTGCGCGGGGAGGTGGTCGTGCACTCGCCGGCCAGCGCCGAGCACCAGGATCTCGTCCTTTTCCTCGCGAGGCTCTTCGCAGGCTACTGCGAAGCCAGAGGCTGGGGCAAGGTCCTCATGGGGCCGGCGGCTGTGGAGGTCCTGCCGGGCGTGGTCCGAGAGCCCGACGTGTTCGTCCTCCCACCGGAGGAAGTCCCGAAGGCCACCGGGGTGCCGCTGCGGGTGAAGCCCGTGCTGGTGGTGGAAGTCACCAGTCCCGCCACGCGGGGGATGGACCTGGGGGAGAAGGCGGAGGAGTACCGCCAGGCAGGGGTAGCGGAGTACTGGGTGGTGGACGGGGAGGGGCAGGAGCTGACGTCCCACAGGCTCCGCGGGGGCGTCTGGGAGGTGGAGCGGTGGAAGGCGGGGAGGCTTCCGAGCCAGTCGGTGCCGGGGTTCTGGGTGGAGGTCCAGTGGCTGTGGAGGCGGCCCCTGCCGCCCGCGGACGCCTGCCTCAGGGAAATCCTGGAGAGCGCTTAGGGAGGACAGGGCGTGGGCATCACGTACATCGACGGGACCGTCCGCGGGCCCACCGGGAAGCAGGCACAGGTCCGCTTCCTCATCGATAGCGGGGCGACCTACTCCCTCCTCCCGAAGCCCGTCTGGGAGTCCATCGAGCTTGTCCCACGCCGCGAGATGGAGTTCACCCTCGCGGACGGCCGGGTGGTCCGGCGCAAGGTGTCCGAGTGCTACATCATTCTGCCCCAAGGCGAGGGGCACACGCCCGTCATCCTCGGTGAGCCGGGAGACGACGAAGCGCTGTTGGGGGTCGTAACCCTGGAGATCCTGGGGCTCGTCTTCCACCCCTTCCGACGTACCCTGGAGCCCATGCGGATGTTGCTGGTGTGAGAGGGACCGTGAGCGACCGGAGCGAGGCCGTCGAAGCTCGACAGGCCGTCCTGAAGGCCGAGCTGGCTCGCATCCGTAGCCTGCTGGCGGGCCGCCCCGAGGTGGTGGCGCTGTGGGCCTTCGGCTCCGTGGCGTCCGACCGGGTGGACGAATGGAGTGACCTCGACCTCGTGGTCGTCGTCCGCTCCGAGGAAGGGTTTCTCGACCGGAGCGTGCGGCTGGGCCGCTGGCTGGAGCCCCGGGTGGGAGCGGACCTGCTGGTGTACACGCCGGAGGAAGTGCGGGGCCTCCTGGAGAAGCCACTGAAGGCGCTCCTCGCGGCGTCAGGGGAGCTCGTACCGCGGACGCACCGCCTGGCCGACTTGTGGCAGCGGCTGCCCGCTACGGATCGAGACGCACTCGTCAACCTGCGCGACGCGGCTTTCGACCTGGACCGGTATTACCTCCCGGCGCGGTACCCGGACGCCCTCCCAGGCGTCCTCCCCGAGGGGCTTCCGGGGAAGGAGCACGCCGAGAGGGCCGTGGAGACCTGTCGGCGTGTTCTCGGGTACGTCCGGCAGCAGCTTGGTGGCGCCCAGTAAGGGGTGTCGGAGGCCGTGGCCTGAGGGAGGAACGTGGAGGGGTTCACGGGCCCGGTGGCCAAAGAAGCTCGTGGTGGTAGCGGGCAGACCGCCGGACCGGAGGCCTGATGTGACCAGCAAACTTCGCTTGCTCCCGGACGACGTGGCCGCGCGGCTCGTGGAGCTGCCTTCGCGGCTCCGGGAGTGCAAGGGCCTGGCAGCGGTCTGGCTGTTCGGGTCCTTCGCGCGGGGCGAGGCCACACCGGTCAGCGACGTGGACCTGGCCTACCTGGCCTCGGGCGACCCTGACGAGGTCTGCGCGAGGCTGTACGACGTCGTGGTGGAGGCACTCGGGACGGACGAGGTGACCCTGGCCGACGTACAACGGCTGCCGGCACCCGTGGCGTGGCAGGTGCTGGCCGAAGGCAGGCCACTCGTGCTCCGGGACCCGGAGCGCGTGGCCCGGTGGACGGAGGAGTTGTTGCGGGTCGCTCCGGAGTTGTTGCGGCTGCGCGCAGATGGCAACACGGACTTCCTGCGGGGTGTCCTCATGGCGAGCGACGAGGTGGACCGCGAGCGCGTGGTCGAGCTGCTGCGGGCCGTGAGCGCCGACGTGAACGACCTGCGCGAGAAGGCACAGATGGGCCGGGAAGACTTCCTGGCCTCCCGCGACGCGCAGGCGGTGGTTGAACGGCGCCTGCAGACCGCCGTGGAGGGCTGTCTGAACGTGGGGAACCACGTCGTCGCCCGCAAGCGGCTGGGAGTCCCCCGGGACTACGCGGACGTATTTCGGATCCTGGGCCGCGCGGGAGTCTTGAGCCCCGAGCTAGTCGAAGCGATGGCGGACATGGCGCGGCTGCGCAACCTCATCCTCCACCTGTACTCGACCATCGACCACACGCGCATCCACGAGAGCCTTCCCCGCCGCACCGCGACTCTCGAGTCGTTCGTGGAGGAGGTCGGCCGCTGGCTGGCCCGACAGACGGGCCGAGGGGCCGGAGGGTGACCGATCGGCTCCCGCCCGGTCTGGCTTCGACACATGACGTCAACGGCTGGGAAGCGTTTGCTGGTTGGCCGGATCGTCCAGGGCTGCCGCCACGTCCCGGCCGAGCCGGTCTGGCTCGAGCAGGCTCCAGAGGAGGATGGGGGTGTCCAGCAGGAGCCTCAGCGGCTCCGGTCGGAGTCCAGCGCTTCCCACACGTTCTCCTCGAGGGCTGGGCTCAAGATGTCGCCCGTGATCCGGCCGGTGCCCTTGAGGGACCCGAGCCACGATTCCGGCCGCTCCCTGGGTGGGGGTGGGATCACCTGCGCGATCGGTACGCCTCGGCGGGTGACCAGAATCGGCTGGCCTGTGCGCCTCACCCGTTCCAGGAGCGCCAGGCAGGTCGCTTTGAACTTCGAAACCGGGACGCGTTCCATCGCGCGTGTGAGCCTACCATGGTCATCGACCATGGTCAAGACGGCGCGACACTGGATGCCCACACAGACTGGATTGGCGAGCACGTGTCCGGGGTGCCGGACCTCCTCGTGGAGGTGACGTCGCCTTCCACGGCCAGGCCGGACCGGATGGAGAAGTTCGCGGAGTATGCCCGGGCTGGGGTCCCGGAGTACTGGGTTGTAGACTCCGTGAGATATCGGCCTGTGAAGAAATACGGCCGGTAGATGACGGTCGCGGTCGAGTACGTATCCGGACGCCTGGAACAGGTGGCTCGTGACCTGGGCCTGCGCATGGTCGTGCTGTTCGGATCGCGTGCCACCGGCCGTGCGCTCCGCCCAACGAGCGACCTCGACATCGCGGTGCTGGACCGTGTGGCGCCGACCTGGACCCGGTGGGCGGAAGTTCACCGAGCCCTCTCCCAGGTGTTCCGTCCCTACGAGTTAGACTTGGCCTTCTTGAACACCGCCGACGCCTTCTTCCGGCTTGAGATCATGCGCCGGGCCGTCCTGCTCTACGGAGACCGCGACACCTTCGACGCCTACCGGGTTTTCGCTTACCGGGATTTCGTAGAGACCGAGGATCTGCGGAAACTGGAAGACGTCTTGATGCGAAAGAAGATGGCGTTCCTTCGCAGGTGCCTGCATGGTGAATAAACTTCTCGTCCGGAGGAAACTTCAGCTGATCGCCGAGGAATTGGGGCGGCTGCTGACGTTTCAGAATATTTCCCTAGACGAATTGAAGCAGGACTTTATCCGTCAGGCCGCCGTGGAGCGGATCTTAGAGCGCATCATTCAGCGGGCTCTAGACATCAATGCCCATCTCATCGCTGAACTCGCCACGGGGGGAGAAGAAAAGATCACGCGCCTTACGTACAGAGACACGTTCCTGCAGCTAGCGGAGCTAGGGGTCTGTTCCCGCGAGTTTGCCGAGTCTGTCGCCCGCAGCGTGGGATTGCGCAATATCCTGGTCCACGAGTACAATGCGGTGGACGTCGCTCAAGTACATACGTCCATTCGCGAATGCCTGCAGGATTACGAGCGCTACGTGGCGTACGTAATGGCATTTCTAGACAAACTGAGCGACTCACAAGACGCTTGAAGGAACCGCTTGGCGCGTGCGGTGACGTGATGGCAGGCCTAGCGGAGTGCTTGCGTGCCGCGGGTGACTTCCAGGGCGCATAGGCGGGCACCGGTAGCGGAGCTGTTTCCGCCCCGGGGGGAGTGGACGGAGGAGGACTACTTCTGGTGACGTGCTTTCGGGCGTCCCAGTCGAGGGCGTGCTTTCTGTTCGGGGTTTTATTGTACGACGTTCGGACGCGTTACCGCAACGCGGTGCCGACAGCGTTCCGGGCGAGTCTACACCGAACGGGTAGCTTATGAAGTAGTTACAATGGCGAGCAAGCTTGTCGATTTCGTAAACGACGACTGGCGAGTGTGCAAGGATCTGGCTCCGTCCGTCTTGGCGTCCCTGCATGGCGAAGGTTCCCAGGAGGTACCCTCGAGGGGTGTGGAAACAGGGAGGGCGGTGTGCCCTCCTGGTGAGACGAAAACCACGGGCCATTGGCCCGAGGAGGGAGAACACCGTTCAACGGCGACCGCACCACATCGCGTGGTACGCCATGAATCCCCCGTCGAGGAGACGCTCCACACCTGGCTTCGGGAGCGGATGCAGGAGCTCGTCCAGTGGGCCCTGGAGGCGGAGGTGACGGAGCTGTTGGGGCGGGCTCGGTACCAGCGCCGGGCGGAGGTGGATGCCTTACCGGCGTACCGGAACGGGTATGGGAAGCCTCGCAAGCTGACCACGCCCCTGGGGACGGTGACGTTGCGGCGTCCCCGGGTGCGGGGGTTGGAGGAGCGTGCTGACGGCCGGATCCTGCCGCTATTTGCCCGGAGGACCTAGGAGGTAGGGGAGCTGTTCCTGCACGAATTGACCGGAGGGGGAACTTCGATGTAGCGCTGCGGGGGCTGCTGGGGAGGACTCACCCCTTTCGGCCAGCACTGTAGCCCGGCTGAAGGAGCCCTGAGCAGCCGCGCTGAGGCGTGGCAGAGGCGGCGGCTAGAGGATCTGCGATACGTGGATGGAGTCGAGGGTACCCAGGAGGTCGCCGCTTGATTCGAAATTCCACACCTCGTGACGGAACCTCCCCGCACTTCGGGCTGGTCTTTTCCAGGGAGTCGGACCTTGCCGGAGAATAACCTGAGACCTACCGGAGCTTGGCCACGCACACGCGGCTCCTCTGACGCGGCACCGAGTCGTGCAGGCCTAGTGGCACGAGCGGGTTGGGCTGTAACGGATCAGGCGCTCTCGAGCCTTACGAACTTCGCGTTAACCTTTTTAGCTGCGCGATACCTCGACCCGCACTCCTTCGGGGGTCTTTCGGTGGCCTTTGTGGCTTATCTTTTCGTCCTAGGAATCACGAGAGCGATTACGTCGGAACCGTTGGCAGTGCGTGTCGTCGGCGCAGACCAGATAGTTTGGCGTAGTGCCGTGCGGGGAGCTGCCGCCACGGCGCTCTGCGTAGGGATTCTCGCTGGCATTGCGGCACTTGGCGCAGGTGCGGCTTGGGGCGGACCAGGAGGTAGATCCCTCGCGGTCATTGGTGTTTTTATGCCGGGGCTCCTGGTTCAGGACGTGTGGAGATTCGCTTTCTTTGCCGCGGGCCGAGGGGCCATAGCCGCGGCAAACGACGCCGTCTGGGCAGTTGGCATGGGCATTAGCTTGCTCGTCACCCGCCCTTGGGACCAGGCGAGCGCCCCGGCCTTTGCACTCATATGGGGCGCTTGCGGCACTATTGGGGGCTTTCTGGGCGTGCTCCAAACGGGCGTTGTCCCAAGGGTGCGCGATGCCAAGTGGTGGCTGGAACATCACCGCGATCTTGCTAGGCACTTTTCCGGGGAGTTCCTCCTGCTCAGCGGCGGAGCGCAAGCGGCGCTCAGTTTGGTCGCTATTCTCGCTGGCGTTGAAGCTGTGGCGGGTATCCGAGCAGCGAGCCATGTGCTGTTTGGCCCACACAACTTGGTGTTCACCGGCGCGCTTCTCTTCGCTATTCCGGAGGCAGCGCAACAGGCTCAAGTTGGTAACGTTAAGGGCGTTCAGCGAGTGGGGCTTTATTTATCAGGACTTCTATTGGTCACGGCGCTCGCCTGCGGCGTAGTTGCTTCGGCCGTGCCCAGCAACTTAGGAAACGCGATTCTCGGGCAGAACTGGGCTGTCGCTACGTCGTTCTTGCTGCCAGTAACGGTCTTAATGGCAGCGACGGGGGTCGCGGGCGGGGGTGCGGTAGTACTCAGGGGTCTCAGAGAGAGCGGGAAGGCCTTGCAATCAGCCGCATTTCATAGCGGTCTGACGGTGGCCGCCGCCGCGCTCGGTGCTGGCGTGTGGGGAGGGATGGGGGCTGCGTGGGCCTTGGCCGGGGCGGCTATTGTTGCGTCGACCTGCTGGTGGGTTTTTGCGCTTTCTAGCCTGCGAGGCGCCTGGCGCTGCGCAGTCCGACCGCCTGATGCGTGCTGCGCACGAAGCTGAACAACAGTCTCGCGGCCTGCACCGCAGACCCGAACGTTTGGGTGGCCGCGGCTCGCGTTACTCGCGTCGCCTGAGACATATCTAGCCGATCACGAAAGGGGGTAGAATGAACGGCGAACCTGGGAAGCTTTTACATGGTCTGAGGCGTGTCAAGTGGCCGCGAACGCTAGCTTGGGCACTTCGCCACCCTGCGAACCGAGGTTACACTCTGTGGGTCTTGCAGCGCTGGATCGCGCATCAAATTCGGAAGCGGGTGAGACCCCAGGCTGTCGTGCGCCGTCAGGTGTTTGGCGGCGTCATCGTTGGCCCCGCGGCCCATCCCTCAGTCTTCTTGGCTACCTACGTAAGGGGCGGAATCGTTGACCCGGACGCCTTCGTAGCCTACGCTGCCATCCTGCAGCGTGGGGATCACTTCTTGGATGTCGGCGCGGCTATCGGGTTGCACGCGGTCGCTGCGAGTCGTTTCGTAGGTTCCGAGGGAAGAATCGTGTGCGTTGAGCCTGACTCCTCCGAGCGCGCCTGGCTAGCGCGCACCAGAGAGGAGAACGCGCTCGTCTGGGAGGTCGAGGAGCGGCCCGTTGCTGATTGTTCGAGACCGCTCGTCTGGCGCCGCGCGGGTCCGGCGTCCTCGCATCTCGAGGCTGCGATCGCGGCGGGACGAGAAGCAGGCGTGGTGACGACGACGGTGGACGAAGTCATCAGCCGATTCGCGATGTGTCCCCGACGCCTCGTGATTAAGATCGATGTGGAGGGCTGGGAAGCGGCAGTTCTCGTAGGCGGCGGGAAGAGTGTCCAAGCGGGTGTGAAGGCGGTCTGGCTTGAAGCGATAGGCTTGCAAGAGCGCTGTGACGTTCGATGGGACGAAGCTGTGTCTATGCTGACGAGCTGTGGCTATCGTCCCTACGTCGTCGACATCGAAGCGCGCGTGATCCTTCCGGGGCCTCTTCCGCTTCCGCCTGTAAGTCCCTTTGGCAACTATCTCTTTCTCAGAGATGAATCACTGCTAGATCGCGTACGGCGATACCTGGCTGAGTGGGAGCGGCATCTGTGCGTTTGGGCGGCGGCCAAGTGAGCTCGCAGTGACTGATGCTAGATCTGTGCTGAATGTTAAAAACTAACGGAGGGTGCGGCGATGGTGGACTTGCCCCAGTTTGGTGACGTATGAAAGCGCCGCGCCTCCAGCCGGCGAAGATCTTGGGAAGGGGGAAGCCCTCCCGAGATTCGCAGGAAGGAGGCAGGCCAGATGCAGTACTTCGCCTTGGACGTGCACAAGCGCTACATCTGGGCTCGGGTGGAAAGGCCGGACGGCGTGCTGGTGCGGGAGAAGAAGGTGGTCCACCGGCGAGGGGCCCTGCGGGAGTTCCTGGCGGGTGCAGAGCCGGGTAGCCGTGTAGCGGTGGAGACGGTGGGGAACTGGTGCAGGGTAACGTATGAGGTAGAGGAGGCGGGGTGCACTCCCCAGCTGGTGGCGGCGGGGAAGGGGAAGCTCATGCTGGTGGCCCAGAACAAGACGGATCGGCTAGACTGTCGGGGGCTGATCCGGCTGCAGCGGGCCGGGACGCTACCGGTGGTGTGGGTGCCGCCGCGGGAGCTGCGGGACATTCGGGAGCTGGTGCGGGCGCGGATGGTGCTGGTGCGGCAGCGCACACAGCTGAAGAACCGGATTCTGGCCACCTTGGGGAAGTACGGGCTGGTGGTGGAGGGGGTTTCGGACGCCTTTGGGGTGCGCGGCAGGTAGGTGATAGCGCAGCTGGTCCAGCAGCTGCCTCCGCAGACGCGGTTTGTGACGGAGGGGTTGCTGGAGCAGGTGGGGGTGCTGGACCGTCGGATCCGGGAGGTCGAGGAGCGGATGGGGGAGGTCCTGGAAGTCCACGAAGACCTCCAACAGCTGATGACCCTGCCGGGGGTGGGGTTCATCCTGGCGGCGGTGATCTGGACGGAGGTGGGGGACGTGAGCCGATTTCCAGGTCCCGAGCAGCTGGCGGCGTATGCGGGGGTGGTCCCGAGGGTGAGGAGCCAGGAGGCAGACGCCGCTACGGCCCCCTGCGCACGGATGCCAACCGGTACCTGAAGTGGGCGTTTGTGGAGGCGGCGAATGCGTGCTGCCGGGTACCGAGAAGGTACCCCCAGCGCCATGTGAGCCAGCTGTACGAGCGGGTGGCGCGGCGGCGGGGCATCAGAAGGCCATTGGGGCCGTGGCGCGGCATCTGGCGGAGGCTACGTGCTGGCTGCTGAGGGGCAAAGAGGAGTATCGGGAGCCCGGGTCGGCGACGGGGACGTGAGCGCGGAGAGTGTCTGAGTTCAACACAGCTCGCTTTTGTGATTGCGACACGTCCCCGGGATGACCTCGTGCCCCTGGACGGGGCGAAGAGATGGATCCGGCGAACCGGGCTAGAGGTACGGCACATCGGGTGGCCCGGATGTGCCGGGTGCTGGGCGTCTCCCCCAGCGTGTACTACGCGTGGCGGAAGCGGGGGCTGAGTCGCAGGCGCCGGGAGGATGCGGTGCTGTTGGAGCGGGTTCGGAGGATCTGGGAGGGGAGCGGCCGGACGTATGGGGCGCCCCGAGCGTGGGCGGAGCTGCGGGCCTGTGGGGTGCGGTGCTCCGGCAAGCGGGAGGCGCCGCTGATGCGGGGGGCTGGTAGGGGCCTACCCCCGGAGGCGGCGGAGGAACACCACGGTGCAGGACCCGGGCCGCCGTGGCTCCGGACCTGGTGGGACGGCAGTTCCGGGCGGCGGGTCCCCCTCGACTGTGGGTGGCAGGTCTAGTGCAGGTCCCCACGAGGGAGAGGTAGCTGTACCTGGGGTGATCCTGGACGTGTGGCATCGCGGTGTGGTGGGCTGGATCATTCGCCAGGATGCCCGAGCGGAGTTGGTGGTCGACGCGTTGGATGGCCCTGTGGAGGCGAGGAGATACCCTCGCGGATGTGGAAAAAGCGAGGGCGGTGTACCCTCCTGGTGAGAGAAAACCGACGGGCTATGGGCCCGAGGAGAGAGGACACCGCCATGTACGAGCGCACCACGTCGCAGGGTACGCCGTCAATCCCCACCTGGGTGACGCTCCACACCTGGCTTCGGGAGCGGATGCAGGAGCTCGTCCAGTGGGCCCTGGAAGCGGAGGTGAGGGAGCTTTTGGGGCGGGCTCGGTACCAGCGCCGGGCGGAGGTGAACGGAGGGAGGGGTACCGGAGGCACCTGTACCGGAAGAGTCCTCCGACAGATGGACCGGGGTGCTACCTCCGCAAGCTGAGCACGCCTGTGGGCATGGTGACCCAGCAGCCCTCGGGTGTGCGGCTTACAAGGAGCGGTTCTGTAGACGGATACTGGCGCTGTTTACCTGGAGGACCGGCAGACGCTCAGGACCATCGTGTACGCGCCCAGCCGGAAGGAGGCGGAGCGTCAGCCGAAGGCGTTCGAGGCATGGTGCGAAAAGCGGGGCTACCGGCAGGCCGCCGAGACCCTGGGGCGGCACTGGGACCGGATGGTGACCTTCTACCAGTTCCCCCAAGGAGCACTGGGTACACCTCCGGACGGTGAACGTGGTCGAGTCCCCATTTGCGGCCCTGCGGCTGCGGACGGACGTGGCCAAGCGCTTCAAGCGCTGCGACGGAGCCACCTGGGGATATGGAAGCCCAGCGACGCTTCCGTCGCTCTCTTGATCTCCATCATGCCGACACACCTCTTGACGGAACCTCCGTGACGTGCATAGCGTTACTAGCATTCTACTCTCGAAGGGAAAGCGTAGCGCGTTTGCGCACGACGTGCTGGCTATGACCGCAGGGCTCGACGTCCTTCTCGCTCGGAGCTCCGCAATCGCGCCGGAGCCGCGCGTAGAGCGCGCGGCTAGCGTTCTAGCCGAGATGGGGTTCTCGGTGCTTATCCTGGGATGGGATCGAGAGCGGCGACAGCCGAAAACGGAGGAGGCAGAACGGGGCGTACGAATACGACGCGTCTACGCGCCAGGAGGATACGGACGGGGTTTGGGAAATATACCTGGACTCGTCTTGTTTAACCTTGCGCTCCTCCACGCGTGCGCTCGCTTGAAGCCCCGTGTTGTACACGCAGTAGATCTGGACACAGCTTTACCTGCCCTGCTGTCGAAGCGGTTGTTCGGAAGCCGTTTTCTCTACGACATCGCGGACTGGTACTCTGCGTCTCGTCTCCGTTTCGCGCGGCATAGACATTTTCTCAAGCAACTGCTCGATCGGCTAGAAAATTGGGTGGCCCGTCAGGCAGACTACGTAGTGCTGCCGGACGAGTCCAGGATGGCCTATCTGACAGCTCGGCCCTCTCGCTGTGCGATAGTCTACAACTCGCCCGAGGACTGTAGGACGGAGGCTTTGCAGACTGGTGTCTGGGCTCCGTACAAGCCTTACGTTGTCTACGCCGGGCGCTTGGACCAAGACAGAGGCATCAAGGAGGCGATACTAGCTGCCGACGGCGCGGGTATCTACTTGCTTCTGGCGGGCTCGGGGCCTCTGGCGTCACACTGCGCGGCTGCGGCCCAGCGCGCGCGGTTCGTACGCTATCTGGGTTTGTTAGAATACCGCAGAGCCCTGGCGTTGCAGGAAGGCGCGATCGCCGTTCTGGCTACGTATGATCCGTCGGTTGAGATCAATCGGCTGGCCGCCCCGTACAAGCTCTACGAAGCGTTGATGCTTGGGAAACCCGTAATCGCTAGCATAGGCACTCTGCCGGGCCGACTGGTGCAAGAACAGGGAGTCGGGCTCGCCGTTAGGTACGGGTCAGTAGAAGAGCTGGCCGGTGCCTTTCGTTATCTGGTCCAAAATCCGACGGATGCAGGTAAGATGGGTATGCGTGCCCGCCGCTTGTACGAGGAGCGTTATAGTTGGGCAAGGCAACGGGAGAAGCTGCAGGACATCTATATCGGACTTACAAGGGGCGATGCGCAGGAACGAACCAGCTAGCTGTGCTAACCGCAGCGCCGCGCCTCGCTACCAGAGGTGCAAGGCGGCCGATGGCTAGCGGTCTCCGAGGTATGGGCGGAGCGGCAGGTCGGAGGAGGCCCGAAGCTAGCGCGATGCAGGGAACAGCCCTGCTTTTCGTGTCCTCGATAGCTATGACGCTCGGGTTTTGCAGAGGGATCTTCGATCTCTACGGTGCTCAGATCTTCGGTTATCTGCTCCAGTACGCTTCCTTGGGCATTATCGCGCTGACTGCCTTCTGGAGAGCTGTAGTGCTGCGCGAGCGCCTACCGCCTGCCTCTCAGGCTCAGGTGGCTGTGGCGTGTGCCTTTCTGATGCTCGTATGTATCTCGTGGGCTTTCACGGTTCTGCGGACCGGCCAGTGGGAAGGAGTCGTTTACGTGGGCGTCATGACGTTTTGGACGTTTTATATAGTGGCGATGGGCGTCGGTGGCGGGCTCTTTACGACGTTTCCGCTGGAAAAAGTTCTCGCCTTACCTCTGCTGGCTAATGTCGCAATTGGCATCCTGGAGCAATCCCGCGGACTTGGGATGCCAGGGTCGTCGGTCTACGAACAGGTGGTACGACCAGCAGGCCTGACTGGGAGCATGCAGCACTATGCCATCGCCCTGGCAATCGGAAGTCTATACTACCTAGAGGTGTTTCGGTCGGCAAGGCGCGGTACGTATGCGGCGGCCTCGCTCGTCTTACTGTTCGGAGCTGCGGCTTCCCTCACGCGCAGTGCCTACTTGATCATCGCGGTCGCCCTAGCATTGCTCTTTCTCAGAGGAGCGATTCGAAGCTTGTTAAGACGGAAGTTGGTTAGAGTGCGATTGTCGCCTTTGGTTGTCGGTTGCTTGTTGGTACTATTAGTGAGCGCTGTCGCGGCGAAGCGGCTCCCTCCCTTCTGGGAGCGGGCCACGACGATGTTACATGCGGGTTCCCCGGGCAATGCAGAAAGACTGGCAGCGTGGAGGGTCGGCCTGCAAAGATGGCTGGAGGGCCCCGTCGTGGTGGGTGACGCGGTCGGAGTCGTGACTCAGAGCACCGCGAAGGTATTTGGGGATGTCGAGACCGTGAACGTGGAATCAGGGCTGTTCCGGCAGTTGGTGAACTTCGGCCTTTTGGGAACTTTTGCCTTTTATGGCATGCTGCTGGTGGGAATATGGGGTGTGGATAGGCGCCACGGAGTTCTGAGAGCAGCGATGTCGGCGAGCATACAGCAGAGTGTCGTCTAGATGTCTATTGAGACAGTGCCGTACATGTTGCTCCTTGGGTTAGGACCGGCGCTTTCTAGAAGGCAGCTGCATGTAGAGAGGCAGGCTCTGGCAGGGATTGGGTGAGGGAAATGTAGAGCGCTAGATTACCGGACGTTCGGGTTTTCTCAGTGAGGCTGTATCGAGTTGAGAGACTCAAGCTTCGCAGTAGTTCTGCTCACTAGGAACGCTGCGAGACAGCTGCCGGAGTTCGGGGTGCTGGCGGAGCAGCTCAGGGGGGGAGTTTGGCTGGTGGTGGACTCAGGGTCTAGGGACGGCTCTGCACGGCTAGCGGAGGAGCTTGGCTTGCGAGTAGCGCGGGTGGCCGGGCGGGATTTTGATCATGGAAGGACCCGGGCGGAGGCTGTGAGGAGGGTGCGAACGCAGGTGCCCGGGGTGGACCGAGTCGTATTTCTTACGCAGGATTCGCGGCCGCGTACGGGGACGGACGTGGAAAGGTTGGTAGCAGCCGTCGCCAGAGAGGGGGTCGGAGGGGCCTACGGGAGGCAACTTCCGAGGCCCGGAGCGGGGCCGTTTGAGGCACACGCGCGGCTGTTCAACTACCCGGACCGGTCGGAGGTCCGGTCGATGGAAGACGCGAAGCGGCTTGGGATCAAGGCTTGTTTCTTCTCGGACTCGTTTGCCGCGTACCGTCTTGACGCCCTGGAACAGGTGGGGGGCTTCCCGGAACGGGCGATTGTGGGAGAGGACGTAATCGTGGCCGCCAAGCTCCTCAAGGCGGGCTGGAAGATCGCCTACGTCGCCGACGCGTGCGTGTACCACTCCCACGACCTGACGCCGCTGCAGGAGATGCGGAGGTACTTTGACATCGGAGTGTTCCACGCCCGGGAGAGCTGGATTCTGCGGGAGTTCGGCAAGCCGGAGGGCGAGGGGCTGCGGTTCCTGCGTTCTGAGCTGCGGTATCTCTGGCAGCACGCGCCCTGGCGGATTCCGGAGTCGTTCCTCCGGGCAGCCCTGAAGTATCTCGGCTACCGGCTGGGCCGGGCGGAGCGGTGGCTGCCCTTGGGGCTCAAACGGTGGCTCAGCCTCCAGAAGCACTTCTGGGACCGGGAGGCCGAGGAGCTACGAGCCCGGAAGCGAGGGGATAGGGCCCGCGGGGAATAGACGGGACGAGGCCGGCGGTGCCCCCGAGGCCAAGTCGTAGTCCCCGGGCTCGGTGGTGCACGCAATGCGCAAGCTACGCCGAGTCGATCCTCGGCGAAGTGCGGAAGTACTGACAAGATAAGGGCGTACCGGGACCGCGTGGTCGAGCGCCTCCGGCCGCAGTGCGTGCTGCTGTTCGGTTCGTTTGCACGTGGGGACGTGCACGAGGGCTCCGACGTGGACGTCCTGGTGGTGGCCGACTTCGCGGTGCCCTTCCTGGACCGGATCCGGCTGCTCCTGGACCTGAACGACGGCATCGGCCTGCCGCTGGAGCCGGTCGGCTACACGCCGGAGGAGTTCCGGCACATGCGGGAGACCGGCGACCGTTTCGTTCCAAGAAGTCCTCGAGACAGGCCAGGTGCTGTACGGGGACATCTGAAGTCCCCGACGCCCGCTCCCGTGTCTCCTACGCACGCTCCCCTGTGGCCGGTCACGTGGCACGGCTTTGCCCGGCGACCACTGCGCGCCAGGGTACCGGGCCCCGGTACCTGGAGAAGGTTCCAGGAACCGTGGTCGAAAATGCGTGGGCTGAGCGTTTGTTGTAAGGGCAGGGTGCGCGCTTTCGGGTGAGGGTGGTGCGAGAGCACAGGGGCGTCC
>Ga0272449_1002322_pt1 | contig 17826 bp, 23 predicted proteins | sample YNPCB0241_FD_198679 | JGI IMG/M metagenome (GOLD analysis project Ga0272449, IMG submission 198679) | Hot spring sediment microbial communities from Yellowstone National Park, WY, United States - YNP-CB-024-1 | ecosystem: Environmental > Aquatic > Thermal springs > Hot (42-90C) > Sediment... | reverse complement strand
ATGTGCAGCGATGATGCATTATTGCTTGAGAGAATACTCAGCTATGTTGGGAGCGAGGCATCAAGGATACCCCTCTTAGCCTTCAGGGGGGTGAGGGGAGAGGTTAGCATGAGGAATGGGAGCAGGAGGGTTAAGCTAAGCCTTCTCAGCACGTTCACTTTTTTCCTAAAAGCCAATGTCGTGGCTGAGAGCATTGAGCCCGTGAAGGAAATCATGAACACGGATAGCCTGTATGAGGCTAGGGGGATCCTTAACAGCTACGGCATATACACTGAGCTTGACCTGGAGGAGGACTTGTACAGCAGGGGGCTGAGGTCAAGCGATGTTACTGGCCAGGTGCTGCTGGAGACGTGGCTCAGAGGGAGGGAGAGAGTTAGGAGAAGCGCCTCGAGGAGCTACTGCTCTAAGCAAATAAGTAATGAAAAATTAAGTCAGAGCTAATGCATGCTCAGTGGATAACCGCTTCTTCATCGGTTCTCCTCGCTTTCCCCGAGAACCTCATCATCCATAAATAAAGAATGCCTCCCACCTAATTACCCTTTCAAGCCCTCTTACTCCAGGCCAATCATTTTTCTGAACAGATAGTTGCTGGACAGCTCGTACCCAATGGTTGACTCGTGTCCGTGGCCTGGGAGAACCCTTGTGCTTTGCGGTAGCTTAGCTATTTTTCTCAGCGATTGGGCCATTAGCTCCTCGGATCCCCCAGGCAAATCCGTTCTCCCAATAGTGCCCCTAAAAAGGGTGTCGCCCGTGAAGAGCAGGTTCTCTATGTGTATGCATATGCTTCCTGGGCTGTGGCCAGGCGTGTGGATGACCCTTGCCTCCTTATTGCTTATGGTGAGCTTGTCGTTATCGCTTACTGTTTCTATGCTCGCCGGCTCAACGAAACTCTCGTTGTAGAACTGCTCACCATAGATGGATGACCTCCTCATAACGGTGATGTCAGCTTGGTGAATGTATGCCTTTACGCTCAGGCTATCCATGAGCCTTGATACGTAGAAGACGTGGTCGAAGTGACCGTGGGTAAGAACGATGAACTTGACCTTAACTCCCAGCTCTCTTATTGCTTCTAGAACCTTGTCCGGCTCAGCCCCGGCATCAACTATGAATGCCTCATCCCCCTCATAAACAATGTAGGTGTTTGATGCTAGTGGGCCCCCAACGATTCTTTTGTAGGATACCAATCTCTTCTCCTCGTGATTGGTAATGACAGATATTATTATCAGCTGCTTCATGGATAATGACTTTTATTGCTCTTGATTGTTGCTGAGCAGGTATTTATTGATGAGCATACATGTTATTTCTTGTTAGTAGATCGGTGAGCTGTTCATGAAGGCAGTTGTCACGGGGGCTACATCGGGCATTGGCCTCGAGCTAACTAGGATTCTTTGCGCGGAGAGAAAAGCAGTTGTGCTTGGGGTTGGGAGAAGCGGTGATAAGCTGAGCGAGTTGGAAAGCGCTTATGATGGATGCTTTGTCCCAGTCAAGGCTGATTTATCGAGCCCTGAGGGAGTTGAAATAGTCGCTTCAGAGGCCAGGAACAAGCTCGGCGAGATTGACCTCTTTGTGAACAACGCTGGCTTCGGCCTTTACAAGAAGCTTCTAGAGCACAGCGATGAGGAGGTTTACTCGATGATTAACACTAACTTCGTTGCCCCAATAGTGCTGACAAAGAAGCTTGCTCCATACATGAAGAGTGGCTCCACAGTAGTCTTTGTTGTTACAGCGGGCGTTCACGTGCTTCTCCGCTCCCTCCCTCTATATGGGGCATCGAAGATAGGCCTTCACTACGCTGTCAAGGCCTTAAGGCATGAGCTGGGGGAGAAGGGGATAAACGTGTTAGCCGTTTACCCAGGAGCGGTTAAGACGAGGTTCCACGAGAGGGCTGGAAAAATTGTTAGGGAGGGCGTTGAGCCAGGCCTCGTTGCCCGCGAGATAATGAAGGCGGTTGATAAGCGTAGAAAAGAGCTATATGTTCCAGGATACCTAGCTCTGGCCAAGGCGCTATCATGCTTCCTCCCAGTAGTTGAGGGCCCAGCCGGAGACTAACATATGTTTTTTCCAAGCAAAGATATTTAACCCAAGCTTGTCTTTTTTATTACCAGCGCTGATTAGACATGCCCTTCAATCCTCCCCTCCTCGCGAGGATTCTCGAGAGCGATTCCGATAAAGGAGTTCTGGATAAAGCGAGGGAGATGCTAGCTGAGCTCTTGTTGCCCAGGAGGATAACGGGGGAGGTAGTAGCAAAATATGTTAGGAAGGCCCAGAGAATCGGGGCCTGGAGAGCCTTAAGCGCGGAGGGGAGGGCACTGTTGCTCGTCGCGAGGCTATGGGGGGAGATTAGGTCCCCTCTCCTCAGGAGGATAATTTGTAATCTATTCGTTGAGATTGAGCTTCACACTACCCGTGGAAAAGCTGTTTTCCACGGGCTACTCATACAGCTCAGAAGAATAGCAATGGGCATTAGAAAAGTAGCCTTGGATTTGAAGATGTTGCTTGTCGAGGGGTTATCATACATAAACAGGCCATTGCTTTATAGAGGCGGTGATTAGTTAAGATAAGTTGCTGAGGGGTTAGCGAGTAAATGAGGGTTCTCGTTACTGGTGGAGCCGGGTTTATTGGCAGCCACCTTGTTGATAGGCTTGTGAGCGAGGGCTTTAGCGTAAGGGTTGTCGATAACCTTAGTAGCGGCAGAATAGATTACATAAAGCGCCACGTTGATACCGGTACAGCGGAGTTCATGCTTGGGGACCTCAAGGACCCCTCCGTCGCTATGAGGGCTGCGAGCAACGTTGATGTTGTCTTCCACTTCGCCGCTAACCCCGAGGTCAGGCTGAGCTCAACGAGCCCTGATGTACACTTCAACGAGAACATACTAGCAACGTTCAACGTTCTGGAGGCAGTAAGGAAGCTGGGCGTCGAGGAGCTCGTATTCGCTTCATCAAGCACTGTTTACGGGGAGCCCGAGAACATGCTCGTTGATGAGTCAGCCCCTTTAAGGCCTGTGTCCGTTTACGGCGCTAGCAAAGCTGCCTGCGAAGCACTTATCCACGCTTATTCGAAGCTGTATGGGATAAGAAGCGTTATCCTAAGATACGCGAACGTTGTTGGTCCCAGGCTCAGGCACGGCGTTATCTATGACTTCATAAACAAGCTTTTATCCAACCCGGGGGAGCTCGAGGTCCTGGGGGATGGGAAGCAGGCGAAGAGCTACATATACATTGACGACGCGGTTGAGGCAACCCTCATTGCGTGGAGGAGGAGCAATGCTTACTACGATGTTTTCAACGTTGGCTCTGGTGACTACGTAAGCGTTGATGAGATAGCCGATATAGTGGCTGAAGTGATGGGATTAGGAAAGCCGGTGAAAAAGTACAGGCCCGTTCTCCACGGCGTTGGTTGGCCTGGGGATGTCAAGAGGATTGCATTGAAAATAGATAAGCTAAGGGGGGTGGGTTTCGCGCCTAGGATGAGCTCTAGAGAAGCAGTAAGGGAGACGGCGAGGAGGCTCCTCGAAGAGATAGTGAGCGAGAAGGGAGGGGCTGTCAAGCATATATAGTTTTGATAAACAATTAGTTGTTCATGGAGGCATTCTGGATTGATAGTGGCTGTTCCATGCATTAGGGCTGGCGAGAGGCTTTACGTTAGCCTTCACTTCGGGCGCTCACCGCTCATAGCGTTCGCTGAGTTGGATGAGAGGGGGTTCAGAATAATCGAGGTAGCAATGAACCCACACGCTACTCATGAGCACGGGAGGGGAGCTGGGATAATAGACTTTATCGCTTCGAGGGGGGCGAGCGCCGTTATTGTATCAGGCATTGGGAGAATGGCTCACGAGAACTTGAGAGCCAGAGGGATAAAGGTCTACTACGCTCCCGATGAGCATGGTGGGTCCCTGAGCGTTGAGAGAATCCTCGAGCTCCTAGTTAACAACCAGTTGGCAGAGATGGAGGAGCCCATCGGCCACCACGATGAGCACGAGCATGGGCACCATCACTGATGAATACCTGTTTGGTTTCTTACGGGTGCTTTTGGATTGGATATCGTTCTGAGGCCTATAGGCTACGTTAGGCACGGTTACAGCGATGACTACATAAGAAACACTGTTGGTGGGGTTGAGGGATACATAGAGATTCTTCCAGAGTACGCTGATGGATTAGCTATGATAGAGGGCTTCAGCCATCTAATAGTTATTGCTTATTTAGACAAGGTTGGGGAGGAGGCGAGAAGAGTGCTGAGGGTGAGGCACAGGAAGCTGGCGAGGTTAGGCGTGAGGATAGATGATTTGCCGGAGGTGGGAGTGTTCGCCACTGATAGCCCACACAGGCCCAACCCATTAGCGCTGAGCATAGTTAAGTTGCTAGCAGTGGAGGGAAACAAGCTGAGGGTATCTGGATTAGACCTATTCAACGGGACACCGGTGCTTGACATAAAACCATACGAGCCGAGCAGAGTAATAAAAGAAGTAGAGACGCCGCCGTGGTACATGGAGCTGGAGAGAAGAGCGAGGGAGAAGCTGGGAACAGAAGGGCCATTATAGCCAATGAATAGGCGCAAATGCATAAAACAGTACTTCTCAGAATAAACTGAGAAACCAGTCATTATGGATTTGCTTATAGGCCGCAACATATATTTTGACATCCCCTATATAACTGAGGCGGACACGATTATTGATTTAGGTGCGCATGCTGGTAGTTTTACCATCTATGCTATACTGTATTCAAAGCCTGGAGCAAGAATTATAGCTGTTGAACCATTAAATAATAACTTCTTTATGTTCTTACTTGTAAATCTCAAACTCTTTGAGAAAGTTATTAAGGAGAAGAAGCTTGAGATTTTAAATTTTAGGAAAGCTGTATGGAGTTATAGAGGAATGTTAAAGTTTGTTGATGTAGGTTGGGGTGAAGGCGGTTATATAACTCCTTCTCAGAGTGTTCATAGTAAAATCTATGTTGAGGCAATTACGCTTGATGATATATTAAATCTTAGTAAAAGAAAAATTTTAATAAAAATGGATATAGAGGGTGCAGAGGTAGAGGTTCTAAATTCGTCAAAAGAGTTAAGTAGGGTGCACGGACTAGCAATAGAAGCTCATGGCAACGAACAAGCCTTAATTAAAATTTTAATTAAAATACTTAATAAACATGACTTTAAAACAAAAATTGTAATATACAAACTAAATCCTCAACTGTGTAGATATTGGTTAAGGATAAAACCAAAGCATTATGGAATTCTCGTAGCTCTCTACAGATTCCTTGTATCATCTACCGTCGCGCCCACAATTACTCTAATTAAAGCAGTTAATGCAAAACAAAAATAATTAAAATCTTAAAATAATGTTGGCATCACCTAAAGAAGTGGTATTTTAAATAGTAAATAACACGACATTTATTGACGCTGATTCGAAGGAGTACATAAGGATTTCAGGCTTCAAAGACCTGGTGAGGATTGCTTCAAAGAAGCCCACAAAGCTGAACATCTTAAGGCTCTCAGCATACCCCTTAGTTAAGATGAGGTGGAGCCTAAAACTATTAATAGCTATCGTAGTTATGGCTTCAGAGTCAATAATTCAACCATAAGAGAGACGATGAAGGTATCCGTTGTTGTTCCCAGCAAAGGATGCCAGTATCTTAAGTATCTGCTTAAGGCACTCAATGATCAGTCATTCAAATTCTTCGAGGTTATCTTGGTTCTCAAAGACTGTGACTATGAGACTATAGAAGGTTTGTGCCAGTCTTATTCTCTTAACTGCATTATTATTGAGCAAAAAGAGGGTTACTTCACTCACGCTCTTAACTTAGGGAAGAGAGAAGCGAGAGGGGACATAACAATATTTACAGACGACGATGTTTTGCCATTGAAGAAGTGGATAGAGAGATATGTCAGATTGCACACAATTTATAAACACGTTGCTGGAATAAGCAGCAGGGATATCTATATAGATATGGGTAAGCTGAGGCTTCTACCTATTCCAGACGACAAATCCGTGGTAAGGCTTTACAGGTTGTTTATAAGGTCTTGGCTCGAGCAACCCCTTTCACTACTGAGTAAGTATAGGCTAGGGGTGTACTTAACGAAGAACCTGAATATTGCCCATGGATTCGGTATACCAAGCAAAATCTGCTACTCCTTACTATTTAGAGGAGCTAACATGAGCTTTAAAACTAACTATATCCATGATATATGGTTCCCTGAGCATAGACTGATGAAGAGAGCAATTGGAAATGAGCAACACTTTTCTCTGCAACTAGTTCTCAAAGGATTTGACACTATATATGTTCCTCACAATCCTGTTTTGCATATCGCAAGAAGCGAAAGCTTATCTAGAACTAAATATAAAGAAGGAATAAAGAGAGAATTCGAAATTATGAAGAGCCTCTATAAAGAACTTCTTCAGAGTTACGGTGTAAGGGTTTGAGGATAGCATTAATGTCTTCAGGTCTTGTACCAGCACCTCCGGCTAGAGGCGGTGCTGTAGAGGAATATGTATATCAGCTCTCAAGACATTTAAGAAAACTTGGAGTTGATGCTGTGGTTATAGACGCTAACTATGATAATGATAAGCTTATTTACGAGGAGTTCAATGGCTCTCTGATTATTAGAGTGCCAACAGCTAAACCATCTATAGGCTTCAAGGAGAGCATCTTCAAGGAGATTCTATTTGGGAGGGCATCTGTAAAGTACATTAATAGAGAGGATTTTGACATTGTTCACGCCAATACTGCTTGGACTGGCTTCACGTTAGCACTACATAAAAGCATCGGGAAACTTAAGTGCAGAGGCTTTGTGTATACATGTCACAACCCTTTGTGGCCTGAGGATAGGGTGCACATGGGGGAGAAGATAATTAGGCTTGTGGAAGGCTACACTATGAAGATAGCTAATACCGTGATAGCGTTGAACAAGACCATGCAGAGAGCGTTGACTAGAAAAGCTAAGATTAACCTGAGGAAAATGGTTATCGTTCCCAACGGTGTTGATACAGAATTCTTTAGACCAGGGCTTAAGAATGAGCAGATCCTTAGCGAGTATGGGTTGAAGGAGCAGAGCTACATCTTATTCGTTGGCAGGGTATCCCCAGAGAAAGGTGTAGACATATTGCTACGAGCTTTTAAGCAAATAGTAAATGATGTTCCAAAGGATTTCAAACTAGTTGTTGTGGGACCGTTAGCTAGCGCATTCAACTCTGCACTACCATCTAACTATGCTAAGGCTATGATGAGCTATGCTAAAGAGAAACTGGGTGAAAGAGTGGTTTTCACAGGCACAATAGATAGAAATAGTCTTAGGATCCTATACTCAAATGCTTACTGCTTTGTATTACCTTCCTTAGCAGAAGCATTTGGAATGGTTCTACTAGAAGCGATGGCCTCGGGACGCCCCCGATAGGCTCTACAGCTGGAGGAATACCAGACATTATAATTAACGGTGTAAATGGTTTACTATTTAGAAAAGGAGATTGGAGAGACCTGGCAAACAAATTGCTTACCCTATCTCAGGACAGGGGTTTTAGAGATAAGCTGTCTCGTAGTGCAAGAAAGTATGTAGAAGAGAACTTTAGCTGGGGCACTGTAGCTGTAAGGATTAAGGAAGTATATAGTTCAATAATTTATATGGCTGAGCTTTAATAAGGGGCAAACTGTAATGACCTTAAAGCTGTTGCATATCGCACCATTCTTTTATGGAGGTGTAGGCATAGTCGCCTACAACTTGACCAAGGAACTCATAAAAATAGGTATCAATGTTACTCTAGCCTCGCCTATTAGTGCACCAGTAGAGCTCATTAAATCCGGCATTGCATACCATGGTTTGAAAAAGCCTTTGTCTAAGGATCCATTCTACGCAACAGAGTTTTACTTCTTGAACATTGAAGCTATTAAAGAATTGGTAAGTCACGAGAAACCCGATGTCATACTTACTCATGGTCCTTTGGTGATTATCGCTAAGGCTCTACATGAAGTCCCAATAGTTTCTGTTGTTCACGGCACATACGCTAATGAGGTAAAGTGGATGTGGAACCACCCTATCTCCGGTATTGAATACATTAAGCACATTGCAGGTATCTATGCGACATACAAATTTGACATGGCTTTATATAATAGTTATACGAGATTAAGCAAAGCTTATCTTGTAGCAGTATCTAAGAATACTAGGAGAGAGCTTATCGAGGCGGGTGCTCTGCCAAGCAAAGTATTCTCTATACTCAATGGTGTAGACAAAGACGTTTTCAAGCCCATGAACAAGGACTATGCAAAGACGTTGGTTGAGGAAATCCTTAGGATTAAGTTAAGAAACAAGGTATTGCTACATGTGAATCCGGGACCAAGAAAAGGCACTCATATACTCATAAAAGCTGTCGCTATGTTGAGAAGAATCTATGGAGATGGCTTCACATTACTAATAGCTGGAAGGCTGGGGCCAAAAACCTTTAGGGAGTATGTAGAGAACATGGTAAGAGGTTTGAGGCTGGAGGAGAACGTGAAGATGCTTGGATACGTGAAAGACGAACTACTGCCATTGCTCTACAACGCTGCAGATATAACCATTGTTCCTTCATACTCCGAGGGAGCCCCTCTAGTTATACCAGAGTCCTTGGCTTGCAGGACACCAGTAATAGCAACAAGTGTTGGTGGTAACCCAGAATATCTTGAAATTGTACATCTGGATTCTTTACTAGTTAGGATCCGTGGTTATGATTTTTCCGTTACTTTGGCCAACAAAATGTTTTTAGCATTGCAAGGGGAATGGAATGTTAACATCGACCTTGTACCTTCATGGAATACCAATTCACAACTTTATATTAATATATTCAAGGAGCTGTTGAAGTTAGTGTATAGGAATGACTAAGTTTTTCGTCATATCGCCTTGTTATACTCCTGGAACAGGTCCTTCAAATGCATTATACTTCTTAAAATACGTTAATGCAACTAAGTTTTTCTTTTTTAAGCAAGGTTCTTCGACCTATTACAAGGACATGAATATGTATGCACTAGGTACTTATAACCTAGGAATTAATCATTACGTACTTTCACGTTTTCTTAAAAGTCTCGTGGAGAAGCTTAGACCTGATTACATACTGTCCATAGCGCCAGAGTTTTTATTAAGCCTTGAAGAAAAGGTTCTCGCGAAAACAATAGTGATACCTCAAGGAGTCTTAGAGCTAGTTCATATAAAATACGAGCCTACATCAATTGGGGCTATATCTACATATCCGGAAATAATGTTTGTCTCAAGGGTAGTTGGAGGCTATGTTACAATATCGTATTATATGCTTAGAAGAATTACGGAGATATTCCATCCCCGAAAAATGGAGCTTATTTGGAACACTGTTAGGGAAGCATTCTTCGAGCTTGGCATGAAAAAGCTTCAAAAAACAACCTTATTAAATGGAAAGAGAATGAAGCTGTTGTATGTCGGTAGATTAACGAAGCTTAAGGGCGTGGATAAATTAATCAAGTTCATGCCTAAGGTTCTAAGATAGTATCGAGACGCTGAACTTCATATTATTGGTAGTGGACCTTTACAAAGTTATCTTACGTGCCATGTTCATAAACTCGGTCTTGAAGACAAGGTATTTATTCATGGAAAATTACTAGGTGCTGAACTTCTTCAGCACTATGCTGATAGCACACTGCTTGTAACAGCATCATATTTGGAAAGCTTCTGTCTACCAGTAGCCGAAGCAGCTGCCGCGGCAACACCTTCAGTTGTAAGAGAGGTTTATGCGTTCAAGGATCATACAATGCTTGGATATGCTATAGGCTTTAAGAAGGATAACCCGGAAAACTTTATAGAAGCAATAGGTAAAGCATTAGATAGATACAAGAAACTAGCTTTACGAGGATTTAAGACAGCGCAACAGCTTTTTTGCAGTCTCCTCATCGAGGCGCCTTAACAAATAGTGTTCTTCCCAGACAACATTAAGAGCCTCGTAAATCGCTAAGTCCGGCGTTGCCTCCTTAGCGAGTGGCTTTAGGCAACCTTTCTTAACAAGGTTGCTGATGGCGCTAGCATCGAGGAGATACATCGCGTTTCTACCTCTTTTCCCGGTCCTCACGAATTATGGAGGCTACCTCCTCATCGCTTATGTGGGAAAGCCTCTCAGACAGCACTCTGGCCTCCTCCTCGAGCTCAGACAACACTCGCTTCTTAACCTCCTCCTCAAGAGCTCTCCTAATGACGGGCCCTGGCTTTATTCCATACTTATCAAGCAGCTCCTTCAGCCTCCTAGGAATCTTAGCTGAAACAGTGACATAGCCCACTCTCACTACAATTATAGCTATTAAATGTAAACCTAATATAAGGATAACAACCGAAAGCCTCGCTTTTCAATGCGGGGAGGAGGTCAGCTGATAGCTTCGTGTGGTCCTATACATCAAACGTTATAAAATATAAAATATTGATAAAGACAAAAACAGCTCGTTATAATACATTAATATTAATTTGCCATTTGATATTGATATTGGAAAAATCGCAAGCCAAAACTCATAAAGCAGAGTTATTAAGCAATAAAAGATTATTTAGTACAGAAAAAGGTAACAAACTATAGAAGCTTCTGTTGGAGTTGGGCATGTCAAACTTTCGGATAACAGCGTATTAAAACTTAAAATACTCGTTGTTGATGTAAAAGAAACGGGTTTCTCGCCTTTTGGAGGCGTTCAATTCGATGTGAAGGCGGTTGGTGGTATTTCCACGGAGTTTGTACCCGAAGAGGTTAAGAAACTAGTCATTGATAAGCCGTTTGCTCCACCCGAACTACCGATCGATGACTGGGAGATTCTAGATATCGTTGAGCAAAATCCAGCTATAGCCAAGGTAATTATTTCGAGTTCTAAGGGGGAGTTCGACGTTAAAGTTGTAGCTGAAGCTGTTATGGCATCGAGGAATACATTATATAAAGTTCCGCCAGGGGAACCAATATATGTGCTCTCATGGGTTTTAAAGGTATCATGGAAGCCTAGAAGGTGATAGGGTTTTTATGAATCTACAGGCATGGAAGGAAAGTAATAAGATGAGTTCAAGAAGCATGTTTTATAGTTCTTCGAATATAATCAGAGTTGAAGAGCACGTTGCTGTGTCAACAAAAGGTAGAGTTATGCATGTGGGAGCAAAGGACATTATTAATGTTTATATATCGGGTCCCGAGTACATCACCACGCAATATGCTAAGATGACCTATACTATGCAGAGTGTCACAGTCCACCTGTTACCCTCCACTATTTACTCATCAATCTCATACGATATCACGACAGATGAGGAGTGGAAGAAAAGCGTATAACGCTGAAGAAGAAGGTTGAGGAGTGGAAGAAGTTTATGCTTGAGAACCCGCCCCCGAAGCCTGAGTTCATAGCGCACATAGAAGAATGGGTTTATTATGATGAGGAGTATGTTAAGAGAAAACTCGGCGCACTATCCTGATGGAGTAGTGGATACTTGTATCATTGTTGTTTCCCTGTTTCATAATCCGCTATACGAGCTCGCTGTTGAATTTATCTCAAGAATACTAGCCCAAGAAATTAAAGCGGCAATACCTCTAACAGGTATCGTTGGTGCCATAAATATAGTTACGAGATATTTGCGAATACCTTTTAAAGAGGTTAAAAAACGTGTTACAAAGCTACTTGAAACAAACTCTCCCGCATTCTACCCCTATGTATCCATAACCAACGTTGTGCAATCCCTCGATTACGCGCTACATTATCGCATTAAGCCATGGGACGGATACATAGTATCTTTGGCAAAAACTATCGGCAAAAGTACTATATATACATTCGATAAAGAATTCGAGAAAGTAGAAGGTATAAAACTTAAAAACCCGTTTCCCGGGGAGGCAATGAGAAAAATATCTTGAATACATTGATGAATTGTTGCAAAGTCGCAAAACCCATTAAAATATAAGGAAACAGAATAAGAGATTTTTTGACTTGAGTAAAAATTGGAAGAGCAGTCAAGAGTTTAAGTAACTTTAAGGTTGCATTGTTTTTTACATAGGAAATAAAAATTCTTAGTTTTGAATATATAAATGCCGATAAGAGTCTCCATAAATACAGGTTTACCAATTGTTAGCTCGCGGTAATTCATTTATCATGTATACTTCGATATCATGAACATTGCTTATTAGCTTCTCATCGCCTTTGCTTTATTATTAATTATTATTGATAAAAAGGAAGCTATTCATAGAGGCATGTTGGTTGATTAATGCATGATTTGTGGCCCGAGGCGCTAGGGAAATGTCTGGAATCCATGACGAGAAGGCTGGCTCTACCTCGGTGGGGGGATCCTCCCTCGCGGGGGGCATTCTCACGGTTGTCTCCATAGCTGTTCTCGCGAACTTCATTAGCGGCTACAACGCTAGGCTGGCTGTTGTCGGTATGCCTAACATTGCCAGGGACTTAAAAGCTGATGTGTGGGGTCTCGTGTGGATTATTCAGGGCTTCATGCTTGGCTCAACTTTTGTTCAGCTAGTTGTTGGCAGGCTAGCGGATATCTATGGAAGAGTCAGGCTATTCAACATTGGGCTACTGGTCTTCACTCTCAGCGCATTTACATCAGGGATGAGCAGCGGCCCATACATCCTCGCCCTCAGCAGGTTTGCTCAGGGTGTTGGCGGGGCCTTCTTAATGAGCCTCTCAGTAACGATTCTCACGGACTACGCTCCCAGAGGAACTCTTGGCAGGTGGCTCGGGCTCACGCAGGTCGCTTGGAGAGCGGGCGGCATAATAGGCCTAACACTAAGCGGGCTCATAATTGATGCTTTGGGCTGGAGGTGGATATTTCTATCTCAGGTCCCCATTGGATTACTGGCTCTATACTGGAGCGCTGGGAGGCTCAGGGAGACCTATAGGCCAGCTGAGAAGCAGCGAGTAGACCTGCTTGGCTTCGCTCTCTTCACATCATCCATAACCACTCTTCTCATCTCATTAACGCTTACCGGCTATGGATACGGGCAGGCATCAACCATCCTGCTAGCAACATCGATTGCTCTCCTAGTATTATTTGTTGCGTGGGAGCTTAGAACCAGCAGCCCCGCGCTCGACCTGGGCTTGTTCAGGGTCTGGCAGTTCACTGGAGGCATAATAGCGCAGCTTCTCTACGCAATCGGCTTCGGGGCCACCCTAATACTCATATCCATTTACCTCCAGGTGGCCGAGGGCTTCAGCGCCAGCGCTACGGGCCTACTACTCGTTCCATTCGAGCTATCGTTCCTGGTGCTCGGGGTCGCTGGGGGGTGGCTATCCGACATCGTTGGCTTCGCCCCTGTAACCGTCGCTGGGCTATCACTAGCATCTATGGGCGCTATCATCATGACTGGGATTCCATCGATAAGCAAGCTCTTGGTGGGGGAGGTGGTGTTCGGCGTGGGAGCCGGGCTCTTTGTTTCTCCCAACACAAGCTCAATCATGACGAGCGTCCCACCACACAGGAGAGGCGTGGCATCATCGCTAAGAGCACTGAGCTTCAACATAGGATTCATGCTCAGCCTAAACCTAGCGATGCTCACCCTCACACACCACGTCCCAAGAGAAATAGCAACAAAGCTAGTGATGCTCGGAGAAGCAGCGAGCACACAGCAACTAAGCGTCGAGTTACAGCAGCTCACAGAGGCACTGAGAAGCTCCTTCAAGCTACAATCACTAATAATGGCCCTAGCAATACCCTTCTGCGTAACCAGGATGAATAGAAACAAAACAAGAATTAGTTAATTTCTTTTAAGTTATTACTCATAAATATTATGTGGCTTACTTCGAGATGAGTTTTTATAGTATTGACTTTTTAGAGCAATGTACATAATGGATATAGAGAGTTGGTAGAGAAACTAAAAGAGCGGGTTTACAAATAAAATTGAAACCAATAAAAAGTATGCCTCAACAATAAAGAAACAAGGCTACATTTTAGCGATGCGTGAGTGAAATAATGGCTTTGCATAAAGTCTCCATAATATGGGTGAATTATAACTCGTCGAAGATAATCCAATTAGCATTGGAGTCGCTGGAATCAATTATAAACTTAAACTATCCGAGGGAAAAATACGAATTGATAGTAGTAGACAATGGATCAACAGGTAATAGCTACGAGAAAATAAAGATTTTCCTAGAGAAACATTCTGATGTTAAGTAGTAAACAAATAAATTAGAACACAATCTCGGCTTTACTGGAGGAAATAATGTTGGTTTTAGAGCTAGGGATAACGATAGTTTGCACTTGCTTCTTTTAAATAACGATGCTGTTTCATTCCCTGATGCTTTGGATATGATGATGATTATGCTGAATGCCACAGCAATGTAGCTGGAGTACAAGGCGTAATATTAAGTCAGGAACAAGCATTCTGGATACCCTCAGGATTCGCTCATGGGTTCCAAGCGCTTGAGGACACTTATCTTTTGTACATGGTCACTAAGGAGTATTTTCCTCAGCATGAAAGATACATAGATTGGTGCGATTCAGAAATAGAGGTTAACTGGCCAATAAAAGAAAATATCATAGTCAGTGAAAAAGATAGAAACTGCCCATTGTTAAAAAACACTTAAACAAACTTTGTTTACTAACAATTCCTTTTCATACAAGTATCGCTACGAATTTAGGAATCTCAGCAAAACGCTCGGATACTCCCCTTTGTACTCGGGAGCTTTGATACTCGTTCACTTATTATTCTTTTACCTATTTCATCTAGATTATCTGTACCATATATCTCAAGTGCTTTTCTTCTTACTAGCTCGTATGGATCAACACCCTTCAATGCCTCTCGCTGAAGCTCTTCGCCGAAGAGTTGCCAGATGTACTTGAAGGCTATTTTTGATGGTTTTCTAACGTCTCTCAAGTGCAGGCCCAAAGGCTTGTCTATCATTACTGCTTTGTACAGATTCAATGGTGCTATTAAATGCTCAAAGGGGGTTCCATCAACGTATAAGTACTTGTATGTCAGCTTGCTTGAATAAGTGAATAACCAGTGCTCGACGTGAAGATAGTTTTCCCCGCATACATGCCTCAAATCACCGCATAAAAGAATTAATGGCCAGTAAACCAAGTAGTGTTTTCTCTTGTCCAAACCATCTATGAATTCATGTATACGCTTTGGGGCCCAGTCAAAATATACCACATCAGCATCAAGAACTAAAAATTCGCGAGTATCTTGTGATTTATCTAGTGAATTGTCTCGGTTCGCTCGATTTTCCAAAGGAATAAAGTATTTTAAGAACTTGATTCCTTCTAGGTGTTCAATCTATTTATCATCGGACTAAAACACTCGATGAAAACTAATAAGCGAATAAATAATGCTGAATTTTTCTATCAAGAAGGCGTATATAAAACAAAACGTAAAATCAGTTTTTGTTTGTTTTTACAAGTTTATCTAACAATTCTTCATATTTCTTTGCTATTTTGATATAATCAAATTGTTTAACGAAGCTTAGTTCATTCTTACTGATTCTCAACCAATACTCTTCGTTTCTAAGTAATCTTTCTAATGTATTAGTATATTCTATTGGGTTTAAGTTATTGATCATTACACCGTTATATTCATTAATGACTACTTCCTTAGGCACAGCGCTAGAGACAACAACCGGGGTTCCGCAGGCCATTGCTTCAAGAGTGGAAAGAGAAAAAGTCTCAGTTGATGAGGGCAATACGTAGGCCTTCGAGTTGCACAGTATTTCATTCTTTCTTTTTTCATCAACGTCAAAGAAAGTCTTTATATAGCTTTTATCCTTAACTTGCATTTCCAGTTCTCTCGAGCTGGGACCTATTATAGCGAGTTCAACGTCAAGGCCTCTTTTTCTTAGCTCCTCAACGGCTTTTATGCTAATATCTGGGTTTTTAACTGGCCTTGTACCTACGTGAACTATTATGTTTTCTCTTTGAGAAAGCCCTCGTGGCTTGTACAAATCGAGCTTTACGGGCAGAGGTATTATCTCATCGCACTCTAGTATCCCGGCCTTGCTACACTGTCTCTTAGTCTCCTCAGAGACACACACGATTTTATCGAAGGTAGAGTAGAAGATTCTCTGCATAAACCTCCTGTGAAAAGACCAGTTCAGGATAGGGCCATGAGCAACAGCGATCTTCGGCTTAAACCTAAGCAACAATGAGCCGTTCACCAACCCTACATCAGTGCTCTCCCTACTAAGCAACTCCCCTCCATCCAGCCACCACTTAAGCAGCATCTTAACCCAAGGATCACCCTTACAGGGGCCATCTTCAAGTGTATATATGGGGAGCTCTACATCCAAGCCGTGAGCTAGCTTAAACCACGAGGATAGCTCCTCGTATTTAACCTTATCACTATAGCACCAGCTGACCAAGAAAACGTCATGACCAAGCTTAACAAGCCCTTCCGCGAGCAAAGCTATAAACCTGTTAATCCCATCAAGATGAGTTATATATTCTCTCCTGATTACCGCGACTTTCATAAGAACTTCCTCGTCATTTGCATTATACTCAACAATAATTTATTTGTTAATTGCAAATAACGATTTAACTACTAGCAAAAAAGCTCCCTAATGAATACCGAAATAAAATAACAATTAGCTTTTCATTTTCTTGATTTTAAGTATATAGTTAATTTTTTCAACTATACTTCTCTTGAAGTTATCGTAGCTGAATGTTTTTGAGACCTCTATGCTTCTTTTCCTCAGCTCTTCTTGTAGCTGTTTTTCTTTTTCTATTTGCCTAATTATTTTTGGTGCGTCGCCTATGTTGCTGTATCCTAGCTTTTCTGATACCTTTGCTACAGCGTCGTGCCACGCCCCTCCATCTCTATAAACGATTGGTATGCACCCAGCGCTCATTGCCTCAACAACTGCTATTCCGAAGTGCTCAGTGAACTCCGGGTGCAAATAGAACAATGCTTCCTCGAGCAACTCTCTTAGCTGGCTTCTGGGTAAGTTGGGCTTAAGCTCAACGTTTCTTAATTTAAGCTTATCTATTCTCTCTTTTAGGTCCTCTATCACTTTTTCCGAGCCAAGCCCCGTTGAGCCGACAATAATGAAGGTATAATCGGGTAATTCCCTTGCAACATCTAGTATTTTCTCGAGCTTCTTCTCAGGCGAGAACCTGCTAATGGTTACAATTATTTTTTCTCTGTTACTGTTCATTGAGGCTTCTCTGAAGTAATCGATATCCACCGGTGGATAAAGGACATCGGGGATGATGCCGTAAACCCTGTAAACCATGTGTGCAGTCCATGTTGAGTTCGCTAGCACCCTGCCTGAGCGAGGCGTCTTGTAGCTACTAGCGATTAGCTTCACTAAGCCGTTGTATATTGACCACAGAAGACCACCGCTCCTAGTTGGCAATAAAACCGGGAAGTGAATGTAGGATATATCAACTGGTGTTGGGAGATTACTCTGAGTATCAATAACTAAGTCGTACTTAAACCTTGATTCCTCGAGAAAAGACCTATACCTCCTGTAAACAAGCAATCTACGGAGCCTGACGAGCCTTCCAGGCATAAGCCTGATCATTGCCTCGGCCTCCCGTACCCTCTTAACAATGAAGCTTGGAAGCTCCAATTCCCCGTAAATCTCTCTTATCTTGGCACTATCAACAGGGGTGCTCGTGAGAATATCAACTTGAAACCCCTCATCAATTAGTGCTTGAGCCAGTCTAAGAGCAAAAATCTCGACGCCTCCGAGAGCATCGAAGAGGGCATGAACAATCAGTACTTTGCCTTTCAAGAGCAAGCACCAATAGCTACTAGCAAAAATATTTGAAAGCTAATTAAATAAACACTATGTAAAAGCTATGTGTGTTTTTATAGGCCTGAAAGAACTGTTTATTTTCGTTAAGTAGTTATAGTGGGTTAAAAAAGTTTAATTTTAGTCTAAAGGC
>Ga0272449_1002321_pt1 | contig 17830 bp, 13 predicted proteins | sample YNPCB0241_FD_198679 | JGI IMG/M metagenome (GOLD analysis project Ga0272449, IMG submission 198679) | Hot spring sediment microbial communities from Yellowstone National Park, WY, United States - YNP-CB-024-1 | ecosystem: Environmental > Aquatic > Thermal springs > Hot (42-90C) > Sediment... | reverse complement strand
CAGACATCCGATGTCTAACCGTGATGAATCCCGTTTGGGGTCACCAAATCGTTTTTGCGATTATATCATCTCGTAGTGGGAATAATCATTCGCCCTTACAAATATTTGTGAACGAGCCTTATTGGGATTTCAGTTTAAGATAAATTTCCCTTGCATTTTTAGGCTCTGCAATGTAATATATTCCGTTGCCTATCGACTTTATTTATTTTGATTTGTGGCTATGGCTTTGAAGAAAATTTATCCTTATGTAAAGCAACATCAAGCAAAAATCGCCTGGGGATTTTTGTTCGTAACGATTTCGAACATCTTGGCTACGATTGTCCCAAAATTTGTTGGCAAAGCCATCGACATAATTTCCAGCGGGAGGTTCGATATTTCGCTTGTGCTGTGGCAAATCTTCTGGATTTTGGCTTTGACCGCAGCCAGCGGAATTTTTATGTACTTGACTCGCCAGATGATTATTGTTGTATCCCGTCAAATAGAATTTCAACTTCGTAGGGATTTCATTGCCAAACTTTCGCTTCTGCCTTTTTCGTTTTTTACCGAAAACTCTTCGGGTCAACTCATTTCGCTTGCCACGAACGACATCTCTGCTGCAAGGGAATTTCTTGGTCCTGCGGTGATGTATACCGCAAACACAATTTCCACCTTCCTTTTCGCATTGTTTTTTATGCTTTCACTCGATGTTCCGATGACTTTGCTTTCGATTTTACCTTTGCCTTTGATTACTTTGACAACATACAGGATTGGCAAAAAAATTCATCTAAATTTCAAGAGTGTTCAAGAGGAATTTTCAAAACTGACCACGCAAGCACAGGAGACATTTTCGGCAATAAGGTTGGTCAAAGCATTTGTCCGCGAAAGTTACGAACAAACTCGATTTGCATCACTTAGCGAGACATACAAGCGAAAATATATGCGTTTGGAATTTTACCAATCCTTGATGATTCCGCTGTTGATTGTGCTCATTGGTATCTCGCAACTTATTGTTTTGGGCTACGGTGGTCTGCAAGTTATTAACAAGGTGATGACGCTTGGCGAAGTGACCCAATTTTTTGTTTACATAAACCTTTTGATATGGCCTGTGGCGGCGATTGGATGGGTGACGAACCTCATTCAGCGTGCTTCGGCTTCGATAGACCGTATTTGGACTGTTTTCGAAATTCCCGATAATGGCTTTAGAAGGCAAATTGCAAAAAGCGAGAACATTTCGGCGGAAATTGTATTCGCCGATGTTTGGTTCCGATACAAAGACGAGTTGCCTTGGGTTATTCAAAGCCTGAATTTAGAAATTCCCGCTGGCTCGGTAGTTGGAATTGTTGGCACGGTTGGCAGCGGAAAGAGTACTTTAGTCAAGCTTTTGGGGAAAATCTACTTGCCAAGGCGTGGGCAGATTTCGATTGGCGGCATATCTTTGAATGAAATTCCCGATGCTGAATTGCGTCGAATTATGGCGATTGTCCCTCAGGAGCCCTTCCTCTTTTCCGATACCATTGCCGAAAATGTTCGATTGGGCAAGCCCGATGCCACGGACGAAGAAGTGCTTCGTTCGCTGATTCTCGCTGGGATGGAAAGCGATTTAAAGGCTTTTCCCAATGGAATTCAAACTATTGTTGGCGAAAGGGGAATCACGCTCTCGGGCGGACAAAAGCAAAGGGTAGCTCTTGCAAGGGCTTTCATAGCCCGTCCGAAGATTTTGGTGCTCGACGACCCTTTCGCTTCGGTCGACTCGGCAACAGAACATTTGATTTTGCAAAACCTGATGACTGAATTTGCTTCGACTACAAAGATTATCATTTCGACGAGAATTTCCGCCGTCAAAGATTGCCGGTGGATTGTATTTCTGGAAAATGGGAAAATCGAAGAGCAAGGCACGCACGAAGCCCTTTTGAAAGCGAACAAAAAATATGCTCAACTTTACGAAATCCAAAGAATAACAGAGGAAATCGAATCCAGCAGATGAAAAAAATGAGTGAATTAATTACCGAAATATATTAATTAGTGATATTATTAGTGCCAAGGATGAAACTATTAAGGATATTATAATTAGTTTACGCAAGTTTTTAATGGTTTTATGACCTGCTATTTTATTCTCGTTAAAATTATCTTGAAAAACTTGAATGTTATGGGAGATTAGTTCTAACTTAGTTTGTAAATCTTCATTAACTTTTGCCAAATTTTCTTGATTTTGTTGTGTGCTTTTAGAAATAACATTGTTTAAATCACTTATTGAATCCTCCAATTGGCTATACACCTGCTCAAAATTAGATTTTGTAGTATCATAGAAAGAATCAATTGAATTTTGAAGTTCACTTAAAGATTTTTGAATTTGTGAGTCCGATGACTTAATTTGTTGAACGAGCACATTCCCCAAATTATCCAATCTTTGATTGTAATAGTTTCGAAAGCTATTTAGTTTTTCGTCAAAAGTATTGTTTATATTATCTTGAAAAACTTGAATGTTATGGGAGATTAGTTCTAACTTAGTTTGTAAATCTTCATTAACTTTTACCAAATTTTCTTGATTTTGTTGTGTGCTTTTAGAAATAACATTGTTTAAATCACTTATTGAATCCTCCAATTGGCTATACACCTGCTCAAAATTAGATTTTGTAGTATCATAGAAAGAATCAATTGAATTTTGAAGTTCACTTAAAGATTTTTGAATTTGTGAGTCCGATGACTTAATTTGTTGAACGAGCACATTCCCCAAATTATCCAATCTTTGATTGTAATAGTCTCGAAAGCTATTTAGTTTTTCGTCAAATGCATTTAAAGAATTTGAAACTTCTGCTGAGTGATTCTTAAAGAAACTTCTAATCTCTTGATTTAAGCTTTCTGAACTTTTGTTTAAATTAGATATTTCTGCTGAAATTCTTTGGGTCTCGTTGGTAATTTTTTCGGGGTCTAATTGACTTATTTGGTCTAATAAATTAATAATGCTTTCAATATTTAATTCCAAATCATTGATGAGTTCTCTTAAATTATCGTTGAGTGACAATAAAGTTTCATTTTCTTTTTGTTTCTGTTCAACTTCGGTTTTAAGATTTTTAAGAAAATCCAAGATTTGGTTTGCTTGTTCAATTATTTCCTCAAATGTTAGCTTTCCATTTTCCATTTTTTATCTCAATTAATGTTCAACATATTCTTGATTTTTATAATAGTAAGTCCAAGGACAAAATAGGAAGGGATTGTACATAATGGCGTTGGAAGTTTGTTTATCATTTCTTTTGCTACCATCTCTTGGGGAAATCTTTTCAAAATTTCTTTAATTAATTCTTCTAAATATTCCAGTTTTTCTGATTGTATTTTCGAATTAGCGATTAAACAAACGACACTAATTGCAAATTTAATTTCATTATCCCTCGTGATATTTTGGTTTTCTGCTAAATTTAGAGCACGCCCAAAACCCTTTTTTGCAGTTTGGAAATCTGGATTTTCGCTAAGCAATTCAGAAATTACACCTAACATAACAAAACCTGGGTAATCCGGATAAGACTCTAAAAATCTAATCACCTCTACTCGTAACTTTTCAGCCTCTTTGGTTGATGTAATCCTGTCCATAAGTTCATTAATTTTGTTCCGTTTATCTATATTGTAAACCGATTCAATTAATAAAGTAATACCGCCATCTTTTGATTCACTGACTTCTTTTAAAAATTCATAATAATTAGTTTCTAAGTAATTGATTATTTTTTTTCGGATACACTCACCATCTTGACATTTAGTAAATGTTTTAAACGATTCTATTAGAGCTATCCGTCTACCCTTCTCTATATTATCATAAATTTTTTCTATAAGTTTGCGCAAAACATTTTCAATAAACTTATTATCATTGGGGGATTCATTTTCAATTTCAATTATTTCTTTCTCTGCTAAATCTTTGGTTTGCGGGAAAAATTCTATGAAGTGATTTCGTATTTTTTCTCTGCTGAATTCGCCTATTTGGATTGTATACTCATCTTTTGAAAAGTCAAAGGTATAGTCCTTTACAATTGCTAATATTTGAAGACGGTATAATGCTTTTTCAAATCTTGATTTTAAATCCTCTTTTTCTTCATCATTTCTGGTAGAGAAAACCTCTTTTATTGTTAATGTTATTTCCCCTTCCTTAAACCTGCCACCCAATCTTCTAACAATTTTGTCCAATAAGTTTTTTACATCGTCAAGTTCATCTTGAATTCCCCTAAAAGATTTAAAATGGAAATAGAGTATCCTGTCTATATCATCCTGTTTTTTAAATTCACTATCATATATCTGTCTAAGTTCTAGAAGAGATTTTTCGGGAGAAAGCATTTTGTCATTTCTTTCGTCCCAATCACTTGAAGCAATGACATAGCAAATTGAGTTTTGGCCATCTCTTCCAGCCCTACCTGCCTCTTGATAATACGTTTCGATTGATGGAGGTATATTATAATGAATAATATAACGAATATTTGGTTTGTCTATTCCCATTCCAAAAGCTTTTGTTGTAACCAAGAGGGGTGTTCGATTTTGAATGAACTCTTTCGTTACCTTTTTCTTATGTTCCGAGTAGTTGTTATCTTCCCATTCTTTGGGTTTATGACCAAAATAATAATCAACTCTAATATGTAAATCGTCTTCGATAAATTTCTTTATTTGTACCACACCATAATCACCATCAACATGAGGACAAAAGATTAATCCCGAATAAGTTTTTTCACCTTTAGATTCATAAAAAGATTCTGCCTTTTTATTGAATTTCTGAGGAAGTTTAGTTGTAAGGAGACTTTTAAGTACCCTTCTTTTCTCATCAGACTTACAATGTTCTATCAAAAAATCAAGTTCAACCCTGTCAAATGTATCAGGTGAGACAACGGATTCTAAATCAGTTATGTTCAAAATTCTTTTAATATCATTAAGAACAGCCCATGAAGCAGTCCCAGTAAGTCCCAGCAACGGGGGTGGTTGTTTGTCTAAAAAGTAATTGCATAATTCTTTTGCCAAGGTTCCAACGCGCAAATAGGATGGGCGGAAATCATGACCCCATTCCGAAACACAATGCACTTCGTCTATAACAATTAAACAAAATCTAAAACTAGTTGTTGTCCCCCTTAAATAATCTCTAAATTCCTTGTTTTGAAAGCGTTCAGGTGCAACAAAAAAGAAATAGAATTGCCCACTCTCAAATAAGTTTAAAATCGTTTTCTTTTCATCCTGTGATAAATCGGTGTGTATTAAACCACACCTATCGATACCCCGAATTTTTAGATTGTAAATTTGGTCTTCTATTAATGAAATTAAAGGGTCAATAACTAATGTAAATCCCGGAAGCAATAAAGAAGAAAGTTGGTATATCAAAGACTTCCCAGAACCAGTTGGTAACAATACCAAAGTGTCTTTGCCTTTTAAAATCCGTTCTATAGCTTTATATTGTCCCTCCCTGAAATTCTCGTATCTAAAAATATATTTGAGAAAATATAACAGTAAATTTTCATCGGGTTGAACATTCCAATCTTTAAGTTCTTCGGATTCAGGAATTAAAAAGATTTGACTTATTTCAAAATTGAAAGGCGTAAAAATATCTTCTATATAAACAGTATTTCGTGATATTGTACCAGCAAAAGAAAGATTAAGGAATTTATCTTGTCCATCTATAGAAGAACTATTGAATATTTCACAAGAAGGTGGGTCTAAAATGAATTTTTCGCCAAAATGCAATTTGATGACATTATTCAAAAGTTCAAAAAAATCTTCAACGGACTTTCGCAAAATAAACAATGATTCTTCTGAATCAAAAATCCCAATTTTGTTCAAATCTGTAAAGATTACAAAATTTTTAGTATCGTTTATGTTTATCAGTGAATGCCTTAATGCAACCAACAAAGCAATCTGTATCTGATATGCAAATTTAATGGCAAATATAAACTTGTTGGTAATCGGCTTGGTTTCTCGACGGTTAAAATGATTCCTTCCATCAAAGATTAATTTCCTTATTTTGTCGAAATTTTCATTACTAACATCTGATGCTTCTATCCTAACAACTTTAAAATCATTTTGTTTAAGTGCTTCGTCTCTTTCTTTATCCGCCTGTTGATGGTGAGTGTGTTGCTTGCCATCGATTTCAATAACAATACCTTTTTTCCCAAAGTGAGCAGATAAATGGGGGTGGAAATAAGCGAAATCAACTCTTGCGTCTCGAGCACTACCTGGAACTAAACAATGATATTTTACTTGTGGAATTAGAGAACCCTCAAACTCCTCGATGAACCAATTATAAAAGACTTTTTCTACTTCGTGATCAAAATTATCATATGATTGATTTTTTGAGTTTAAAAAAATACTATTTAGAGCCTCACCCAAAGATTCACTACTTTCTAAATCATCAAAGTTGAATTCGGTCCTAAAACTCTCTTCAATCTTTGGGGAAATTAAAGTAAATCTACCACGTGTTAAAATCTTTTCTGCTACACTTAAAGAAAATTTTTGAATAGGGCTTAGTTCCTCTATATAGTCCTTTTCAGGATAGTCTATTCTAAATTGGGGCACTAAATTTTGTACCGACTCATCATCAAAGCCGCGGTTTCTAATTAGTGAAAAAGGTAGTGCAATACTTTCGAAAAAATAAGTTGAATAGTTTCGTAACCTTCCACGAGCAGAAAACTTATTCTGTTTATTTTTCTCTCTTGCTTGGCTAACTGCTTCGGTTTGATTAAAAGAAGAAGAATCATGGTTTTTAACATAGATGACATCATCAAATTTTTTATTGTAATTTTTCGGGAGTCGAATTTCAAAAATGGAATTTTTTGGTATAACTACTGGTTCATCAATCTCTTTATAGTCGCCTAAACTGAGCCATTGAGGTGGTGGCTCTATTTTTTTCGCTTTAAGAAATGCAACTAATTCCTGAAAATAACAAACCCTTATATACCAATAAGAAGGCCCAGTCAAGATTTCACTTGGGATTTGACTTTTCTCTATGAGTTCAAAATAAAAATGTGGCGTATAAGGTGTTGATTTATATTTTTTAATTTCCATTCCGGTGATTTTCAGATAACAAAATCCACTATAAGAAACTTCCTTAATATACAAACCCAAACCTGGTAATGGTAATGATTTTTCTAATTCATCCCAGTCTGGTAGGTAACTTCTTTTGAGGCGTGGATATGGAGCCTCATTCCTCTGCTCCCAAAAGTTTTTTCCCCAATTTGTGGCTAAAATAATTGCTTTTTGTTTCATATTTCATTCAATTTTAGTTGCCAACTTTTTTACAAAGAAAAATTTTTACTATGAAATCAAAGCATTAAGTGCCTTATTCAATTCTTCAACAAATTTCCTAATGTTACTTTCGAATATCAATATTCTTGATTGTCCCATTTTTGGGTCGTTTACTGTTATCGACAAATATTTCGAACCATTTTTCGCAATTTTAACCTCGAAAGAGAATATTCGTTTACTTAATACAATATTATTAGAATAAAGACTTGGTGAATTTTTTTCCATAAAACCTCTCATATTAAAAATGGAAATTACAAAAATTTTTTCTTTTCAAACAAAATTTATCAATGAATTTATATTTCAATCGGCTACGACGCGGCGGGGGGCAGAACGGCGACCATATTTGTCTATTGCAACCACGTTGAAGACGAAAGGCTTATTCGGGTCGCGTGGTTTCACTTGGAAAAATTGCTTCCGCGATGGTGGACTCCCGGGCAAATCTTGCAGTTTGCCACGCAAATCCAAATACTTTTCGGCGACGTTACCGTCTAATTCCAGCTGGACAATTTCGTTCCGCTCGCGGTTCATCATTCCAAAAGCTTGGGTGACTATTTCGATTGTTGTGGGACTGGTTCGAACAATATCCACAATTTTTGGCAATGGAAAGTTCAAAACATAGATTGTATAACTTTGCCCAAACAGATTGTTGTTAACATATCGTTCGAGCGATAGCCGTTTGCCGGTATCGCTCAACGATGGAGTGTAGGTGAGTTCTGCCCCGCCAAGCGAGGAAGCACAAATTCTGTCGCCATCGCGAATAATCGTTTTCAACTCGCCCTGAATCAGAGGGAATTTGGGGTCGACATTTATCGTCTGCCCGGGATAGACATATTCGGGGAATTCGGGCTTTTCGATTTGTTGTGGTGTAACTGTGAAGGATGTCGAAAATTCCTGCCCATCGAATTTTCTGCGGGCTTTGACTTCGACCATCAGCTTGCCGAAACTTGGAGTTCTACCTGCAACAACAACAAACTCTGGCGTGATTTGGGTTATCTGGGCTGTTCCGCCGTTATTTTCGGGTTCCCGTCGGACATTGAGTTCCACCTTTGCATCGGTTGCAAGGTTGATATTTGTTCCAACAATTGTATTTGTCCATTGCTGGTATGCAATTTGCGAAATTGTCGGGCTGGTTGCGGACAGCAGAATTTTCCCAATTCCAAAGCCTGTGGGCAATTGCAAAGGTTGTTGTTCGTTCGGGGCTAGTGGCAAATTTGTCTTTTGCGGGGTGCCCGAGGCAATGGTTTGCTCGCCTGTGAGAGCATTCATCAAAACAATAAGTAAAGAGAATTGCGTTGTGGCTTTGTATGTGAATTTCTCTGGGAATTTGCCGCCAAAGGCTTTTTTGCTTTTAGCAGTAGCAACAACTTTCACAAGATAAGTCGAATTGAAATTTTCAAGGTATTGGGGTCGCCAATAGAATATCGCTGCTTTCTTTTCGGGAATTTCTACCACGCGGAAATACTTTGCCGAATAGTTTTTGTCCGGGCGAAGCGTAACCGTTCGGTTCGTCGCCTGTTCTTCAATCGTAAATTCAAACTGAATGTCCTCGAAATCGCCAGTGTAGAAAATAACATTCGACGAGTCTATTTTGGTTATTCTATATCCATTTGGTTCAACAATTACATTGCATACAAGGGCAGATTTTTCGGGGATAAGGGTAAAGGCGCTTTCGAAATCGCCGAGCACATCGTTGCCATTGAGTCCGCCTGGTTTGAAACTGCTGTCGGGCAAAATAAATACCAGCGCAGCGAGGTAAAGGATAAAGTATATTTCAACTATTCGACGCTTTCGCTTGCTACTTTGCATCTTTGTTGTTCATAATATTCGTGAAGAACTTTTCTAATTCCTTTCGGACGGCGATTTCAATTTCTTCTTGTGCCAGTTGTGCAGTCGCTTGGTTCAATTTATCCAAAGATTCTTTGAACTGTTGCAGAGATTTATTTGTTTCTTGCATAATTTCCAGAAGTTTTGGGCTTGGGGAGATTATCTGTCGGGTCATTTCGTTCGATTCCCGCAAAAGGGTAAGGATTTCGGTTTGCTGGATAAGCAGGTTTTTCACATTATCGCCAAGGGATTCGAGTTTGGAGACAGCGGTGGCAAAATCTGTTGCGATTTCGCCTATTTCGTAAAGAAGTTCTTTCTGTGGGTCATCTTCGGATTTATCGACAGGGAGCGCATCTTCGCTTGGTGTGAACAACATTACAATAAACATAAACAAAAGCATCATAGCTTCGAAAGCGACGCCAGCAATAACGATACTGTCGCTGACGGTCGATGAGAACCGACGAATACCAATCAAGACCAAAAGAATTGCAGCACCAAGATAGACAAAGGAATTAATGGTAGAAAAATAAAAGCGATTTACAATCTCTTCCATCCAAAGAGCAGTTCCACGGAAAAAGCCCAAAGGGTGGAGCACTTGAACTTCTTGCTTGGTGTAGCGGGAAATTTCCCTTTCAGTGGTGCAAATCCGCCAAGTCAAAGCCAAAATAGCCAAGTTCGACATCTGCTTTTGGTAGCGAAGTTCCTGATATATTGCATACAGCAACTTCCTGCCCTCGACGCTCGACAATGTTCCAATCTGTTCCATTATAACATTTTGATTTCTCAACAATTAAGCATTGTAAATTACAAAATTTCTTTCAATGAATTGATATGAAAAAAATTATTAAACATTGAGAGCATAGAAACTCACACCGAGCTACAAAGATTCCTTAGCTCCGAGTTCCTCTGCGGTGAAATAATTCAGACATCCGATGTTTCGCAAACATCGGTTGTCTGCTTGAAGCTAAAATACATTTACTCTTGCCTTCCGTTCGTTGCTATTTCCTACACGGATTTAAATTCGAGTTGACGCTCTAAATTCGTTCGTTCGGCAAGTACATCTTCGATAACATTTATGTAATATTTTTCGAAAATGTCCCAAGTAAAGTTTAGTTTGATATATTCTCTCGCATTTTTTCTGATGTGTTCATACTTTTTAGGATTTTTGTGAATATCCACTATTGTGTTAATCCATTCTTCGGGGGAGTCGGCAACAAGGAAAACGTTGTCGTCTTTCTTTGCTATTGGGAAAGCAGAAAAAGATGTAGTTACCACAAGCGAACCAACCGCCATAGCTTCGAGTATTTTATTTTGTATGCCAGCGCCAATTTGCATCGGTGCGATATTGCAAAGGCTGGATTTGAGCATAACATAAGGGTCTTCGACATAGCCGCGAACAACAATTCTCGACGACAGCTTTTGAAGATTGAGAATTTCTTTTGTCGGGAAAGCTCCAATTATTTGGAATTTTATCTCCTCGGGCAAATGGAAGAAGACATTTTTCACGAACCAAAGCACTGCTTCGACATTCGAGCGGTAATCCATTTTCCCGAAAAATGTAATATAATTTGAATATCGTGGGTCAATGTTATCGTAATTCAACAGAGCGTTGTTGACGCCGTGAGGAATCCAAACAGCATTTGGTGCGTTCAGGAATTCAATTTCTCTTTTGTTAAACAGCAAGGCACGGTCGAAAATGCGAAGCATCTTCTTTTCGTAACGAAGCAAAAGAGGATGTTCAACGAAGTAAATCATTTTCCAAAACAACGATGTGGCTTTTTTATATGAATTTTTGTAATTAAATGCAAAACTATCTGCCATATCGAGGATTTTGGGCAGATTTTTGTCACGTGCATATTCTGCAGTTCTAACCCAGCAAGCGATTATCAAATCGGCATCTTTGGCTTTTTCGTCGATGTATTTTTTTATTTCGGGAAAGTAAAAAAAGTTCACTTGAAGTGGCTTGAAATTGATTAAAGTTCGAAGAGTACTTCGATAGAATTTCCACATAGGATACTTAAAAATTCTGTACGAAGTGGTATTTTCTGCCAAAAACCTTTCGGTTTCGGCAAGATAATTTTCGTATGAAATTGTGACAACATCCAAATCGTAATGTTTGTGCAAAATCTTAATGAGATTGTGGTTCTTTATTCTATCGCCACCAATCAAAGGGAACGGGAACCTTGGAATAATCAACAATATCCTCGTCCGCATAAATCCTTAACTTGCATTTAACAATGAAAAAACACAAAATTAACAATCATTTAATTGCCAAAGAAATAGTTAAACTTCATTAGTTGAGATTTCGAAAATCACTCCATCTTTCATTCGTGCAATTCTTTCTGCCGCAGATGCCACTTTTGAACTGTGCGTAGCGACAACAAAAGTGATGGAGAATTCCTTCCGCAGTCTGGAAATCAAATCGAGTATTTGTTCGGTGTTTTTAGAATCGAGATTGCCCGTCGGTTCATCGGCGAAAACAATTTTGGGTCGGTTGATTAATGCTCGGGCAAAAGCAACTCGCTGTTGTTCCCCTCCCGAAAGCTCCGCAGGTTTGTTCTCGAACCTTTGCTCGAAGCCTACTGTTGTGAGCAACTCTTTGGCTTTTGCCAATGCCACTTTTTCCTTTTCCCCGGCGATGATTAAAGGAAGAGCAACATTTTCCAACGCTGTGAATTCGGGAAGTAAGTGATGAAACTGAAACACAAAACCAATTTTCTGGTTCCGGAGTTTTGCCAACTCGTCGTTGCTTTTGTTCTGTGTTTCAATCTCTTTGCCATCGAGGAAATATCTAACACTGCCCTTGTCGGGTTTATCCAGCGTTCCCAAAATGTGGAGCAAAGTGGTTTTGCCAACTCCCGAGGGTCCCATAAGGCAGAAGAATTCGCCTCGAAAAACCTCGAGGCTAACTCCTTTCAGCACCTCAATCTTGTTTTTGCCATCCTTCTGGAACGATTTCCAAATATTTTTTGCTTCGAGAATTCTTTCCATAAGATTATGCTAAGCCCACTTCCTTGATAGACTTCAACATCCTCTCCCATGTTATTTCGATATCGTTATCTAATCCAATGGACATTCTGACCAAACCCGGGGAAAGACCAATTTGCTGTTGTTCTTCGGGAGGTATTTCGCTCGAAGTGCTCAATCCAGGAGCGCTGAATAGCGTTTTGTAGAAGCCCAAACTAACAGCAAAGTAACCGACTTTGTTCTCCTGCATTTTTAGCATCAGTTCGTTTGCTTTTTCGGGAGTTTTGCAATCGAATGTGACCATTCCCCCAAAGCCATAGTCCCGATTCATTAGTCTTTTCATAAGTTCGTGCTGTGGATGGATTTCGAGCCCGGGATAGAAAACCCTGAATCCAAGTTCTTTTAATTTGGTTGCAATGAACATAGCATTGTGGCTGTGTTGTTTCATTCGAATGTGCAAAGTCCTTAAGTTCTTTAAGATTCCAGCTGCACGAATTGAATCCATAGTTGGACCTAAAAGCATAGCAGAGCCATTATGAACATCTTTGAGTGATGTAACAAAATCGTGGGTGGCACAAATTGCTCCGCCAACGCAGTCGCTGGCACCATTGATGAATTTCGTAAGGCTGTGGACTACGATGTCGGCGCCAAGTTTGTGTGGTTGCAGTATCATCGGGCTAAATGTGTTGTCGACAATAAGCGTTAGATTATTCTCTTTGGCAATTTTGCTCAACTCGGGAATATTGGCAACTTCGAGCAATGGATTGCTTATCGATTCTGTGTAAATAATTTTTGTTTTGGGGGTGATTTTGGACTTAACAGCGTCTAAGTCGAGGATATTAACAAAAGTCGTGTTGATATCGAATTTCGGCAAGTAATTTTTCAGCAAAGCATAAGTTCCGCCGTAGATTGTTCGACTGGAAATAATTTCATCGCCCGAAGAGCAAATTTGAAGAATAGCACAACTAATCGCAGCCATTCCCGAGGCGGTGATTTGCGCGTATTCAGTGCCTTCGAGCAGTGCCATTGATTGGGCAAGATAGTGGACTGTTGGGTTCAAATGACGAGAGTAAAGGAAACAACCTTCGACTTCGTGTTCGAAAAGCTCTTGCATCTTTTCGGCAGATAAAAAAGTAAAAGTGGAGGCGTCTTCGATAGAAGGATTTACACCTCCATATTCACCAAATACCCAGTAATCCTGGATTTTCATCGCTGGGTCGTCTTTCATCGCTTCTTCCTTGTTTTATTGAACTTACTCATTTATGTAGCCTCTTTCTTTCAGCTCCTTTAAAATATCTTGTTCTATCTGCTTCTTCATTTTTAGCAATTCTTTTATGAATTCCTTATGGTTTTCGAGTAGTTTTTTCATTTCTGGCAAATGTAATTCTAATTCGTATCTTTCAAGGTATTCTTCAATTGTTTCATTTGGTTGTTTACTTTCGACTTGAGGTCTTAAATCGTATTTTTGTTGAAGTTTGTTATATTTTTTATTTAACTTTTCAATGAGTTTTTCAAAGTCTTTCGACAACTTATTAAGTTGCTTTTCCAGTTCTTTTAAATCTTTTTCTTTGATTTTTTGCTTTTGTGCCCCCTCGAAGTATTTCTTCATCAAATTAATAGATTTATTCCAATAAGCTTTTAGGGAATCAATATATTCGACATAGAAATTAGCAAGTTCTTTGAAACTATTTAAATAGAAGATTGAAGTATCGATGAAGCTTTTGATATTAAATTTCATTAGGTTCGAATCGATTGGATATCGTTTAAAAATGCTATCCATCTCGGGTTTGAACCGAAATATTATTGAATCGGGGCGAATGAACTCGATTACGAGTGTATCGGGATAATATAGTATCTTGAGTCGATTATTTTTTATTAAAGAGTCGGGGAAATAGAGCATTTTTAATGAATCAAGGTTTAATGGTTTTGTTGATTTTAGAATTGAATCGTAATATCTTTGGTAAGGTGATTCCTTGAAAAAGGGCTTTATTTTTTGAAATAATTCAGTTTCGATATTCTCTGAATGTTTCAACATCGAGTCTGCTTGTTGAATTAATATGTCGAGCGAATCCATTCTCTCCAAGAAATATTCAAATTTCGAGATAGAAGTGTCGATTCGTTCCCGCATCAACTTTTGGGCAAGGTAGTAATATTCTTGGGCTTGTTTTGGGTCGAAGTGTTGGGTGAACGACTTGGCTATGTCTAAAAATATTTTTGCCGAATCGTATTGAAATTCGAACCTTTCCCAAAGGCTATCGGGAATAGGTTGCAAAAGGAACCTTAATTTGGGAATAATATCAACGCGGGCAACATTTGCAATCTCATCGGCACCAATCGTTAGAATTATATCGTTAACAACGGGCTTCGGGGTTTGAGTTTGCTGGGCGGAAGCGAAAGTCACAGCGAATGAAAAAGAAAAAACAAAAATTCCCAATGCTATGGCTTTCATTTACATAACTCCCAAATGGTTTAACAAAATTTGCGTTCCAATGAGGATTAAAACAATGCCCGCAAGGATTTGTGCCTTCCTTTGGAAATGAACAGCAAGGGTTTCGCCAATGATAATACCCAAATAAGTGCCAGCGCCCGCAACAATACCAATGATTAATGCCATTAGGAGAATTTGCCCATCGAGCAAAGCAAGACCAAAACCAACAGCCAACGCATCAAGGCTTGTAGAAATTGAAAGGGCAATAAGTTTCCATCCTCGTGTTATATCCTCCTTGATTTCTTTCGACTTGGTGCTTTCGAGAATCACTTTGATACCAAGAGCCGAAAGAATTATAAACGCAACCCAATGGTCATAATTTTGTAAAAGTTTGGAAGTTTTTTCGCCCAAAAACCATCCAATAATTGGCATAATAAATTGGAAAAGCCCAAAGTGGAAAGAGAGGCGAAATCTTTGCCGCCATGTTGTTTTGCGGAAATATGCACCAGCAGACACAGCCACCGAAAAGGCATCGAACGCCAATGCAATGGCAACGAAAATCGAAACAATTATTAAAATCTTAATATCCATAGTAAATCAAAAATATAAAATTAAAAAAAGAAAATAACCCCTTAAAATTCAGAAAATTTTAATATTTTAAAAGTTTAAAATCATTCAAAAGAAATTTTGTTTTTTAATTTGGGTTAAAAAATGGGAGCGACCAAAGAACAAAAGCCAGATGTAAATAAGATAGCCGAAGAGAAACTTCGTGCTGTCTCTTTGGCAATCGAACAAATCGAAAAGCAATTTGGCAAGGGTGCAATAATGCGACTTGACGATAAGAATGTGGTTCAAGTTGATGCAATCTCGACAGGATGTTTGTCGCTCGATGCAGCCATAGGGATTGGCGGAGTTCCGCGTGGACGGATTACCGAAATCTTTGGTCCAGAGTCGTCGGGCAAGACCACAGTCTGTTTGCATATAATTGCCGAGGCGCAGAAAAACGGCGGGCTCGCTGCTTTTGTCGATACAGAACACGCACTCGATGTTAACTATGCACAGAAACTTGGCGTCGATTTGAGTTCGCTTTTGCTATCGCAACCGGAATTTGGCGAGCAGGCCCTCGAAATAGTCGAAACTCTTGCCCGAAGCAATGCAATAGATGTTATTGTTATCGATTCTGTTGCTGCATTGACACCGCGAGTGGAAATCGAAGGCGATATGGGCGATGCCCAGATGGGTGTCCAGGCTCGGTTGATGTCCCAAGCTATGCGTAAATTGAATGCTGTTATAGCCAAATCGAACACTTGCGTTGTCTTTACGAATCAGTTGAGAAGTAGGCTTGGCGTTGTTTATGGGAGCCCCGAAACTACTACTGGTGGAAATGCCTTGAAGTTCTATGCTTCTGTGCGTATCGACATTCGTCGGAAAGATATAATCAAAGACGGACAGGAAATTATCGGGAATCGGGTGAAAGCCAAAATTGTCAAAAACAAAGTTGCTCCGCCATTTAAAGAAGTTGAGTTCGATATACTCTATAACGAAGGAATTTCCAAAATCAATGATATAATTGAACTTGCCACAAATTTTGAATTGATTACCAAAACTGGCTCATGGTTCACTCTAAATGGCGAAAGGATTCAAGGGCGAGAGGGCTTGCGTAAATATTTGCTCGAAAATCCCGAAATCTACAAAAATCTGGAAACCAAAGTTCGTGAATTGTTAAACTTGCCACGATAATAAATTTGCTCGAAGTTGTTTCTTTAAAGACAGCTAAGGATGGGAAAAGTTGCATCTTGCAATTGAACACGAACGAGGTTTTCAACCTTTCGCTTGATGTTGTAGCAAAGTTTAAGATTTTCAAAGGAAGAAAGTTAACCCAAGACGAGTTAAATGCTCTAATCAAAGAGCAAAAGATTATTGAAGCCAAAAATACCGCTCTGAACTATGTTTCGTTCAAACCCAGAACACGGCATCAGGTTCAACAAAAGCTTGCCAAAGCAAAATTCGACCCCGAAGTAATCGATACTGCAATAAAGTTTCTCGAAGATTTTGGCTATCTGGACGACTACAAGTTTGCAAAAGAATTTGCGGATAACTCAATTAAGACAAAAAAGGCAAGCATCCTGAAAATCAAAAATGATTTATTTGCAAAAGGTGTCGACAAGGAGATTATCGAGAGCATCCTTTCTGAACTTCAAGATTCCGAAGTTGAACTGGGAAATGCTCTTTCTTTAGCCAAGAAAAAACTTAGGATTATTTACCAAAGCAAGAAGCAAAAGAATCCGCTCGAATCCGTTGGTCAATATCTTTTCCGAAAAGGCTACGATTGGGACACCATCAACCGTGTTCTCGAAGCATTGAGAAGCGAAATCGAAAACAGTTGATATACCAGATGCTTCAAACTTTCGTGGTGTTGTTCAAATTCCAAAGTTAGACATCCAAAAGGGCCTAAAACGCTTGTTCCTTTTTGAAAGACATCGGATGTTTTAGAAACAACCGATGTCTGGTGAACCTCGGAATGGCAAAAGGTTAAGAAAAATTGTGAACAAGAAGCTGTTACCTTTTGTTCAGCACTATACCTCTTACCACGTTGCACTGAATTTTTAAATAACCAATCGGCTAATAAAGTAAAGAACGACTATGAGAACAACGCCGGTGATTATACTCCATGTTATAAGTTTTTTTTCGATTGGCAAGAGTGGTTCGTATTCTATCTTGTTTATTTCTTCCGAGATTTTTGGTTTTTCGTCCATAGTTTTGCTCCAAAATTATAATTAACCTGAAATTGTTGGTGGTAGAACTCCGTGGAAAAAGAGCCAAGCAATTAGCAACGCCACCCAAATGATGAATCCGAACAGCGCAATGACGTAAATTGCAGCGAGTTTCCCAATCCCTTCTTCCCAAAGCTTGCGGAAATTCGAGACCAGCCCGATTGTGAAGAATGTCAAAACGAAAAACAATGTTCGGAAAACGTTCGCCTGATTTGTCGATTGCACTCCAACTCCGGGAAGGGTTTTGGTTTCGGTAATAGTTACTACTTTTTCTGTCTTAGTTGTTGGGTCGATTTGCACAACATTTTTGGTTTCAACTTTTGTGGTTTTAACAAATTCTGGGTTCGAAAGCCCGATGACAAGGAAAATCAAAAAGGTAAGGATATAACCCAGAACAAATTTTGGGAATCGTTCCCAGATTTGGCGGGCAGGAACCTTTTGGTTGCTATTCGCTCCGCGGTTTTCAATAACTTTCGTCCAAATGTAAGCAAGGATGAAAGCCCAAATGCCTATGAAAACATCGATAAACACTTTGACATTTGTTGCAGTGTTCAGAACCCAATCTTTTTGGAAGAGCACACCATTTTCGGCGGCTTTG
>Ga0272449_1002320_pt1 | contig 17830 bp, 18 predicted proteins | sample YNPCB0241_FD_198679 | JGI IMG/M metagenome (GOLD analysis project Ga0272449, IMG submission 198679) | Hot spring sediment microbial communities from Yellowstone National Park, WY, United States - YNP-CB-024-1 | ecosystem: Environmental > Aquatic > Thermal springs > Hot (42-90C) > Sediment... | reverse complement strand
ACAAGTTGATGTGTAAGAGCCCTTGAAACACCTTCAATTGCAAAAGTAAATTTTACATGCTCAAGAACACTTTCATGCCCTGATTTTACTATTTCTCTAATAAATTCTTCCTTTTTAGATTTTTCGATAGTCTTACTTTTTTCAAATATTTCAAAAACAAACTTATAAGAATAACATTGTTTTGCTGCAGAATAAATAATCTCGATAGGGTTGTCTGTCATTTCCATTAGTTCTACTCTCATCTTGCCTCCTTTTTAGCGAATTTATTATACATGATTTTTATTTATTTTCAAGGTAATTTCAGTTATGAAAAAAAACTATAAAAAGATGTAAACTTTGGTTCTTTCGTATTTAGTGTGGAATAAATTCTGTAAGTACTTGAAGATAAAAGAGATAGAGAAAAATGACACATAGGAAATGAAAGATGGTATAATTGAAGTGTTAGCTTATATATACTGGGAGGTAATAAATGGACTTAAACACACTTACAAAATTATTAAACATTCCTGGATATAAAGTAGTAGAAGTTATTCCAATGACAGAAGAGAAACTATGTCAAATAAATAAGCCGATATACAAAGCGATGTTGTTAAAGGAAAGTTTTTTAGAAGTTTATAGTTGCAAAGATGAGAAAGAAGGAGAAGAATGTTTGAAAAGATGGATTAAACAGGCATTCTCAAGTGGTTTAAGGTCTTTTATTGAATTAGGACATAAATTCATAGAAAAGATGCGGTATATTTTAAATTAGTTCAAGAAAAAAAATAAGTTCTGCTATTTCAGAGGGATTTAATAACAAAATAAAAAGGTTAAAGAGGATGGCGATGGTTACAAAGATATTGAATATTTCAAATTAAAAATTCATCAGCACTGCGGACTATTAAATCCAAGATTAAATACTTTAAAAACCACATGAAATACGAAAGACCCAATATTAATCTTCACTTCCAAAAATATTTCCAAGGAGTCCGCCAAGTCCAAATTTCTCTTCACCCTTTCTTACAACCTTACCACCTATTTCTCTTCTCAATCTTGCAAGTGTTATACTCTGTAAAATTATTCTTCCAGGTCCTTTCAATGTGGCAAGAAAAATCCCTTCTCCACCAAAAATTGCTGTTTTTATATCTTTTGCAAATTCAACATTATAATCAACTGTCTCCTCAAAACCAACAATACAACCTGTATCTATCTGAATTTTTTCATTTTCTTTAAGTTGAACACTATAAAAATCGCCACCACCATGAATAAAAACAATTCCAGGACCAGTAAATTTTTCAAATATTAATCCTTCTCCTCCAAAAAATGCAGCACCAACATTTTTAACCAAACTTATAGAAAATTTAACACCTTTTGTAGCACATATAAATGAATCCCTTTGAGAAACGAAACTTACTTCCGGATTTAATTCAATTGCCTCTATTTTTCCTGGAAAATCTCCAGCAAATGCAACATAACCTTCTCCTACTAAAGAGGTAAAATGGGTCATAAAAACTGATTCTCCTGCGATAGTTCTTTTAAGCACATCTTTTAATATATCTTTTGCTGTATTACCTTCAATTTTTGTTTCCATTATAATATTATCACTTTTAAACATCATTTTTCCTGCCTCTGCATAAATCTCTTCACCTGGAGAAAGATAAATTTTAACAAACTGCATATTATTACCTATAATTTCATATCTCATCTTCACCTCCTTCTTTCAATAAAAATTTTATCAACACAAAAATAAATAATCAAATTTTTAACTTTTTAGACAGGGAAATAAAAGGGAAACAAGATAAAAGAAGGAAGCAAGAAGAATTATTGTAGCACCTGAAGGGATATTTAGAAAATATGAGATAAAAAGGCCTGAAGTTATAAAAAATATAATTGTGAAAGTGGAGAAAATCATTATTCTATTTAATTTATAAAAAAACTGGGATATTATTGCCGGTGGGATTGTTAAAAGTGAAATCACAAGAATTATTCCAACAATTCTTAGAAGTAAAACAATTGTTAAGGATACAAGAAATAAAAGAAAAAGATAGAAAAATTCAACATTTACCCCTCTTATTTTTGAAAACTCTTCATCAAATGAAATTGCAAGGAATTCCTTATAAAAAATAAAAACAGAAATGAGTATAATTAAATCAAGAAAAATCATAAGTTTAATATCAGTGAGTGTTATTGTTAATATGCTTCCAAATAGATAGGAGAGTAAATCAGGAGCATATTTTTTTGAAAGAGAAATGAATAAAATACCAAGAGACATACCAAATGCCCATAAAACTCCTATAATTGTATCTTCCTTTTCCTTTGCCTTTAAACTTGCTATTCCAATTAGAAAAGAAGAAAATATACCAAATAAAAGTGCTCCAATTAAAGGATTAATCCCGAAAAAATATCCAATTCCTATGCCACCAAAACATGCATGTGATATTCCACCTGTAATGAAAACAATTCTTTTTGAAACAATGTAACTTCCTATAATCCCACATGCTATACTTGCGAGAATACCACCAATAATTGCATTTCTGAAAAATTCAAGTTTTAAAATTTCAATCATGTTCTTTTAATACCCTGTGTGGCAAACCATGAGCAATAATATCAACAGGACATCCATATACAGCACTTAAATCCTGAAGTAATATTTCTTTTGAATCATGGTAATAGATTTTCCTGTTTAAACATGCAATCTTATCAACATATGCAGAAATTATTCCTATATCATGGGAAACAAGTATTATTGTCAATTTTTCTTTCAATTTTTTAAGTAATTCATAAAACTCTTTTTCTCTTGGACTATCAACATTTGCCATTGGCTCATCAAGAAGTAAAATTTTGGGCTGACTTGCAAGTGCTCTTGCAACAAAAACTCTCTGCCTTTCTCCACCTGATAATTCTCCAATTTTTTTATCTTTTGATTTCTCCATTTCAACATATTTCAATGACATTTCAGCAATTTCCATATCTTCTTTTGTAAATTTCTTAAAATATTTATCCCTTCCCAATCTTCCCATCAAAACCACTTCCCAGACAGTTATTGGAAACTTCATATCAAAAAAAACATATTGAGGAACATAACCTATAAATTTTCTTGCGTTTTGTGGTTCTTCACCAAGTATTTTTATTTCTCCTTTATATGGTTTTATAATTCCAAGTATTGTTTTTAAAAGTGTGGTTTTTCCTCCTCCATTAGGTCCAATAATTCCAAGAAAGTCATTCCCCTTAACATTCAAATTTATATCTTCAAGAACATCAAAATCCCTGTATCTTACATAAACATTTTTTATCTCAATAACAAAATCTTCATTCACTCATTGCCTCCTCTAATTTCTTTATTGTCTCAATTATATCCTTTGAAAGAGGGTCGACAGAAATAACCTTACCATTTATTTCTTTTGCTATAATGCTTGCTGTTTTCGGGCTGAACTGTGGCTCTGTAATTACAATTTTTATTTTATTCTCTTTTGCTGTTTTTATTAATTTTTCTATATCTTTTGGTCCTGGTTCTGCATGCCCGAGTTGAATTGGTATCTGAATAAGTCCATAATCAAATGCAAAATAACCGAATGCAGGATGAAAAACAATAAATTTCTTCCCTTTCTTATCCTTCAATTTATCTTCAATTTCTTTATCAATTTGGTCTAAATTCTTTACATATTTTTCAAAATTTTCTCTATAAAATTTTTCATTTTTCTTATCAACTTCACAGAGTCCTTCAAGAATATTTTTTGCAATTATTTTTAAATTTTTTAATGAAACCCAGATATGAGGGTCTTCCTTTAAAATTTTAATACCTTTTGATGTATCAAAGATTTTCATATTCTTATTCAATTTTGATATTTTTGATAGATAAAGGGATTCAAATTCTATATTTGAGCCAACTTTAAAATAGATGAGTGATTTGCTTACTTCCTTCAATTGTAATGGCTTTGGTTCATATGTATGTGGTTCTGCTCCTGGTGGCACCAGAATTAAAACATTCACTTTATCTTTTCCAATATTTTCAATAATTCCTGCATAAGGTAAAATTGTGGTTGAGACAATAATTCTTTCATTTGAGTAAATTAAAAAACTTAAAAACAGAAAAATAGTAAAACTCTTCTTCATTTTATCCTCCCCTTACAATCCTTACATACACCTGTTAAAAAAAATTCGTGCTCCTTAACATCAAATCCTGTCTTTTTTTCAATCTCTTGCTTTAAATTATTAAAATCACAAATATAAAAATCAGAAACCTTATTACAATAAATACATCTGATATGGTGATGATGTGTTTTTTTTGCCTTACATATTCCATAATAGGTCATATCTTTCCCTTTAAGTTTTGTTAGAATTCCTATATTACTTAAATATTCAAGATTTCTATATACAGTTGGAAATCCAATCTTTTTAAAAGAACCTTTTAAGTATTTAAATACATCATAGGCAGAAAAATATTTTTCATTTTCATCAAAAAACTTTATCATTTCCATTCTCTTCGGTGTAATTTTTAACTTATTTTCCTTCAGCATCTTCTTATATTTTTCCACACTTTTCCCCTAAATAGAAATCATTTTCATTTATATTATACCAGTTTTTTCCTTCCTCCGTCAATATCTTATTAGGAAAACCCTTCTCTCTCAATTATTCCCACAGCCCACCTCTAAGGTGGGATAAAAATTATTTACTTTTGGGTCTAATGTCAAGGTTGGCTTTAAAAAGAGATTCTACAGGATGAGTGCCATTAGCGACATCACAAAGTAAGGAAATTGCAAGTTGACTTCCCTTTCTATTTTCTGGAGTAATAATATTTTGTTTCTTGCAAATTTCATCAAGTTCTGCCTGTTTTTTAGATGGACGGCCTTTAAAATTTATATCCTCCTGTTCCAAAATCCATTTAAGTCCATATAAAATATACTCAAATGGATAACCCGGCAATCCATAAATTTTTTTTTGATATTTTCTAAATATTTCGTCTATATTCTCTGGATGATGCCACATTTCACAAATTGCTTCAAGAATATACTTTGCTTTACCGGAATCAGCACACAATTTGCCATAAAAATCAATCAGAAAGTGGGCATGTTTTGGAGTCATTGAGCGAGGTGGGTCCGGGGAAAAAATAACTTTTACTCTAAAATCATCTTTTGATTTTGAATTTTCTGTTTTAATTAAATACCACCCATTAGACAATTCCTTTATATCAAGTATCCGTTTAGAATATTTTCCTTTACCCCAGAACTCTCCTATTTTTATACACTTCATTTTTTAATCTCATAAATAAGGAGGTATTGATGAACTATTTTTAAATATTCAGTTAAATTTAAGTGATTTGAATTTTTTTCTTCTTGCGTAAGAATTACTATTTCTTTGAGATATAAATTTTCATTCTCCAATAAATCTACAATTTTTTTTGCAAGAGGTTCTATATATCCATCTATCCTTACATCTTTCGTTTGAATAACCAAAAAACCATCTTTTGATAAGTTAGGCAATTGTTGTGCTACTATATTTTTTATTTCTTTTAAATAAAATTCAATTTCAAAAGAAGAAGGAGCATTGTCTAAAAATGGTGATTTTATAAAAAGTAATTTAATCTTTTCTGACTTTTTTCTATTTGCAAACTGGATGGTTCTATTAATATGAGAATTAAAAGTTATGGTTATATAATCCTCACCATTTGAATATCTATCAATTACATTTTTATTCAGCAGTTTTTCAAATTCTTTTTCAGAGAAAATCCAGGCAGTTGTTGTTTCAAGTTTATTCAGTTTCTTTTCAATTAGTGGTTTTTTTGAAATAGTCACAACTGGCTTATAATTTATTTCTTTTTCTTTTATAATTGATGAAATTGATGTTTCTGGTTTTTCAAAAATTGGTAAATACTCATGGGCTAAAAGCAGAAAATTATATTTTATACTATTTTCATACCAGAACCCTGTGCTTTTACAATTATGCTGACGCTTAATAATAAGTTCTCTCAATTTAAAACCAGCATCTAAAAAAATATTTATAAGTTTAAAACCCAAAGGAATAACATGTTTTTTTCTCCGAATATCCCCAATTAAAATAGCACATTGTCTCCCTGGCTTTAAAACTCTAAAACTTTCTTTTGCAACTTTTGACATCTCTTTTAAATAATCCTCAATATCTAAAAATGATAAATCACCTTCTTTAAAATTGGTATAATGAATAATATTTGCATAAGGGGGGTGGGCACAGATTAAATCTATTGAATTCTCTTTAAGAAAAGATAAATCCCTTGCATCGCCAACTTTAAGTTCTGGTTCATAAATCTCTAAATTACTCTCATCGTCAAAAAAAGTTAATTGCTGTAAGTTTATTTTAAAATCAAGATTCTTTTTTGCAAGTTCAATTGCTTTATCATTAATATCAATTGCAATACATCTTCTTCCTAAAAGTTTACATTCTACAGCAGTTGTTCCAGCACCACAAAAATAATCTAAAACCAACTCTCCAGGTTTTGAATATTTGAGAATTACATTTCTCGGTATATAAGGAGACCAATTACCTCTGTATTCTCCACTATGTGTTGCCCAATCGCCCCTTTGTTTAAAACTCCAGACAGTAGTTTGTTCTTCTTTAAAGTCCTTTGGATGAAGTTTTTTAATTTTTTTTGAAAGTTTTAATTTAGTGACATTAAGACCTTCAGAACTTGTAATCAATTTTTCTATATATCTAAAAGTTACTCCATATTTTTGACCAATTTCTAAATTAGAAGTCCCTTTTGCTTTTTCTTCAAGAATAGCTTTCTTAAGTTCTTCTTCATTTTTAAAATCTATCTTTTGATTAGCCATCGTCTCTTATTAAAACACTTTTATATTATTTATTAAGACCATTAATCTCTTTTTTGAGAGCCATTTTTTATTTGTTTTAGATTTCTTAATACTCACTATACACCTTAATTTTCTACCTTTCTGCTTTTTTATTATAACACATATTTTTATAATTAGAAAGGATTAGCAGAAAAAGAATAATTTATGTGGTTGTAAAAATTGTAACCCTACTTTTGTAATCTTTTATCTCTTACTCATCTCAAAATTACATCTATAAAGTGAAAGAAAATGGTCACCTATTACTCCTTTTTTCTCTTATCTCTTTTATCCAACTAATTATCAAAGCGCTTAAAACGAAAATTATACAAAAAATTACAAAAGATATACTTAAATAGTAACCTGCAAGTAGTATCCATGGAAGTGTCACTTGAAATAATATTGTCACTGGTAGAAGAAGTGGTATTACTGCCTCAAATATTAAAATCCTGATTATATTACGAATAGATTCTATCTCTTGATGTTTTTGTCTAACTTTCTAAATCTCTTTTCTTCTGCTATTATAAAATAAATAAAAAAAATAAAACAATAGACCATGTCAGCAAAACAAGAAATAAAACTACTGGTTTTGGTACACTTAACTTAAACACTGTACTATTCTCCTATTCCTTCCAGGGATGACAGACAACCTGTTCATAAGCAAAGTTTTTCGTTTTTTTATACCTTTGGGTTGTTAATCCTAAAATTCTCAACCCCCTAACTTAAACATTTCATTTTTAAATTATAAAAAATCCGATAGTTAGAATGATAAATAATAAACTTAAGGTGGATTTAAAAAAGGGGGATATTTCCAATCCCACCTTAAAGGTGGATGGAAGGGAAAATTTTCTTTCAATAAAAATATTTACATTTTAAATGACTTATAGGTATAACAAAAACAGGAGGGCGTTGTTGCATAAGAGAATGGGGTTTTTATCCCATGCGTAGGGTGTTAACCCTTGCAAAACGCCCTCCTATTCTATTTCTGCTTTTTGAGTATTTATTTTTTTTATTATTTCTGGATTGAATTTTGGTTTTCTTGAATATGTATAAAGACCATTTACTTCCTGCTCAACATCATATAACTGGGTATAACAGAAACCACATATTTTTGGATGATTTAATAGCACCTCTGTTAATTTTTTATATCTTTCAATAAATTCTTCTTTTGTCTTTGGCCTTTCTCCATATCCCCATCCATCTTTTATCCCTTCTTCATCCCACCATATTCCACCATATTCACTAACCCAGTATGGCTGTCCTTTGTAAGGTGCATCATAATCAGGGAAATTCTGCCAAACTTTATCTTTAATTTTAAATTCCTCAAAATCATCTTTAAATTCTTCTGGATTCTGTTTATAATTATGGCAGTCATAAATATCTGTTTCTACATGAATATATCCTGAGGTATCTATAACAGGCCTTGTTTTATCAATGTTTTTTGTAATCCTGAATAATGTCCTTACAAGTTCATTATCCTGTCCAGGAGAAGTTTCGTTTAAAGGACACCAGCCAATAATTGAAGGATGATTGAAGTCCCTTTCAATTTCATCAATCCATTCTTTAACTATAACTCCTATTACTTCATTACTTATTCCATTTTTTATTCCCCAGTTTGGATATTCAGCCCAGACAATATAACCAAGTTTATCAGCCCAGTATAAGAATAATGGTTCAAAAACTTTTTGATGAAGTCGTGCTCCATTAAATCCCATTTCCTTTGCTATTTTAATATCATTTATTATTGCTTCCTGGTCCGGTGCAGTATAAATTCCATCTGGATAATAACCCTGGTCAAGAACCATTCTCATAAAAATTGATTTTCCATTTAAAAGAATTTTTTTATCCTTTATTTCAATTTTTCTGAAACCAAAATATGATTCAACTTCATCCTGGAGTTTACCATCTGAATATAAATAAAACTTAACTTTGTAAAGGAATGGATTTTCTACTGACCATGGAATAAAATTTTTTATATCAACAGTTGAAAAAATAAATTTACTTCCATAACTTTCTTTTTCCAAAATTTTTTCATCCTCTCCATATATTTCAATTTTCAGATTACCGTTTCCTTCAATATCAAATAAAAATAGAACTTTCCCTGTATCATAATCAGGATAAATTTTGAAATTTTTTATATAATTTTTGCCAGTTGTTTCAAGATAAACTGTCTGCCATATTCCTGTTACTCTTGTATAATGGCATCCATAAGAGTTATATTTTTGAGATTGTTTTCCACATGGTTGTAAAAGTGTTCTATTATCATCATATGCATTTACAATAATTTTATTCTCTCTTTCAATAAAATCTGTAATATCAAATTTAAAAGGGGTATAGCCGCCTATATGAGTACCAACATATTTTCCATTTATCCATACTCTTGTTAAAAAATCAACCGCTCCAAAATTCAAAAATATTCTTTTCCCTTTCCAGTTTTCAGGAATTTCAATTTCTCTCTTATACCATACAGAGACCATAAAATCCTTATTTTCAATACCTGATAATTTACTTTCAGGACAGAAAGGAACAATTATTTTTTCTTTAAATTTTTTTGTGGGTTCATAATAACCTTTTTCAATTCCTGTATTTGATGTATCTATTTCAAAATCCCACTTATCATTTAAATTTATCCAGTCCTTCCTTTTAAAATCAGGTCTTGGATATTCTTCCCTCATTTTCAATTACCTTTTTGGTTAAAATTTTACCAGTTAAATAATGGGACATCAAGCCATTTGCCACCTTTCATTGCAGACATATGTGCTATAATTCCAGGAACTGTAAGATCAATTGCTCTTATAATATCAATAGGAGGTCTTGTTCTGTTTTTCACTGACTCAATAAAATCTCTGATCATATAATATTCACTTGTTCCATGCCCTCCTTTTGCTGCTTCACCAGAAAGGGATGGGTCTGATAAGGAACAAGGATAATTAATACCTTTTTCTGGTGTTTCTCCTTCTGAATAATATAATCCATCTCCTCTATCCCTTGGGCCTTCAAGATGTCCTTTTGTTCCATATAAAGAATACCAAACCATATGTGGTCTTGCTGCAACCTGACTCCTTAAAATTTTTATTATTGCTCCCTTCTGCGTTTTAAATAAACCAACTTCAATATCAAGAAATCCTATAAAATTTTTATATTGTGGCATCTTTTTAAATCCAGTTGTTAATCCACAACCTTTAATAATTCTATCATTCATAATTAAAAGCAGTGGACCAAGTGTATGAGCACAATATAAAATTGGAGGTCTTTCAGCACGCCAGAAATATTTCCCTTCTTTTTCATCAACAAGTAAATTTAAAATATTATGTATATATTCTCCTTCTGCATAATAAATCTCCCCAATTTTCCCATTTTCAACTATTTTCTTCCATTCCCTTATATAATGGAAATAACAGTAATTTTCTGCCATCATATAAATTCTTTTTGTCTTTTTAACTGTATTCAATACTTTCTCACATTCCTCTATTGTATAAGCGACTGTCTGCTCACATAAAACATCCTTTTTATTTTCAAGTGCTTTTATTGTCTGTTCTGTATGATAAGGAATAGGAGTTGAAATTACAACTATATCAAAATCAGAATTAACAAAATCATCATAATTTTTAAATCTTTTATTATCGGGTAATTTAAACAAATCTCCAACTTCCTTTAATCTCTTTTCATCAATATCACAGATTGCAGTAATTTCAATATCAGGATGGGCACTAAAGACATTTAATAAAGACATTCCCCTTCCAAGTCCTGCTATTCCAACTTTAATTTTCTCCATTTTTAACTCCCTTTTTGTACAATTTTTTAAGTAATTTAATTCCTTCTTTTACCATAAACTCTACTCCTTCCCATGAGGATAATGAAGACCTTGCAATTAAAGGTTCATAACCTCCATTTTCCCATACTTTTTTTGTAATAAGATAACCAAGATAATCGCCTCCAAGTTCGCAGGGATATGTCCATAAAAAGGGGCTCTCTTCTTTTACCTTAATTCCCCATTCAACAAAAAGTTCTCCAGGAAAACTGACAAAACCAATATCTCCGATACACCATGCCTGAATAATTGTTTTTGCCTCCTTTTTACCTATTTCCCGTAGAATCTCAACTTCCCTTTTAAAATATTCCTTTACCCAATCAGGCCAGCCAGATTTCTCAATTCTTTCTGTCTGGTCTTCTTCAAAATTTTTGAAAGGAACAACTACTTCTTTTTTTATTGAGCCAAGTTCTATTCTATCTATAAAATCTTTCTCCTTTTCTATTTTATTTATCATTATTTCTGAAAGTATTTCACCTGTTTCTTTATAACCCATTATTGGATTAATATTAGCACACGCACCCGGTATAAATAAACTTATAAAATCAGAACCAAATTTTTCCTTCATTTTCATATAAACTATTCCAGGATAATCAGAGGAAAAATATTGACTGAAATTTGCATTTGTATGGAGCGAAAAATGGAACATTAAACATATGGATTTCCCTCCATTGACTCAAAAAATAAAATCCCTATTTCAGGGTCAATCGGACCTTCTGAACCAAGTGTCTGGATATTTATGTTTTCAATATTCCATGTATTTATTGCTCTTTTATCCTTTAAAACAATACGGCGATTATGGGAAACATTATTGCAGAATGCCTGAACATGTTTCATTTTTGCTTTTTTTCTTGAAATATATGCTTTCTTAACTGCAAGTGCAAATTTTTCAGGTAATTTTTCAAGCCATTCTTTATTTATTACTTTTTCATCCTCACCAAATAAAGGTATGGTATATGGTCCTGTATGTGTATGGGTTGTTGTCCAGACAATATTTTCTTCAGGTATATTTATTTTTTCTGAAGCAAGTTTTACACATTTATCTCCAATTTCTCTTGAAAGGCAAAGGATGTCCATAACAGCATAAACAAATTTTTTACCATTTTCTGTTTCAATATATAATGCCTTTACATATAATGGATCCTGAATACCTATTGAAACTCTTGGTTTAATTCCACCTGCAAGAAGAGTTCCTATTGGTGGTGTTATTTCAATTTCACTAACTCCTATAAAAATTTTCTCTTTTTCCATAGATAGATAGTATTATTATAGTATAAAAAGAAATTTTTACGTAATGACAAAAAAGTTTATAATAAAATAAAAAGGAAAAAAATGAAAATAGGGATTGCTTCTGATCATGCAGGTTTTGAATTAAAAAGTTATCTTATTGAAAATCTGAAAAAAGAGGGATGTGAAATAATTGATTATGGTCCCGAAATAAAAAAAGTTGTTGATTACCCAGATTATGCAGAAAAAGTTGCAAAAAGTATTCAGAAAAAAGAAATTGAATATGGAATTTTAATATGTGGAACAGGTATGGGTATGGATATTGTTGCAAATAAATTTAAGGGAATCAGGGCTGCCCGATGCTGTTCAATATATGATGCAATTCTTGCAAGACAGCATAATGATGCAAATATAATAACTTTTGGTGGAAGATTGATAGGAAAGGAACTCGCCTTTGAAATTGTAAAAACATTTATTTCAACACCATTTACAAAAGGGAGGCATTTAAGAAGAGTTAATAAAATTAAAAGAATTGAAAATGAAAATTTTTGTTGAAAATCTTCCCTATGCAATTCCTGAAAAATTCTTTTATTTTATAAGTGAATGCCATTTCAGTTTCTTTATGGAAGCAAACTGGAGTAAAAAAGAAAAATATACAATTTGTGGTTTTTTGCCTTTTATGATTTTCAAAAGTAAGGGAAAAAATATAGAGATAGAAAATAATGGCGAGTTAAAAATATTGGAAAATAATCCACTTTTTGAATTACAGAGAATTTTTGATTCCTATAAATTAAAATCAGATTATTTTTTTCTTCCAGGTGGTTTTGGATTTCTTTCCTATGACCTTGGATGGCAGATAGAAAAATTACCTGATATTTCAAAGGATGACCTAAATTTGCCTGATATTTTTATCTGTTTTTACGATACAATTTTAATTTTTGATAATATAAGAAAAAAAACTTTTCTTGTTTCAATAAATTTTGAAAATGATAGAAGTTTTAAAACAAAATTTAATCAAATGAAAAAATTTTTTAAAAAGAAAATTGAAGATTCACATAATTTTAAAAGTAAAAGTTTAGAAATTAAAATGGAAAATCTGACATCAAATATGAGAGTTTCTTATTATATGTCCTCAATTGAAAGAATAAAAAATTATATAAAAGAAGGAGATGTTTACCAGATAAATTTTTCTCATAGATTTGAAGTAAAGGGAAGTTTTGAACCTTATCCTTTATTTTTGAAATTGCAGAAAGTTAATCCTGCTCCCTATTCTGCCTATTTTAATTTCAATGATTTTGTTTTAATTTCAAATTCACCTGAACTTTTTTTAAAGAAAGAAGGAGCAAAAATTATAACAAAACCGATGAAGGGAACAAGGAAAAGAGTAAAAAATTCAGAAGTAAACAAAAAAATTATAAATGACTTACTTTCAAGCGAAAAGGATAGAGCAGAACTTATAATGATAGTTGACCTTGAAAGAAATGACCTTGGGAAAATCTGTGAATATGGAAGTGTGAAGGTAAAAAAACTGATTAACCTTGAAAAATATAAAACAGTGTATCAAACAACTTCAACAATAGAGGGAGAAGTAAGAAAAGAAGTAAACCTAATAGATATAATAAAAGCAACATTTCCTGGTGGTTCAATTACAGGTGCTCCTAAAAAAAGGGCAATGGAAATTATAGAAGAACTTGAACCAACAAAAAGGAATTTTTATACAGGGTGTCTTGGATACTTTGGCTTTAATGAAAATCTACAACTTAATATTCTTATAAGGACTCTACTCTTTAAAAATAATAAAATTTTCTATCCTGCTGGTGGTGGAATTGTATGGGATAGTATTCCTGAAAAAGAATATGAAGAAACTTTAACAAAGGCAAAAAACCTATTTTTAACAATTGGGATAAAAGAAAATGAAATCAGAAATATATTTATTTAATGGTAAAAAAGTAGAAGGGAAAGAAATAGGATTTAATGAATTGAAAAGAGGTTTTTTATATGGAGATGGAATTTTTGAAACGCTATTGGCAAAAAATAAAAAAATTTTTAGATTTGAAGAGCACTGGGAAAGGATGAAAAAAGGAGCAAATATATGTAATCTTAAAATTCCTGAAAAAGAAAGGGTAAAAGAAATTATTTTGAAGAATCTTAAAGAAAAAGACAAAGATTATTATATAAGGATAAATTTGTGGAGGGAAAAGCCCGAAAAATTTTCACCATCTAAAGAAAAAGAAAGTAATTTTCTAATAATAATCAAAGAATTTGAACCGTATTCATCAAAATTCTATGAAGATGGAATAAATTGTATTATAAGTGAAAAAGTAAGGAGAAATGAAAAATCAATAATATCAAAGATAAAATCATTAAGTTTTATTGAAAATGTTATTGTTAAAATTGAATGCGAGAAAGAAAAATGTGATGATGCAATTATACTTAATACCTCTGGTTACATTTCTGAAGGGAGTGTAAGTAATATTTTTTTTGTTAAGGATGATTGTGTTTATACTCCTTCAATTGAATGTGGATGTCTTGAAGGTATAACAAGAAAAGTTATATTTGAAATCTGTGAGAAAAACGGGATTAAGGTAAAGGAGGGATTTTTTAAGTTAGAATTTTTAAGAAAAGTTAATGAAGTTTTTCTAACAAATACTTTAATGGGAATTATGCCTGTAAGAGAAATAAAAAATTGTTTCGTAGTTAAAGAATTTAGAATTACTCAAAGTTTAATTAAAAAATATAATGAGAATTTAAGAAAAGAAACTAAATAATTTATAGGCCAAATTTTTTTAAAGATTTTTCATCTAATCCAAGATAATGACCTATTTCGTGTAAAAGGACTTTTTCTATCATATTTTCAATCTCTTCTTCTGTTCTGCAAAAATTTTCAATACTCTTTTTATAAATAACTATTCTGTCAGGAAGAACCAAGGAATAAGCGGGTGTCTTTCTTTTCGGAAAGGGGATACCATGATATAAACCAAGAAAATTTGAAGGTGCCCTTTCTTCAATTATAATTTCAACATTTTCAATTTTATTCCTTATCTCTTCCGGTATTTCCATAAATTTCCTGTGAACTATTTCCTCAAATTTTTCTTTTGATATTTTCATACAATTATATTACAATAAAAATATTCAAAAATAAAAAAGGAGTTAAAATGATAATAATTGGAGAAAGGATAAATGGAACAAGAAAAAGCATAAAAGAAGCAATTGAAAAGAAAAATAAGGAATTTATAAAAAAAGAAATAAAAAAGCAAATTGAATGTGGTGCGCATTATATTGATTTAAATGCAGGAATTGGAAAGGGAAAAGAAAAAGAAAAGGAGGATATTAAGTGGCTGATTGAATGTCTTTATGAGGTAGGAGATATCTCTCCATCTATTGACAGTTCTGACCCTGATGTAATTGATTTTGGCCTTTCCCTTGTTAAAACATCTGATAAAATGATAAATTCAATTAATGGAGAAAAAGAAAAAATAGAAAAATTACTTCCTGTTATAAAAAAATATCCTGAAAGCAAAATTATATGTTTAACTATGGATGAAAAAGGCATCCCTTCTGATTATAAAAAAAGAGTGGAGATAGCAGAAAATTTAATATGGATATTAAATGGAGTTGGTATAAAAAATGAAAATATATTTGTTGACTGTCTTGTTGAACCTATAAGTGTAAACCATGAAAATGCTCTTATCTTCTTAAATGCTTTGAAAGAAGTTAAAAAGTTAAATGTAAAAACGACCTGTGGACTTTCAAATGTTTCTTTTGGACTCCCCGATAGAAAAATTATTAATAAATATTTTCTTGCTCTTTGTATTTATGAAGGGCTTGATTCAGCAATAGTTGATCCAACAATATCTGATATCAGGGAAGCGATATGTGTAAGTGAAATGCTGGCAGGTAAAGATGAATTTTGTATGAAATATATAAGGAATAAAAGAGAAAAATGTTTTTAACGGGGCGTGGCCCAGTCCGGTTTAGGGCACCAGAATGGGGTTCTGGGGGTCTCCGGTTCAAATCCGGACGCCCCGAAATTTTTAGTTTTACCTTGCGAGTAAAAGGAAATTTGACATAATTTTTAAAAAGTGTATTATTAAAGGTATGGATATATATGAAATTATTAAAAAGAGAAGGACAATAAGAAGATTTAAACAGAAAGAAATTCCAGTTGAACTTCTTGAGAAATTTGTTGATATGGCACGAATTGCACCAAGTGGAGCAAATATGCAGCCAATTGAATATATACTTGTTAACGATAAAAAAATAGTCGATGAAATTTTTCCATTAACAGGTTGGGCTGGATACCTTGGGAAAGATGGTCCTCCGCCTGAAGGGAAAAGACCTGTTGCATATATAGTTGTTTTGATAAATAAAGAAATAAAATCTCCAACGCCAAAACATGATGTTGGTGCAGCAGTTGAGAATATTTTACTTTCTGCGACTTATGAAGGGATTGGAAGTTGCTGGATTGGTTCTATTAACAGGGAGAAATTAAGAGAAATTTTGAAAATCCCGGAGAATTATGAAATTGACACAATTGTTGCGTTGGGGTATCCTGATGAAGAAAGTTTTATTGAAGAATTTACAGGTTCTGTAAAATACTGGAAAGATGAAAAAGGCATTATGCATGTCCCAAAAAGAAATTTAAAAGATATTTTGCATTATAATAAATTTTGACTTGACAGATTAAAAAAAAGGTATAATAATAACTTAAAAAAATAAGTATGAAAGAAAAAAGAGGAAGAAAAGTTTTTGTTAAATTGCTGGAAAGGAGGTGAGAAAAAATGGCAGAAAAAAAACAAAATCCAGCAGCAGTAGTGATTCTGATAATAATAATTCTGGTGGCTTTGTTTTTAATCATTAAGCAAACAATGCCAAAGAGAGTGCCTGCTCCTACTGCACCAGAGAGTGGAGCACCTGCAGTACCACCAGCACCAGAAGGAGAAGCACCTACTGCTCAATAATATCTCTTGACAGGTTTTATGGAGTTAGGTATAATATATATGTAAAATTTTGATGTTCTTTGAAAATTTGGGGTATCCGGAAAATTTCCAGAGGGTTTGATCCTGGCTCAGGGTTAACGCTGGCGGTGTGCCTAACACATGCAAGTCGGGCGACGAACTCGCTGAGGTTGGAGCAATCTAACCAAGGCGGGGGAAAGCGGCGGACGGGTGAGTAACACTTGGGTAACCTACCCTCAGGACCGGGATAACCTACCGAAAGGTGGGCTAATACCGGATAATCTTTTCGGGTGAAATTCCTGAAAAGCAAAGTTTCTCTGAAAAAGAGAAACACCTGAGGATGGGCCTGAGTCCTATCAGGTAGTTGGTGGGGTAATGGCCCACCAAGCCTATGACGGGTAGCTGGTCTGAGAGGACGACCAGCCACAGGGGGATTGAGACACGGCCCCCACTCCTACGGGAGGCAGCAGTGGGGAATCTTGGGCAATGCCCGAAAGGGTGACCCAGCGACACCGCGTGGGCGATGAAGGCCTTCGGGTCTTAAAGCCCTGTTAGGAGGGAAGAATCCGCCTTGTGCGGATGACGGTACCTCCAGAGAAAGCCCCGGCTAACTCCGTGCCAGCAGCCGCGGTAATACGGAGGGGGCAAGCGTTACCCGGATTGACTGGGTGTAAAGGGTCCGCAGGCGGTTAGATGTGTAGGTTCTGAAATCCTCCGGCTCAACCGGAGAATTGGAACCTATACTATCTAACTTAGAGTCAGGAAGAGGAAGGTGGAACTGCCGGTGTAGCGGTGAAATGCGTAGATATCGGCAGGAACACCAGTGGCGAAGGCGGCCTTCTATTCCTGAACTGACGCTCAGGGACGAAAGCGTGGGGAGCGATCGGGATTAGATACCCCGGTAGTCCACGCCGTAAACGATGGGTGTTAGGTGTCGGTCCGTTAAGGATCGGTGCCGAAGCTAACGCGTTAAACACCCCACCTGGGGACTACGGCCGCAAGGTTGAAACCCAAAGGAATTGACGGGGGCCCGCACAACC
>Ga0272449_1002319_pt1 | contig 17832 bp, 20 predicted proteins | sample YNPCB0241_FD_198679 | JGI IMG/M metagenome (GOLD analysis project Ga0272449, IMG submission 198679) | Hot spring sediment microbial communities from Yellowstone National Park, WY, United States - YNP-CB-024-1 | ecosystem: Environmental > Aquatic > Thermal springs > Hot (42-90C) > Sediment... | reverse complement strand
CTGCCCTAGCGTTGGTGATTGGCGGGATAGCCTTTGTGGGGTTGTACGCGTTCGGGATAATTCTGGTATACTTGGGCGAGGGGGAGTGATAGTATGACAGAACTGACTTGGTTCTTAACGGCGATTGTGGCTGCGGCGCTGGCGATGGGGGTAGTAACCCTCTTGTGGGTGCGCTACCGCGAGACGCACTAGGTGCAGGGGGGCTCTGCTGTTCTTACTGTACGCCTGCAGCCTGCTCCAGGGTGCGCAGCACCTCGTGCAGGTCCATCTTTTGGAGCTTGGCCCAGATGTCTTCGCCCTTCAGCTCGCTCAAGATCTGTGCGGCTTATTTGGCGTTGGGGAAGCTGTCCTAAGAAAATTTACTTTTTCTCTCTAGCTTTGAGTATGATCCCTAATGATAGCAAGAGGGAAGCCAGGGTGAGGAGCACCCCGGGCAGCACCTGAAAATCAGGCTGATTTCCCCCTAAACCCCATACTATGCTCACCAATGATCCTCCGAATACCATAGCAGTCACATACAAAAGAAACAACTGCGCTGTGCTGAAGCGCCACTCAGTCTTCATAGGAGCCTCCTTCATTTCTCATGTCTGTATGCAGCTCAGAATATTTTAGCCCCATTCTACTAGCGAGTCTAACTATAGTTCTCTAGCGCCAGCGAACAGCCTCGACTATACTCGACTATATAAGTGGGCTAGGGAGTTGCATCTCGCAGGGCCCTTCGCTAAACTCTCCCTATATGGTGAAGCGCTTCACACCCGAAGAGCAGCTGCAGTTTCTCAAGCGCCGCGCGGTCGAGATCATCCCCGAAGATGATCTCCTCAAAAAATTAGAGCGCTCGCAGCGCACAGGGAAACCCCTCCGGGTCAAGCTCGGCGTCGATCCCACTAGCCCAGATATCCATATCGGGATTGGCGTCGTCTTGCAGAAATTGCGCGACTTCCAAGAGTTGGGCCACACCGCCGTCTTAATCGTCGGCGATTTCACAGCGCGGATCGGCGACCCCTCCGAACGCACCAGCCAACGCAAGATGCTCTCCAAAGAAGAAGTCGAAGCTAATATGAAAGCATACAAGGAGCAAGCCCTCAAGATCTTAGACCCAGCTCGCACAGAATTTCGCTATAACTCCGAGTGGCTCGAACATATGGACTTTGCCCAGCTCTTGGAGCTCGCTTCGAAATACACCGTCGCGGCGATGCTCGAGCGCGATGATTTTGCCAAGCGCTTCCGCGAGGGCAACCCCATCAGCATCGTCGAGTTTCTCTATCCGTTGGCCCAGGGCTATGACTCCGTGGCCATCCAAGCTGATGTTGAGCTGGGCGGGACCGATCAGCGCTTTAATCTCCTGGTGGGTCGAGCTTTGCAAGAGCGCTACGGCCAAGAGCCCCAAGTCTGCTTCCTCATGCCCCTCCTCGAAGGGCTCGATGGCGTCAAAAAGATGAGCAAAAGCTATAATAATTACGTGGGGATCACCGAGCCCCCCAACGAGATGTTCGGCAAGTTAATGTCCATTCCCGATGCGCTCATCGAGAAGTACGTCAAGCTCTTGACGGACTTGGAGTGGGAAGAGCTCAAGAAGCTCCACCCCAAGGAGCAGAAGCAGAAGATGGCCCATGCCGTCGTAGCCCGCTATCACTCTGGAGAAGCTGCGGATCGGGCTTTGGAGGAATTTGAGCGGGTCTTCGCGCGCAAGGAGCGCCCCACCGAGGTCCCCAAGCTCCTTCTTGACAGAAGAGTGCTCAAGCCCGACGGCACCATCTGGATCGTGGACTTAGTCGCGCGGCTTGCCAAGAGCCGCTCCGAAGCCAAGCGCCTCATCGAGCAAGGGGCGGTCGAAATAGACGGGGTGAAGATCACCCAATTCGATCAGAGCGTCGCGGTGAGAGACGGGACGCTCGTGCGTGTGGGAAAGCATACGTTCGCGGAGATCTCCCTGAAGGGGTGAGACCGTGAGTTGCGTCTTTTGTAAGATCGTGCGCGGGGAGCTGCCCGCCCACAAGGTCTACGAGGACGCAGAGACCGTCGCGTTTCTCGATCTTTACCCTATGGCCGATGGCCATACGCTCGTCATCCCCAAGGCGCACGCGGAGCGGCTCTCGGATCTGTCTCCAGAACTTGCGGGGAAGCTCTTCCAAACGGTCCAGAAGGTCACGGGGCGCATCGCTCATGCCCTTGGGGCTTCGGCGTTCACCATTGGGATCAACGATGGCCGCGCGGCCGGCCAAGCCATTCCCCACCTGCACGTCCATATCGTCCCGCGCTTCCCTGGTGACGGCGGCGGCTCCATCCACTCCATCCTCCATACACCCCATACGCGCCCCCTCGATGAGATCCATCGCTTGATTGCAGGCTCCCCGTGAATTTGCTATAGTAGAAGCTATGCACGGCGAGTTGAAGCTCATCGCGGGGAATGCCAATCCCGCCTTGGCGCATGAGATCAGCGAGCATCTTGGGATTCCGCTGACGGCGGCTGAAGTTGGGCGCTTCCCCGATGGCGAGATCAGCGTCCATATCAAAGAGACGGTGCGGGGGGCCGACGTCTGCGTCATCCAGCCGACCTGCCCCCCAGTCAACGAGAATCTCATGGAATTGTTGTTGATCATTGACGCGCTCAAGCGGGCCTCAGCAGAACGGATCACCGCTGTGGTCCCCTACTACGGCTATGCCCGCCAAGATAGAAAGCACATCGGGCGGGTGCCCATCAGCGCCAAGCTCGTCGCCAATATGATCGTCACCGCAGGAGCTGACAGGGTCCTGACGGTGGATTTGCCCGCCGGGCAGATCCAGGGGTTCTTCGATATCCCCGTGGACAATCTCCGGGGAGACCCCATCCTTGCCAATTATCTTCGCCAGCAGAACTTGGAGAACACGGTGATCGTCGCGCCGGATGTGGGGGCGGCCAAGCGCGCTCGTGCCGTGGCTGAGCGCCTGGAATTGCCCTTAGCTATCGTCGAGAAGAGTCGCGTCAGCCCCACAGAGGTGCGCGCGCTCAATATCATTGGGGATGTGAAGGGCAAGCGCGCTGTCTTAGTGGACGACATCCTTGCCACCGGTGGGACGGTCATCGAGGCGACCAATCTCTTGTTAGAATTTGGCGCGCGCGAGGTCTCCGCGGCCTTCATTCACGGGGTCTTCGCTGCTGATGCCGTCAGGAGATTAGAAGCCTCGCCCCTGAAGAAGATCGTCGTGACCAATACGATTCCCCCACCCACAAGCCCAAAGATCGACGTGATCTCGGTGGGGGTTCTCTTAGCGGAGACGATCAAGCGCATCCATCGGCAAGAATCCGTGAGCGAGATGTTCCCTCACGATTAAGAAAGGAGAGTCCCTATGGAATACACAATTAAAGCATCGCCCCGTGGGCCCAAGCCCAACCCGCGCGCCCTGCGCCGCTCGGGGTTCATCCCCGGCGTGCTCTACGGGCACGCGATCCATCAACTGATTGCTCTGCCGGCCAAGGATCTGGAGAAGCTCCTGGCCCAGATCACCCGAAGCTCCAAGGTCATCGTCGAGCTTGACGGCCAGAAGTTCCCCGCGTTCATCAAGGAGATTCAATATGATCTCTTGACGGACCGCGTCATCCATGTTGACTTCTACCATCCTGCGCCCGATCGCCCGGTGACCCTCGAAGTCCCCGTGAGGTTGCGTGGGGAGGCCAAGGGGCGCAAGGAGGGCGGCATCTTGCAGCTCCTGCGCGATCGTATTAAAGTCCGAGGCCCCATGGACTCCATCCCCGAGATCGTTGATGTTGACGTCACGAACCTCGGCATTGGTCAGTCCATCCACGTCAAGGATCTCCAGCTTGCGGGTGTGCAGGTGCTGACGCCAGGGGAGGCGACGATCGTGACGATCTTGGCGCCGCGCAAGGAGGAGGTTGTCGCTGCTGTTGCGGGCGCGGAGGGCGTGGCGCAGCCGCCAGCCGCTCCTGCAGCTGCCGCCAGCGAGAAGCCGGCCGCGGCTGCTGCGCCGGCCAAGGCCCAAGAAGCGAAGAAGCCAGAGAAGAAATCATCATAGTGAAGGCCGTCGTCGGCTTAGGCAATCCTGGGAGAGCATACGAGCGCACGCGCCACAATATGGGGCGTCTGGCGGTGCGCTCGTTTCTTGAGCGCTTCACGCAGCTTCAAAAGACTGAGCACGATTTCTCAGTCGTCTACCACGTGAGCGACGCGGTGCTCGTCGTTGAGCCGCTCGTCTATATGAACGCAAGCGGCATCGCCGTGAGAGAGATCTGCCACAGATACTCTGTAGCTCCGTGGGACTGCCTCATCGTCTATGATGATTATGCTCTGCCGTTTGGGAAGCTGCGGGCGCGCCGGAGCGGGGGCGCTGGGGGGCATCATGGCATGGAGTCAGTGATCTTGGAATTGGGCACCGACGAGATCCCTCGGCTGCGCATCGGCATTGGCAGCTCTCAGCCCCTTGAGGATCTGACCGACTACGTTTTGGGGGAATTTACCAAGGAGGAGCAAGCACAGCTCCCTCTTATCCTGGCGCGCGCGGCCGACGCCATCGAGTGCTTCGTCCAGACCAACATCGAGACAGTGATGAACCGATTCAATTAGCCTGACTTAAGGGGGGCTTGTCCGCCGGCATACTTCAGAGAATATATCTACTTAAGTCCAAGTCCTCCACGATCCCCTGGAGTTTGGCATGGACATACGCGGCATCGATGGTGAACGTCCTGGGCTCAGGCAGATCGCACGTCTCAAACGCAATATCTTCCATGAGCTTCTCCATGACGGTGTGCAGCCGCCGCGCCCCGATGTTCTCAAGTCTTTCGTTGAGCCGAAACGCGATCTCCGCGATGGCCTCCAACGCATCATCAGTGAACTCTAGATGTAGTCCCTCCGTGGCCATGAGGGCCTGATATTGTTTCGTGAGGGCATCCTGGGGCTCCTTGAGGATTCTGCGGAAATCTTCTTTGCTGAGGGGCTTCAATTCAACTCGGATGGGCAGCCGCCCCTGCAGCTCCGGGATGAGATCCGAGGGCTTGGCCATCGTAAACGCCCCCGCCGCAATGAATAAAATATTATCCGTGCGCACGTTGCCGTAGCGGGTCCGCACGGTCGTGCCTTCCAAGATGGGCAGGAGATCGCGCTGCACCCCTTGGCGGGACACCCCCGGCCCGAACCGCTCCTCGCGCCCCCCAGCAGCGATCTTGTCAATCTCGTCTATGAAGATGATCCCGGTCTCCTCAGCGCGTTGGACGGCCTGGCGCTTGATCTCCTCGTGATTGATGAGTTTGTCCGCCTCTTGATTGAAGAGCACCTCGCGCGCCTCCTTGATCTTGAGGCGCTTGGTGACAAAGCCCCCAAAGCCTGGAAACTTCTCGAGCAGTTCCTCTATATTGACGCCTATCTCCACGCCCTCTACCGAGAGAACATTGAATTGAGAGAAGGGTGACTCGCGCTTGACGCGAATCTCAATATAGTGCTCTTCGAGCTGCCCAGCGCGCAGCTTCTCTCGGAATCGCTCGCGGGTATGCTGCCAGGAGGCGCGGCGCTCTTCGTCTATGCCCACAGGGGCTGCCCCTACAAGCGCATCTAAAATGCGCTCCTCGACCGCGCGCTCTGCCTCGTGCTTGATCTTCTCGATCGCCTCCTGGCGCACCATCTGGTAGCTCACTTCGACCAGATCGCGCACCATGGATTCGACGTCGCGCCCCACATACCCCACTTCGGTGTAGCGAGTCGCCTCGACCTTCAAGAACGGGGCTTTCACGAGACTGGCGAGCCTCCGGGAGATCTCGGTCTTGCCCACGCCCGTGGGGCCGATCATCAAGATATTTTTGGGGAGGATCTCTTTGCGGATGGGACCGGTGACGCGCATGCGGCGCACGCGGTTTCTCAGGGCGATGGCCACCGCGCGTTTGGCCTCCTCCTGCCCCACAATGTACTTATCGAGCTCAGCTACGATCTCCTTGGGGGAGAGCTCGCGCGTGCGTTCTTCTACTAATGGGTTAATCTCGATAATGTCTGCCATACTTCACCACTGGAGCTTCTCTATGAAGATCTGTTGGTTCGTGTAGATATCGAGCGTCCCGGCGATCTCTAGTGCCTTGCGGGCGATCTCTTCTATAGGGAGCTGGGTGTTCTGGCGGAGGGCTCTGGCAGCAGCCAACGCATACGCTCCCCCAGACCCCAGCCCGATCATCTCGTCATCGGGCTCGATGACATCGCCCGCGCCGGAGATCACCAGCAGCGCTTCAGAATTTGCCACAGCCATCATCGCTTCCAGTCGCCGCAAGACGCGATCCGTCCGCCAATCTTTCGTGAGCTCCACCGCGGCGCGCTTGAGGTTGCCCCCAAATTCTTTCAGTTTATTCTCGAATCGCTCAAAGAGCGTGATCGCGTCGGCGGTCGCCCCCGCAAACCCCACCAGCACTTGATCGTTATAGATCTTGCGCACTTTTTTAGCTGTGCTCTTGATGACCACATTGCTGAGGGTCGCTTGGCCATCAGCGGCGATGACGGCGCAGCGCTCCTGAGCCGAACGAATCGCTAAGATCGTTGTCCCCTCTATGCGTCTCACACTGACATTCTAGCGATGTCCCAAGGGGCGCGCAAGCCCTAGCGCCACTCGAACTTTTGTATTCGATGGTTATCGGAGTCAGCGATATAGATAAAATTCTGAAAGATCGCGATGCCCTTGGGGGCTTGGAACTCCCCTGGGGCTGCGCCCTCCTTGCCCCATGCCAAGAGAAACTTTCCCGTCGCGTCGAAGACTTGGATGCGATTGTTCCCTTGGTCTACGACATAGATGCGATTCGTCTTATCTACGGCCAAGTGATAGGGGCGGCGCATGGGGGCGTCCAATCTCCCTAAGAACTTTCCCGTAGGGTCGAACTTCTGCACCCGGTCGTTTTTATTGTCCGAAACGTAGATATTGCCGTCTTTATCGAGGGCGATCCCCGCGGTGATGTTGAACTGCCCGTCCCCGGTGCCGAAGACCCCAAATTTGCCTAAAAATTTCCCCGTGGGGCTGAACTTCTGCACCCGGTGATTGAACGCATCAGTGACGTAGAGATTGCCCTCTTGATCGAAAGCAATTCCTACAGGGAGGTTGAACTGCCCATCGCCCGGCTGGAGCGGTCCTGGCCCATCGGGGTCCACACAGCCCTTCCCAGACTGCAGCTCGCAGGGCGTGCCCCACTTCCCAAGAAATCTTCCGTTCTTGTCAAACTTCTGGATGCGATGGTTGAACGTATCGGCGACGTAGACGTTGTTCTCCTTGTCGAGGGCGATGCCGCTTGGGCTCTCGAACTGCCCATTATTAGCACCCTTGGAGCCCCACTGCAGGAGGAACTTCCCGTTGGCGTCGAACTTCTGCACCCTATGGTTCTCCGTGTCCGCGACGTAGACGTTGCCCTCGCCGTCTACGGCGATCCCTTCGGGGGCATTGAACTGCCCCTCTCTAGTGCCTTGCTGCCCCCAGGCCATGAGAAAGACGGGCGTACCCCCCTGAGCGCGTGCGACGGCGACCATCAAGAAACCTACGACGATGAACGTCAGCAGTCTGCGCATGGACGCCTCCTTTGCTGCAGTATTATACTGATTGAACTGCCCAATGTCCCGCAGGGCCCTCACCCCCGCAGCTCCGAAAATATCTGGAGCAACCGCGCGGCTGACTGTTGGATGCTCATCTCATGGGCCTTGCGAACTGCCCCTTGATGGAGCTGGGAGCGGCGCTGCGGGTCTTGCAAGAGCTCTATCACCGTCTGGGCGAACAGAGATTCGTCCTCGGGGACGAGCACCCCTGTCTCGCCATCGAAGACGACATCCGTGACCCCCATGGCGCGCACGACGACCGCGGGCAGCCCCGCAGCCATCGCCTCCATCAGGACCAGCCCTTGAGTTTCAGTCTTGGAAGCGAAGACGAACAGATCCGCAGCGCGATAATAGTCTACCAGCTCCTCACGCGGGATGAACCCCGTGAAGAGCACGCGGTCCCCCAGCCCAAGCTCGCGCGCATACTGCTCGAAGATCGGCTGATGCGGGCCTCCCCCAGCGAGCACCAGCCGCACTGCCCCTGGCCCCTTCCACCGATCGAGAAGCACCCGAAACGCCCGGAGCAGAAAGTGCAAATTCTTCTCAATCCCCAAGCGCCCCGCGTACAGCAAGAAGAACTCATCAGGGGCAAGGTTCAGCGCGCGGCGCGCGTCAACTTTTATGGGGCGCTCGAACGGCTCCATATCCACCCCGAAGGGCAGAACATAGATGGGCTTGTGAACGCCATAGCGCACCAGCTCTTCTTTCATGGCTTGCGAGGGAGTCGTGATCGCATCGCAGCGATTACAGAAGGCCGCGCTCATGCGCTCGGCCATCCGACGAGTGGGGCGAATCAGCCTGGGCAGATAGTGCAAATACTCCGTGAAGAGCGTGTGGTACGTATGCACATGAGGAAGATGATACTTCCGGGCGACGCGGATCGCCAAGAGCCCCATCGAGACTGGGGTATGGCTGTAGACGACATCGAGCTTGGGGAAGACGGAGAACGCCCGACGATCGTAGGGGATGACGATGCGGCTGTCTTTGTGAAAGTACGCGGTGAGGGCAGGGAACCGAAAGATCCGGCCGTTCTCGCTCCGTTGCGCGCGCGAGTACGCCGGGGCGAAGATATAGACGTCATGGCCAGCTCGAGAGAGCACGCGATCGAGCTCCTGGAGGATGCTGGTGACCCCGTTGATCTGCGGCGTGAACGTATCGGTGAAGATCCCGATCTTCATGGCTCTTCCTCCTCGAACGAGCGAGCACACAGTGGGCAGAAATTCTGCTCGCAGAGCGCACCGCAGCGCGGGCAGGGCTTCCAGCCCAACTGCTGGCGCGCTCTCTCTATTCTCTTCGCGTTCTTCATGAGCTGAGTCAGAGCAGAGCGCAGCTGAGGGTCAGAGACGTCAGCCGCAAGCTCTTCGATCTCGCGCTCTTCGGCGGGCGTCAGCTCAATCTGAGCGATCGAGAGCACCGATGATGTCTTAGGGAAGCTCTCGACACGAAAACGGATCTCGCGCACGCGCTCGCCTCCGAGCGCTTCGTTGAGTTTTTTCTTGAACTCCTCACGGAGGAGCGAAAACTCGTGCTGCACAATATGATTGGGCACGGCGACGAAGAGCACGCCCTGGTGTACCCAAATCGGCTGAGCGAAACGAGCGACCCGTGGGCCTACAATCTTCTCCCACAGCAGCGCTGGCTCTTGCTCGCGATAGATCTCGAGCAAGCCATGCTTGCGCAGAACTTTCTCAATGAGAGCTGACTCGATCATAGGGCCACCGAGACCTTTCCGCCCTCGATCAGAAAGATTCGTTGAGCGGCCGTGCGCACGGCGGGATGAAGCTCGCTTATCTCTGTGACCGTATGCGCAAGGAATATCTGAACTCCCGCAGGGAGCAGCTGCAAGAGCCGCTGGAATCTCCGGCTATCGAGCTCAGAGAGGATGTCGTCTAAGAGCAAGATTGGGTAATCCCCGAAGCGCTGATAATACAGATCGAGCTGGGCCAAGAGCATAGCACAGAGGGCGGATTTCTGTTCGCCTTGGGAGCCGAAGCGCCTCAGGTCGTGGCCATCAAGATCAAAGCGCATGTCATCGCGATGCGGGCCCACAAGCGCCATGCCCCGCTGGATCTCTTGAGGAGCAGCTTGCGCGATGAGCCGAGCGAGCTGAGCGCGCACATCGCCCGATGACAGATCGAGGGGCGTCTCATACGTCACAGTCAGTTCAGAAGCTCGTCCCGCAATAGCTCGATAGTGCTGAGAAAGGGTCTTGTTGAGTGCTTTGAGATATTCGATTCTTTGGGTGATGATTCGGCTGCCGCGGGCTATCAGCTCTTCGTTGAAGACCTCGAGCACATCGGGATTGGGCGTGCCTTGGCGCAGCAAGGCGTTCTTGCGCTGGAGGGTCTGCTCGTACTCGAGCACGATATATCTATACTCTCGAGAGAGCTCGGCGATGCTGCGATCGAGGAAGCGCCGGCGCGCTTCCGGGCGCCCCTTGATGATTTGCAGCTCATCGGGGGTGAAGAGCACCACGCGCACCAGGGCGCTTACTTCGCTTTGGGTCTTCTTCTCCCGATTGAGTTCTATAGTCTTTGCGCGCGCTCGCCCGTTGAGATGGATGCGCACATGGTCGCCGTTGACGGTGAGCTCAAGCGCTGCTTCGTGAGCCCCCCAGGCGATCACATCGCGCTGGCGCTCGCCCTTGAGCAGCCACCCTTTAGCTGCGTAATAGACGGCCTCGCAGAGGTTGCTCTTGCCCGCGGCGTTGGGCCCCACGATGAGATTCAGCCCGGCGGCAGGGACGAGCTCCGTAGGCCCAAGGTTGCGAAAGTTATAGAGAGCGAGACGCTCGATCTTCATTCTAGAGATATTTTACTGGGGGCGGCGCGCCTTTTCGAATAGCTGGGCCTTCAGCTGGGCGATCTCCCCGGCGAAGAGCGGGCTTTCGGCGAGAGCTTTGGCCCGACGATACGCATGCATGATCGTGCTGTGATCGCGCCCGCCAAAGAGCACGCCCAGGGCGGGGAAGGAGAGATCCATCAGCTCGCGCGCAAGATAGATCGCGATCTGGCGCGCGCAGACGACCCGTCGTTCCCGACTGTTGCCCTCAAGGTCTTCAACGCTGACTTTATAATACTTTGCGACCTCGCTCTTGATGAGCTCCGGGGTGATGGGGGGAGGGCTCGACGGTGGTGGGAGCACTGCTGCCAGGGCTTCTTGAGAGAGCTCATGGCCGTTTAAGGCGAGGGTCGCCGTTATCCGAACCAATGCTCCTTCTAAGGCACGCACATTCGAGCATACCCGCTCCGCAATGTATGTGAGCAGCTCTGGGGGGATATCGAGCTGCAGTTCTTCGGCTTTGGCGCGCAAGATCGCCAGACGCGTGGCAAAATCAGGCGGTTGGATGTCAGCGACCAGACCCCCGCGGAAGCGCGAGATGAGCCCCTCATGGAGATGGGGCAGCTCTTCCGGGGGACGGTCCGAGGTCAGCACGATCTGCTTGCCCCGCTGGTAGAGATCGTTGAACGTGTGAAAGAGCTCCTCTTGGGTGGCGGTCTTCTCGCGCAGGAAGTGCACATCGTCGAGCAAGAGAATGTCAGCGGTGCGGTAGAGCTTGCGGAATTGTGCGGTCTTGTTCTCGTGGAGCGCGCGGTAGAAGTCGGTAGCAAAGCGCTCGCACGTGACGTAGAGGATCTTGAGCCAGGGCGCGCGCCGCGCGGCTTCGTTTCCGATCGCATGGAGCAGATGGGTCTTGCCCAGCCCTGAGGCGCTGTAGATAAACAGCGGGTTATAGGCGCGCGCGGGGTTCTCCGCGACCGCAAGGGAAGCGGCGTATGCTAATCTATTGCTCTCGCCGCGCACAAAACGCGCGAACGTGTACTCAGGCCGCAGCGACGGAACAACAGCCTGGGGATAGTCTCGCAAAGCCGCTTCTGATCGCATCGTTTGCTAACCCCTGGTGCTGGTAGGTGCTCACAGCATAGCAGAGATCGCCGGGGGTTGTCAAGTCGAATGCGCGCGGGAGAGTAGCAAGAAAATTATGATCTCAAGAGATTTTTCCGCGCCGCGCGGCCACAGAGCTCCGACGGGGTACAGCGAGCTGAAGTGCGGCGGAGAAGTTTGCTCGTTGAGAAAACGTCCCGAGGATTTTGCGGGAACTTGATCACCCTAGTTAGCAGACATAGCGCGCAGAAGAGTTACGATCCCCAAGGTGATCGCCAAGAGCGCGATCAGAAATCTCAGCGAGCGCATGGGGAGCTTCTGCACAGTGAACGCAGCAAGAGGCGTCGAGATGATAGCGCCGACGAGAATCGGGAGAGCGAGCGACCACTCCAGCCCGCGCACCGTCGCCCAATACATCACGACGCCGACGAGCGAGACGATCCCCTCCGACAGACTCGTGATGCCCACGGCGGCTTTGGGGTTGAGTCCCGCGAGGATTTGTCCAGCAGTGATTATAGGGCCGTAGCCCCCGCCGCTCAGCCCTTTATTAAATGAGCTCAGCAGCCCGATCCCCACCAGTCGCCCCCACGAAAATCTCTGACTCCCCGACGGAGTGACGAGCACGAAGACCCCCAACGCAAGCACGAGGATCCCGATATAGACTTGGATCACCCAGCCGGGCAGATGAACAGCAACAGACACAGCGATTATCGCCCCGACGATGCCGATGAGCATGAGCACGAGGGCGACTCGAGAGTCTAACGAATCTCGGCGAAAGCTCACATTCTGATACGTGTGATGGAACCCCGCGGCGACCAAGCCCGTGACGAACTCCGACAGCAACACAACCGGGACGATCTGCAAGGGCGTGAACCCCAGCAACAATAATAACGGCGTGAGCGTCGTCCCATAGCCCATGCCCAGCGAAGAGTCTATATACTCAGCAACAAACGCCAGGAGGGCTATGAGCAGAAAAAACTCCCAAGTCACAACCCAGTATACCCTACGGGGTGCACGTGAGGCAAAAATCTGATATAATGACACATGCCATTTGCTTCGTTAGGATTATCGCATAATGTTGTGCGCGGCGCTCGTGCCGCTGGCTACACCGAACCGACGCCCATCCAAGCCCAAGCCATCCCCGTTATCTTGGCCGGCAAAGACCTGATCGGCACGGCGCAGACGGGCACAGGGAAGACCGCCGCGTTTGTGCTGCCCATTTTGGACTTACTGAAAGACGGCCAGGGCTTGCGAGCCCTGATCTTGACCCCGACCCGCGAGCTGGCCGCCCAGATCGAGACGAATATCCGAGACTACGCACGCTTCCTCCCCCAGATCCGCTGCACCGCGCTCTACGGCGGCGTCGCGATGGGGCCACAGATCAGCGAACTGCGCCGCGGCGTGGACATCGTCGTCGCCACTCCGGGACGGCTCCTCGATCACCTGCGACGGCGCACCCTCGACCTCCGAGATATAAAGATATTTGTGCTCGACGAGGCCGACCGGATGCTCGACATGGGGTTCATGCCCGATATCAAGCATATCATCGCTCTGCTGCCCACGATGCGCCAGTCGCTGCTCTTCTCCGCGACCATGCCCCCGGAGATCGAGTCCTTCGCTCGGCGCATCCTCACCAACCCCGTGGTTATCTCCGTAGGGCCGCGCGCGACCCCTGCTGAGGGCGTCAGCCAATTTCTCTACCCCGTCCCGAAGCACCTGAAGTTCGCGCTGCTGAAGAAACTCTTAGAGATCACGCCGCACACGTCGGTGCTGATCTTCATGCGCACCAAGCGCGGGGCGCATAAGCTCGCGCGCGCCTTGCACCAAGAAGGGCATAGAGTGACGCAGATTCACGGCGACCGCACTCAGAGCCAACGCTCCGCAGCGTTGCACGGGTTCCGCACCCGACAGTACTCTATCTTAGTTGCTACGGACATTGCAGCGCGGGGATTGGACATCGAGAACATCTCGCACGTGATCAATTACGATGTTCCGGCGCGCCCTGAAGACTATATTCATCGTATTGGCAGGACGGCGCGCGCGTCTGCGATTGGCGACGCATTTACGCTTTGCTCGCCGGAGGAGCACGCCGAGATACGGGCCATTGAGCGCGCGCTCAAGAAGACCCTGCCCCGCGTCATTCTTCCCGATTTCGACTACGGCAAGGGTGGGCCACCCTTGCTGGCGGCTTCCACTTCCACGTCAACGCCCCACCCGACGAGGGTCTATCACGCGACGGGTTGGCGCAGAAGACGACGCTTGTAATTAGAGTTCCCTCCGGCGAGCCGTCGTCTCGCGCGTCATACGGAGCGCAGAGCCCCCCCCTTTGACTTTTCCCGTTTTTTGTGATATAAATCATTCTGGAACCTGACGCTCGTCATCACGAGCGGTGAAGGGGCGAAGCGCGCCTTCTCCTGGCCATCGCTTGTCCTGACCGGTGCTCCGGTGGGAGTCGCCTCCGTACCTGCCATCGCCCGCGCATGTCAAGCGGGAAAAACATAGAGGAGGCGGCAATGGACAAGCATAGATTCTGGTTCACGGCTCTCACCCTGATCGGTGCGTTTCTTGGAGGGGTGGGGCTGCCAGCCCTGGCAGCCACAATCACCGTCACCACCACGGCGGATGAAGTGAACACCAACGGCCAATGCTCGCTGCGCGAGGCGATCATCAACGCCAACAACGACGATCAAAGCGGCTCGACGGATTGTGCGGCGGGCTCGGGCGCGGACACGATCGTGCTGGCAGCGGGGCAGACATATACGCTGTCGAAGGACGACGATGGCGGAGGGCATCAGACGGATTCCGGGGCAGATAATGACGACCTGGACATCACGAGTGAAATAACCATTCAAGGCAACGGCGCGACGATCCGGCGCAGCACGACAGTGACGTGTGTTAGAAACGGTACTGCGGTAGCCGGGGAATTCCGCATCTTCGAGGTGGTGAGCGGGGGTGCTCTCACGCTGCAGAGCCTGACGGTGCGAGACGGCTGCGCGGATGGCAGCGTTTTAACAGCAAATCCCGAAGGCGGCGGCATCTTCAACACCGGCGGCATAGTGACCGTCACCAATAGCACCATCTCGGGCAATAGCGCCAGCGAAGACGGCGGCGGCATCGTCAACGACGGCGGCACGGTGACCGTCACCAATAGCACCATCTCAGGCAATAGCGCCGGCGGCAGCGGCGGCATCTGGAACGACGGCGGCACGGTGACCATCACTAACAGCACGATCTGGGGCAACAGCGCCGACAACGACGTCGGCGGCGGCATCTCCAACGTCGGCACGATGACCGTCACCAATAGCACCATCTCGGGCAATAGCGCCCTCGCTGGCGGCGGCATCTTCAACGGCGGCCCGATGACCGTCACCAACATCACCAACAGCACCATCTCGGGCAATAGCGCCGTCTTCGACGGCGGCGGCATCTTGAACGTCGGCGACGCCCCGATGACGATCACCAACAGCACCATCTCAGGAAATAGCGCCGCCAACACCGGCAGCGGGATCTTCAACCAAGGCACGGTCAACATCAAGAACTCGATCGTGGCGAATAACACGCTCCAGCCTAACTGCTTTGGCGGCAGCGGCATCACCCCCAGCGGCACGAACCTAACGACGGACACTAGTTGCCCAGGATTCACCCAGGTAACCTCAGCACAGTTGAACCTCGGATCGTTGCAAGTCAACGTGCCGGGGACCACGGCCACCCATGCGCTGCTGTCGGGCAGCGTGGCCATTGACGCGGCCCCCGATTGCACGCTCGTGGACGGGACAACGCCGGTGACCGAAGACCAGCGGGGTGTCGCCCGCCCCCAAGGCGCAGCCTGTGACGTGGGCGCCTATGAGGCCGTCGTGGTCACCCTGACCATCGCCGGAGCGGGGACCGGCAGCGGCACGGTGACGGGCACGGGGATTAGCTGCACCATCTCCATCGGATCCACCTCCGGCGACTGTAGCGAGAGCGCGCTGCCCGGCGCGAACCCCACAGTGACGCTCAGTGCTACTGCTGACTCTGGCTCGACCTTTGCGGGGTGGAGCGGCCATGCCGACTGTGCTGATGGCGTGGTGACCATCAACGGCAACAAGGTCTGCACTGCTCAGTTCACCGAGGTGCTCCAGCGCACCCTGACGGTGGCGGGCGCGGGCACGGGCAGTGGCACGGTGGCGGCCACGGGGATCAGCTGCACGATCACGGCGGGGAGCACTTCGGGAGATTGCGCGGAAGGCTACGCCCACGGCACAAGCGTCACCCTGACGGCCACGCCCAATTCTGGCTCGACGTTCACTGGCTGGAGCGGGTGCGACTCCGTCAGCGGCATGGACTGTCAAGTGACGCTCACGGCGGCCAAGCTGGTGACCGCTCAGTTCACCGATCCCAGCTTAGGCTGCCCCAATGTCTTGGTCGAGGCTCGGCCCACAACTGCCCGCTTCACCCCCAACTTGCGCCGAGCGTACACGCGCAGCTTCTCCGTGACGGTGCGGAACAACAGCGGCGGCCCCGTCACTGTCAGCGACATCACCCTGCGTCCAGGGACGTTCGATGGCACCTACACGTTGGTGCGGATCAGCCCCACCCTGCCGCAGACGGTGCTCCACGGGCGGAGCCGCACCTTTACTGTAGCGGTGCGCAAGGCGGCCAACACGCCGGCGCAGACGGTGACTGCGCCATACTTTGACGTGCAGATGGGCTGCGGGGTGTTGCCGGCGGGAGCGCGGCTGGTGCCGTTGCGGGTAGAGGGACTGCGAGCCCAGATACAGGCGGGGCAGGTGCGCCTAGAAGCTAGTGGGGAAGGGATCGCGTCGGTAGGGGTGGAGCTGTTCGATCTGAGCGGGCGCCGGCTTCTGACACAACAGGGGGAGGGGCGGGAGCTGACGGTAGCGGTGGATGGGCTGGCCAACGGGGTCTACTTGTACGTTGTGCGGGTGCGGGGCTTCGATGGCCGAGAGTACGCGAGCGCAGTGAGAAAGATTGTGATTTTGCGCTAACGGATGGCTACTACCGTGCGCAACGTCGCCCTCAAACGTGGGTTGTGAGCGCTCGGTCGGGGGCTCCGACCGAGCGTGTTCTTTTTGGAGGAGGCGCACCGACCGAGATCACTTGCCCAATCCGCTCCAACCATTTACAATAAAGCCATCTACACCAGACGGAGAGAATACCTGCGATGAATTGGCGCTTTCTCGTGCTTGTGCTCGTCTTTGGCGGGTTGCTGCTCCTGGGAGCGCGCTATTTTATACTCTCACGGATGAAGAGCGACGAGTATCATCAGTGCCCGCACTGTCGGAGCTTCTATCGCGGTGAGGTGACGTACTGCCCGCACTGCGGGCAAGTCGTCTCGCGTTGGTCCAATAGGCGATGAGCTGGTTGACGAAGTCTCAAGGAGGAGCTATAATAAGCGCGCGTGGGGGTGTGGTGTAGTGGCCTAACACGCTGCCCTGTCAAGGCAGAGATCGCGGGTTCAAATCCCGTCATCCCCGCCACCAGGCTTCGCCTGGACCGTCCGCCGTGCCGCCTGTGGCGGCACGATGAACATCAAGCGAAGCTTGCGCCAGCCCAAGGCTGGCGAAGGTAAAGCTCACGCGCAGCGTGCCGAGGTAGCTCAGTTGGTAGAGCACAGGACTGAAAATCCTGGTGTCGGCGGTTCGAGTCCGCCCCTCGGCACTCAATGGCAACGCGTACTGCCAAGAAGAAGTCAAGCCCTTTACGATTTGTTATCAGCATCGTGATCGAGCCCGATGCCGATGGTTATTACGCCTATTGTCCCGCTTTGAAGGGCTTACACACGTGCGGAGCCACAGAGGGAGAAGCTATAGAGAATGCGAAGAATGCAGCCACGGCTTATATCCGATCCCTCATCAAACACGGCGATCCCATCCCCGTAGGCCTCGTGATGAATGGAGAGCCTGACCATGTTGGGCGCAGGCGTTCTCAACGCCAGCACGTAATCGTGGCTGCTGTATGAGTTTTCCCCGGCATATCTGGGATCAACTCAAGAGCATCACTGCGGATCGCCTGATCAAAGCCTTAGAAAAAGACGGTTGGGTTCAAGATGAAAAGCAAGGCTCTGATTTTGTTTTTCGTCATCCTGATGGGCGTCGCGTCTCTATTCATTACCATCCGCACAAGACCTATGGCCCAAAGCTTCTAAAAAATCTACTAAAAGATATAGGATGGACTGAGGCTGATTTAAGAAGGCTGAAGATCATAAAATAGTGGTTCGAGTCCGCCCCTCGGCACTCATCTTTTCGTGCATACTTGCGCCCCTTCCCCCCTTCGCGCTAAACTGTGGGCATAAGACTCTGTTTGAAAGGAGAGAGCTTCATGACTTACCCCAGAGACTATCGCTACACCAAGGAGCACGAGTGGGTCAAACTCGAAAACGGCAAGGCTCGCGTCGGCATCA
>Ga0272449_1002318_pt1 | contig 17833 bp, 6 predicted proteins | sample YNPCB0241_FD_198679 | JGI IMG/M metagenome (GOLD analysis project Ga0272449, IMG submission 198679) | Hot spring sediment microbial communities from Yellowstone National Park, WY, United States - YNP-CB-024-1 | ecosystem: Environmental > Aquatic > Thermal springs > Hot (42-90C) > Sediment... | reverse complement strand
ACAACATGGCAAGCCAAAGGCAGCTATCATTTAATAGGCGGTCAAGGCACATGCTGGATAGCTGTACACGACTTTACCTGCGAAGATATAGGCAAAGACATTTATTATATGTGGCAAATAGAAAATGGCGAGCCTACTAATGCTTACAACACTTCAGCTTATGCGGGACCGAACATAACTGAAAGCCAGGTAGAGATCTTGCTGATAGAAGGAAACAACACTTTCGTCAACAGGTCTTTCCAGACAAAACCATTAGTGTTAAGAGTGAGAGATGTCGAGAACAACAGTTTTGTTGCTAACGCCAACGCAAGCTTTTGGATAACAACAGATGGCTCTAGCTTTGTTCTAATCAACAACACTCAAACGAACGCAAGCGGCTATGCCATTCACAACTTCCTGCCAGACTGCAGCTTTAATGTCGGCACTCAAAAATGGCTTGGGGGTGTAAGAGATGATAAATGCTACATAGATACTAATTCTACTCAATACCTCATCCACATAAACGGTACTCTGTTTAATTACATCCTCTTCCCAACAGGTCAAGAGTATTTGAGAGGAGTTGACAACATCACGATTAGGACAAACGTTTCGAGCGACTGTCCGAATGAGATAATAAACGATGCCTCTGTTTCGATATACACTGTTAAAGACTTAACAGCCTACAGCTGTACGCCTGTTATAAACGAGAATAACGGCAGGTATACGTGTGAATTCAACACGACAGGTTATCAAGCAAGATGGTGGAACATAACGATGAACAGCACGAGAGTAGGCTATAACATGAATACAACCACAAGAGTGAATGCATTCTGGATAGAGACAAAGCCTGTTTTGAATAATCCTACTATTGCTGCATCAGGCGACGGAGGATGGGGTGAGACTTGGATATTCACAGTCAATTTCACAGATGAAGACCTTGATCCAAACACCTTAAGGCTTTGGGTCAACAAATCGAGCGGTTGGTCGAATGCTAACACGACAACAGTCTCAGGCATAAACCAGACAATAACCTTCGTCCAAGTAAACCTCTTCACCTCAAGCGATTACATAAATTCTCTAAACAATTTAACAAAATACTATTTCAAGACGCAGGATGAGGTTGTACCGACGGAGAATGATACAGATGAGACGCCTATAATAAACATAACCCTTGACAAGGATGATGTATACATTGAGCATATTTACGGCAATTCTACCGTCGTTAACAGGTCAGGCGGCTCACTATTCTTTAAAGTAAGGCTCTGGGATACCGATAGGGTTCCATGGGATGATTTACCCTCAGGCTCTAAAGGAAGGTTCTGGTTCACCAAGGATGGAAATAATTTCGTCAACACAATAGACAAGTTTGCCAACAGCTCTGGCGAGATAGCTCATACACAAGCATTAGACTGCTCTTTTACTGTTGGACCCCAGAAATGGTTTGCAGAGGTTTATGGTAACACGCCGTACAAGAATACTAATTCATCCATCTTCAACTGGACTGTTGTTACAGTACAGCTCTCAGCAAACATCACATGGCCAGACCAGATACCAAGGTTGAGGGGAATAGACGATATAGTCTTGCGAATAAGAGTCACAGACGACTGTGGCGGCGTGCCGAATGCGACGGTTGTCTTCTATGTGCCTGAAGAAAACTATGCATGCACGAACGTTTATTATGAAGGCAATGGCTATTACAATTGTACAATACCTTTCTCTGCAACCTCTAGCTGGAATACAGGCTGGCATAATGTGACGGCTGAGGTGACGAAGCAATACTACAACGGCACTAACGTCTCGAAGCTTAACGCCTTCTATCTAGCAACAAGACCAGAGATATTGTTATCCCCCCCACCAACAGCAACACCAGAGCAAGACGGCGGCTGGGGAGAGGATTGGCTATTCTCAGCTTTAACGCAGGATGTTGACGGCGACAACTATAACGTCTCCCTATGGGTCAACTTGACAGGCTCGTGGCAACTTTTAGATTCAGTCATCACAAGCGGCACTCAACAAATAGACTTCCCAGGTAAGACATTCTCTTGTAGCGATATAGGCACAAGGCAATTCATGTTCACTGTCACAGATGTCTGGGGTTATACAGCTAATTACACCTCACCGTTCACGATTTACAAGGATGATACGATAATAGAATATGTTGCTGGAGCTGGCACTCAAGTTGATAGGGAATACAACGATATAGAGCCGATAATAGTTCAAATAAAAGATTTTGATAGGGACGATGCTTTAGTTGGACAAGGCGTTAACGGCTCATTCTGGATAACTGTTGATGGCTCTAACTATATCTTGTCCGCAATCAACACAACAGATTCCTCAAGCTATCTAAGCTATTACTTCGATCCAAACTGTACTTATGGAGTAGGTATACAAAAATGGAAGGCAGGAAGCTATAACGATGCTTGCTATAAAGATAATGTTCCAGACTATGGATTTACTATAGAGATAACAGGACAGCTTAAGAATAACTTAATAGTGCCTACGTATAATGAGACGATACCAGTAGGCAATCTAGTAAACACAACCTTCCAAGTACTGGACGAATGTGGCTATGCTGTGAATGAGTCAAACGGCAAGATAGAATTTGGTTCTCCATCAGGCAGCTTTGAATTATGCTCGCCTGTAACAGAGAGTAACAGTATCTACAACTGCACTTGGAACACAAGCTTCCACGTAGGCGGATACTGGGATATAAGGTTAAACTCATCAAAGGCTTACTATTATTCCAACACAACACTGCTTAACGATTGGATTTATTTGCTGAATACACCTCCAACTGTATCCAACTTATCAGTAACTCCAGAATCAGAAGGTTGGGGAAGAACATTCAGCTTCAGCATAGATGTTGCTGATATGCAATATGACAATGTTACATGCACTCTATTCGTTTCAACTGATAACGGATTAACATGGAAGAATAAAGGAAATGATAGAGTCTACAACGGCTTTGGAAGATGCATCGTCAACGTTTCCGATTTTACTTGTGCTGATATAGGTAATGACAATAGATACATGTTCCAGATAGACGATGGCACTAACGTCTTCAACAGCACGAACAATACTGACTTGGTGATAGAGCCGAACGATGTTGAAGTCATTTACATCTCTGGCAACAATTCTTACGTCAATAGAAGCAAAGACCAATACACCACATTCGTCGTTCAAGTTTATGACTTGGATGCTAACACATATCCATCCGGCGTTAACATGTCGGTCTTCGTCACAGTCGACCAAACAAACTACATAGCAAACACAACACCTAAATCAGGCTTGAATGGTATGCTATACTACAACTTTAACCCATCTTGTACTTTCAACAACTTAGGCAAGCAATACTGGCTCATAGGCTCTGATAACAATGTTTGCTATAAATCAGCCAACACTTCAAGCAATTACACAGTATACATAATCGGCGACATAGTCAACAAGCTAACTCAACCAACAGGTCAAGACTTTTTGAGAGGAGAAGAAAACATCACCTTTGGTTTAGAAGAAGTAGATGATTGCGCTGCGCCTGTAGAGAATGCAAACATAACTCTGAAATTGATAAGCGAGTATGGCAACGAATATTCTTGCAGCCCTGTTGATGAATTCGGAGGCGGCGTCTACTATTGCGAGAAGAACACTACTGGCATGAAGGCAAGATGGTATAATGTCAGCATAAATGCAAGCAAAGAATTCTTCAACACTAATGTTTCTCTGCACACAAGACCATTCTTCATAAAGACTATGCCTGTAGTGCAGAATTTGACTATAACGCCAGCACAAGACTGGGGTTGGGGAGAAAAGTATACGTTCACAGCAAACGTCACCGATGAAGACTTGGATACAGTTTATGTAAACCTCTATTACAAACCAGTCTCAACACAAGATTGGGTGCAGATAAACTCGACCACAGTTAATTCGCCAGTAAACACAACAGTAGTCTTAACCTATCAAGGATTTACCTGCTCTGATTTAGGCTATGAGCTACAGTATGAATTCACTGTTGTGGACAATAGATCCTATCTAGTTAACAGCTCAATGTATGAGCCGTGGGATAAGAAATTCAACTTGACAAAGGATGATGTTGAAATACAATACGAAGCTGGTAATGGTGAAGAAGTGTGGAGAAATGGAACTGACACAAGAAGGTTGAGCGTGAGGGTATATGATACTGATAAAGGCAATTATCCAGGCTCTGGCTATAACGGCATGTTCTGGGTCACGACAAACTATGCACAATTCGATGTAGGCAAACCGACGACTACAAACTCTTCAAGCTATCTGAACTATTTCTTCACCTCAGAAGCTCCCCAGCCAGAATGCGATTATTTAACAGGCGTGCAAAAATGGAAAGCAGGCATTTATGATGATACTTGCTATAAAGATACAAACTCGACTAACTATACGATTACAATAAAATCTGAACTAAGACCTCAAATAGACTTTCCAAACGGTGAAGGCTTTATAAGGCCTAACCCCGTTCCGTTTGTAGCAAGAATATACGATGACTGCGGTTTAGTCGCAGGAGCAAGCACGACATGGACAGCATACAATGGACCGAACGAATATGGATGCACGAACAAGACAGAGGCTAACGGTTGGTATAATTGTACATGGCCTTCTGCTAACAGACCTTACGGCTATTATCACCTGCTATTCTCAGCCGTGAAAAACTATTATCCACAAAACAGCACTTACAAGCCTAACGCATTTTTCCTAGGCACCATCCCACAATTGTCTGATCCGAAAATATTGAACAACCATTACTTGGGAGGATGGGGCGAGACTTATGAATTCTCAGTCAAGCTAACAGACTTTGACTTGAACACTAACAACGTCTCTGTTTGGAAGAGCTTCGACGGCATGAATTGGACTTTAGTATCATCTAAGAATGTCTCTAATGCTGTTAATCAGCAAGTAACCTTCCCAGTCAAATTCAACTGCTCTGATATGGGTTTGAATTACTTCTACTTCACTTCGGTCGACCAGTTCGGTTATTCAACAAATACAACTGTGTTGAACTTTACTCTAGAAGCAGACAACGTCACTTTATCTGTTGGCTTGATAAACACGACAGTAAGAAGATTGGGCGATCAATTAGCGTTGCTCAACTTTACTATCTACGACGATGACTATGGAAGGTATGCTCCTTATGCTTCTGGCAAGGTCAACATAACTCTCGATTACTTAAACTATTCATATTCATTCGATTGCATAAGCAATGAAAGAGGAAGCTGCTTCATCTACTACAACCCCAACTGCTCTTCTCTAGCCGGCGTGCAGAAATGGATTGGCTTGATGAATGATGCATGCTATCAACCAGCAGAGACATCTCCTACTTCCTTGACAATCATAGGCCAGCTAAACGTCTCGATCCTATCGCCATACCAAAACCAGATACTCAACAGGAATCAGCTTGCTCAGCTCAATTCATCTGTAAGAGATGAATGCCTCAATGATGTATCTGGGGCATCTGTTCTATGGTACAACGAGACATGGTATAATATCGCTTCTGGTTACAACACTACTTGGTCTATACCGACATACTATGAGCTAGGCCCAGAGACGATATACGTCAACGTCAGCAAGACCTATTATGATGGTAATAGCAATAGCACGAACGTCTACGTCTATGGCTGGTCAGGTGTCTCTTTGCTGCAGCCAGCGAGCTATTCCTCTTACCTAGCTGGCACATCGATAAACGTTAAATGCAAAGTGATAGATTCGAACACATCTCAGCCGCTGCAAACCTATTATGTCAAGTTCTACAAGAACGGCACACTGCAGGATACTCAGTTAACTAATACTGACGGCGAGGCGTTCTGGTTATGGCAGACTTTGACAGAAAACTATGGTTGGTATAATATCACTTGCGCAATAGACGATAGCACAACCTATTATTACAACGCATCCATTAAGCAGTCAGAAGCGATGATAGAAATAAAGAGGCCTTTGATAATACAGTCGATAATCAAAGATTATGCATCTATTTATAGAAATAATAGCTTCTGGCCAAACAGCACTAACATAACTGTTAGAGTTAAAGATGCATTGGTAAGCGATGCAGAGAACGCTAACGTGACTTTCTACAACGATACAGCATTAATAGACTGGTGCTTGACAAATGCTACAGGTCAATGCTCAATAACATTCAACCCAGTCGACACGGTTACGCCAAATGTTTACACGATTTATGTGAATGCAACCAAGCCAGGTTTGCAAGATTCTTTAACAAATCAGACAACTATAGAGGTAAAGGGCAAGCTCTTTATTACAGTATCCTCTCCAGCCAACAACAGCTTCTGGGCAAAGACAGATAACATTGCTTTAACCGCTTCGGTCGTCGATGAGGCTAATCAACCGACTGCATCTACAGTGAAATGGTATAACGAGACTGCTTTAGTAGCTGTAGGCGATAACACCAACTGGTACTTGATAGAGCAGACGACAGGCAATCACACCTTAACTGTCAATGCGACAAGAGATTATTATGACAAGGGTGAAGCACAGCTGATAATAACGATAAGCAGCCTGTCCGATGTACAATGGCTCTATCCGCCTGACGGTAGTATAATGCCTTATCCGGATGCATTCAACACTCTATGCAGGGTAGTAGACTCTAGCACAGGAACATCTATCGCCGACTATATGGTGCAGTTCTGGTACAACTACACGCCTGGCTACATATACAACGGAACACTCTATACTAATAGTTCTGGTATAGCAGCAAACACATGGAAGCCGACACAAAAAGGTCAAGTAATGTTTAGATGCAACATAACTAACGATTATGAGAAGCTGTACACAGCAAATGTCAAGGAAGCTTTTGCATTAATAACTATAAGAGACATTAGGCCGCCGCAAATCTATAATGCTTCTATACAGCCGAAAGAAGGCTTGGAAGCTAATCTAAATTATACTAACATCTCAGCTATAATCATAGACGATATAGGTGTCAGCTCTGCATGGGCTCAAGTGACGATGCCTAACAGCACTATACTGAATTTAACGCTAGCTCCAGCTGGAAATACTTATAGCGTCTTATACTTGCCACCTATAGGCGGCAATTATAGCGTGAGGATATTTGCGAAAGACTATCCACCAGAAAGCAACTCTAATAGCACGCTAGTAGGCTTCTTCTATGTTCACGGTAAGACTACTGGCATTATTGTACAGCCCGAACAAGTGCAGATAAACGGCGTTACATGGACTAACTCAGACTCGGCTGTTATTTATATCAACTTCACCAACCTTGGCCCGGCAACAGCTTATGGTGTCAACATATCCCTTTCCTCAGATCCGCCGAATGCTGTTATGTTTAACGAGACTATGCATAGCTGTGGTACTGTCTACAATCAAAGCTCCTGCTTGTTCGACTTACTCGTCACCGTCCCAGCCGGCACGCCACCTTCAGCTATAAAAGTGATATCTAACGCAACTTGGAGAAACCCAGACTTTACTTTTGACTATACGACAGAAGACACAAACTTTGTCATCATCTCAAACAAGATCCTAAACATCTTAGAGGATAATATTACTGCTATAGCACCTCACGACAAGCTCACAGATTTGCCAGATATAACTGTTCAATCTATAGGCAATGATTTGATAACTGACATAAGCCTAACATCTGTCGGCGGCAACATCTCGACTTTGTGTCCAGAATGTGAATTGATAATCGTACCTAATGAATGGGGTCTACTAGAGGCAGGAGCAAGCTTTGTAGCAGACTTGCGTATAAGAGTGCCGAGAGCCCAGCCACCTGGCACATATTGGACTTATATAAAAGCAGCATCAGCCGAGACAGCTCCTGACTTGATGCCTTTGTATGTAACAGTGCCGCTAAACACATCATGGTCTCGTTCTCCAAGCAGCTTCGGCATTATACTAGCCCCGCCGAACACATCTGGCTACATAGGAGAGATAACGACGACAAGCTTTGCCAATATAAGGTTAATCTTCAACGCTTACAAGCTGCAGAATGCTTCACAGCTCTTCAGCATCTATCCATCTGCTTTCAGCCTAGATAATGGTGCAACGAGAAACATAACCATAACCTACACTATACCCTCATCCTTCATAACATCACAAGGTTTGTATTATGCTCAAGTTATCATCACAAATGAAACAGCAACACCAACAGAGTATAGGACAGACTTTTGGCTTAACGTGACGGATATTCCGCCTATAATCTCAAACGTCTCATTCGTGCCGATGCAATTCGAGATGATATACGAAGCAACAAACGTTTCAGCTATAATCACAGATAACTTTGCCGTAGCATATGCTTATATCAACATCACTCTGCCAAACGGAAGCAGCATCACCCAACCTATGAGCAATATAGGCTCATTCTATTCAGCTATCTACAACACTAGCATCCACGGCTATCATAACATAAGTATATGTGCTGTCGATACTCAATCACTAGAAGGCTGCACAGAGCCTACACCAATACTTGCTTCAGGAGAAACTCTGATAGCAAACTACTTTAACGTCAGCAGAGCCTATGTGCCAAACATTACTTTGTATGATGGAAAGAGTTTCGCTATAAGCTTTTTAACAAACAACACAGGCTTGTCTCGCGCCTTCAACATATCAGTCAACATAACAACACCATCCAACATCACATCTAGCTTGAACTCGACTTTCTATGACTTGCTGTTAAGGGGCGAAACAAGAATTAGCTATTCTACCTTCAATATCTCTCCAGCTACAAGACCAGGTATTTATAAAGTCAACTTCACTAACTATTGGACTAACTTGGATGGAATAGCATCATCATCTCTCGACCAGCTGGAAGTAGAAGTCCTCTATAATCCAAGACTCAACACGAGCGAGAACATCACACTATACGTGCCAGATGGAACGACGAACAATGCTACACTCTACCTAGAATCTTCTGGTAATGATGATGTATACAACATAACCTTATCTTGCTTGAGCGGCATAGTTTGCGAAGAGTTTAACGTCTCATTCCATCCATCATTCATCGACAGGCTTAATCTAACTGAAAAAGCAGCTGTAAACGTTTCTGTCTCAGTTCCATCACAATACATGTCAGGAAAGTATAACGGTACGCTGCAAATAAACGCAACCAACTTTACCATGCAGTTACCAATATTCGTGACGGTGCCTATGAATATTTCTTGGTCTCAAACACCATTAGAAATATACAGGAATGTCTTCGGTGACAGCTCCGGTATATTCGGAGAGATACAACTGCAGAACACCGGAAACGTGCCCTTGCTATTGCAAGTAGAGAAAACAGGCAACATATCCAACTACATATCCTTTGCAGAGAATAACGTGACGATACCGATAGGACAAACTTATACTATAAGAATCAACTACACAGCTCCAGTAATAAACGAATTAAGCAACTATACTGGTTTTGTTAGGATAAGCAACTCGACAGCTGAGCAAGAAAAATCGACTTTCGTAAGCCTGTATGTTATACCATATTATGTAAACATTACAAAGCCAACAGAAAGAGAGCCTAAAGTCAATGTTACTTTCGGCGATATAATAACAGCAGAAGTTAACATCACCTTTGGTCAAGCTGTCACAGAAAACGTAACATTCTATTTGAGGATATTCAACGAATCATTCTCTCAAGGGGTAGTCGTTGATTCTGCAGAATTCTCGACTGAAAAGCAACTATGGCTAGTAAACTTTACAGCGCCTTTATTGCCAGAAAACAGAGCTTATGATTTGAATGTTACAGCCTACTACTCGACGCAAAACGTTACGAGGAGCGATGTAGAATATAGAGCCATCAATTATAGAGACAGTATACCGCCTATGCTTGCTTTATACGTACCCTTAAAAGTGCCTGCAGGCTACGTTGCAACAGTTGATGCAATCGTCTATGAAGAAGGTAATTTGAAGAATGTCACCGGCATAATAACTTATCCAGATAACACAACTCAATTCGTCAATTTCATCAGACTAAGAAGGGTAAACAACACTTACTATTATCAATACAACATCACCAACACGACTTTGTTAGGTTCTTACAAGATAAATGCGACAGCATGCGATTACTCTGGTAACTGCAACTATTCCTCAGCCGAATTCAGCATCTATCCAGCAGCACTCTTCCATGGCTATTCGAAGGATTATGAAGCAGCTTCAGAACCTGTGCAATTCGTCAACTTCAGCTTCTACATGCCTAACAGCAATACAATTCTATTCAACATTACACCTAATATGCAGACAGGCTATTATTCAGCATTGATAGATGCGAGGAGCTATGACCTGCAAGCATCCATATTCAATTCTACAGTGTTGATGAGGAATGTAGAGATATTGCAAGATGTCTTTAATCCAATAATCTTTGGCGACATACCGTCTGAGAGAATAAGCCTAGGTGCCTTAACAGGCTTGTACGTTGAATCGGTCTTGAACACAAGCAACAGCAGCATTGCTATAGATTATTCATCATACATCAACAAGCAAATATGCAAGATGAACAACGATTGTAGACCTGCTTTATTCTTCGAAGAAAAGCTTTCGCTCTTCCAATGCAAGAATTGGGTAAGGAAAGTCGGCTGCTCAGGTGGCTGGACGAGGCTTGCTACGACTGTAAACACGACGATGCACACAGCTCAAGCTGAGGTAGCAGGAAATATCTCAGCTGCTTATGCTCTGGCACCATACATCTGTGGCGATGGAATATGCGATCATGGTTATGGTGAGTCGACATTTACATGTCCTGTCGATTGTCCAATACCACAACCGCCATCTCCACCACCTGGCATGGCTGGAGGGGCTGGAGGTGGAGGGGCTGGAGCTGGTGCTGGCGCAGGCAGGGGTGAAGTAGCAGTAACAGTACCTGGTGTGCCGTTTAGCATAAAATCAACACTGCTCTTCATCACCATTAAACCAGGAGAGCAAGAGATACATTCTATTGAGATAACCAATAACGAGGATAGAGAGATAGAAGGAAAGCTAAAAGTAGAAGGTTTTGCTTGGGAAATGATAATGCTCGAAGAACCTGTATTCAAAGTAGCTCCGAAATCAACAAAGGTCATTAAGGTGAAAGTCTTTGCATTACCAACAACTCAGCCAGGCATATACACAGCAGACCTTGTTACGACGATAGAGGGTCAAGAGCATAGGACGCCGATAACGATAAAGGTTGAGTACGGTCCTGAACCGCTGTTAGATGTGAAAGTAGAAGCATTAACCAAGTCAGTCCAGCCAGGCCAGGAGGCTAAATTCCAAGTCTCGGTCTTGAACATGGGACAAACAGCAAAGATAGAAGATATCGTCTTGAACTACACGTTGAGGAATCTAAGGACGAACGAGATGATATCTGTAGGTCAAGAAACGATAGCAGTGGAGGATATTTATACGTTCATAAAATCCTTCCACATACCAGAAGATACGAAGACAGACAGGTATGTCTTGGAAGTAACAGCAACCTATTGGTATGGCAAGAAGGTTGCGAGGGCTGCAGCTGCTTTCGATGTCGTCTACTATCCAGCGCCTTTAATAATCTTGAAAGCTCTTGCAACAAGCTGGGTGACTTATCTTGTCGTCTTAGTAGTTGCACCTGCTGCAGCAGCCGGCTACAAGGCTTACAGGTATTACACGTTGATGAAGAGGATAAAGGCTAAGTACATATTCCCAGTAGACATCAAGAAGCTTCCACAACCAGGGCCAGATACGATACTAGTCGGCAAGATAGCTGAAACAGATATAAATGCTTATACGGATGTTAACAAGCTCGTCATGCATACATTAGCGGCAGGTGGTACTGGTTCTGGTAAGACAGTATCGGCAATGGTTACAGCAGAAGAGTTGCTGAAGAGGGATATACCTGTGATAGTCTTCGACCCGACAGCTCAATGGACAGGCTTTATAAGACCATGCAAGGATGAGGAGATGTTCAAGCTATATCCACAATTCGGCTTGAAGAGAGAGGATGCAAGAGGCTTTAAGACTAATATAATAATCGTCAAGGATGCTAACATGAAACTCAACCTGAAAGATTACATGAAACCAGGCGAGATAACAGTATTCGTCATGAACAAACTTTCGATGGAGGAGATAGACAAAGTAATAAGGGCTTCGATACAGGAGATATTCGACATGAACTTGCCAGAATCCAAGCAACTAAAGCTGTTGATGGTTTATGACGAAGTACACAGACTGCTACCGAAGTATGGAGGAAAGGGAGGATACATAGCTTTAGAGAGGGGTGCGAGAGAATTCAGAAAGTGGGGAGTAGGCCTCTTCATGATATCCCAAGTCCTCATGGACTTTAGAGGAGCTATAAGAGGTAACATAGGAACAGAAATACAGCTGAGGACGAAATATGAAGGCGACATAAATAGAGTAAAGACTAAGTACGGTGCTGATTATGCCGCTAGGATAACGAAGCTTACTACTGGTACTGGTTTAGTGCAAAACCCAGAATACAACGAAGGTAAGCCCTGGTTCGTTTCATTCAGGCCATTGCTGCATGACACGCATAGGCTAACGGATGAAGAGCTTGCTGAATACGATGCAACTCAGCAAAAGATAAAGGAGGCAGAAGACAGGATAGCAAAGTTGAAAGCAAGGAAGATAGACACTTATGATGTCGAGCTAGAGCTGAACATAGCCAAAGATAAGATGAAGCAAGGAATGTTCAAGATGGCTCAGACATACCTTGAATCAGTCGATAGCAGGCTAAAAGCTTTAGAGAAGAGATGACTTCATTTGCTTCAAAATCCTTTCTTTTATCTTCTTTACTTCCCTCAAATCTTTTATCCCTAAATACTCGAATTCGTCTTTGCCTGATTATGCTTTCGAGCCTTTTAGGATAATCTTTTAGCCCATACCTTTCTATCATCTTTTTATAAAAATTCCAATCTATTAAATCGCTCTTTAGCAGGCAAATAATGTCAACTCTATCTTTCTGTCCTTTTATGCTATCTTTCCTTTCGAGCTCAGCTTGCTGCTTTAATAAAAGCAACACCTCAGCTCTTGGTATTTTGAAGTTTTCAATCACTATTGTATTCTTCATCACATCTTCTACTGGAATAGCAAACTTTGAATAAAAAGGCACGTAAATGTCTATCGATATACCTTCTATCTCGATTTCATACTTTTTTAAAAAATCTGTTTTTTTGAGCTCAAACCCCTCTTTAATCTTAGACGAGTTCTTCAAATCAACGATTATGTCTATATCTTTTGATTTCACAGCTTTTGTCAAAAAATAAACAGCCCAACCACCGATTGATATAAAATCTATCTTTTTTCTCAACTCTTTCAATATCCTGAAGCTTTTGTCGATTATTATTTCATTTCAGAATTCCATGCATGTGTTCCTCCATTTTTTTCAAAAACTCTTTTGCATACCAACTTTTCAAATTCCATAGATCAACAAATATTTGTGGTATTGGAGCAATGCTGCCAAACTTCAATAGATGGTCGTCGAACGATAGCACAACAAGGTTTGGCTTTAACTTCAAATTCTCTTTGCCGAATCTTTTCTCGAAATCTTCTTTTTTTCCATAAACAACAACTTCGCTATATTCAGAAGGGAGACTTGAATTTAAACGCAGAATAAGCCGTGTATACGCATCTAGATGGCATCAAGCTTTCGATATCATTCACACTTTTGTTAACATAAGTCTGGTATACAATCTCCTTTTCAAGATTTCTTATAGAGGCCCCTACAAAACCAAGAAGAATATATTTTTACTTTTTCGAACCAATAATTATCTTATGCTGAAAAAGATAAGGGAAATATTGCAAAAAGAGAAAAATGTTCTGTTCGCATACCTTTTCGGCTCTTATGTACTATTGCCAGAGTATGCAAACGATATAGATATTGCCGTTTATTTGAAAAGGCCAACGAAAAAATATGAAATAAGGCTTGCTATGAAAATAGAGAAAGCAATAAAAAAAGAAACTGAAGTAATAGCGTTAAACGACAAGCCTTTAATAGTAATCGCCGAAGTCTTGAGGACCGGAAAGCTGATATACTCCAGAAGCGAAAAAGATAGAGTGGATTTCGAAACCAGGGTCTTGCCAGAAATCTTCGACTTTAACGAATTGATGAAAGAGTTTGATGAGAAAAGGTTTGATAGATATGGAATTGGACAAAAATAAAATTCAGCTGAGGATTGACATAATAGAAAGAAACCTGAAAGAGGTAGACTCTAGTTAAGCAGGAAGAAATAGATTACAGGGACGAGCTGGCATTAAAGCAATAGAGGCATGCATCGATATTTCAAACCACATAATTTCTGTCAAAGGCTTTATAAGGCCAGTAGACTACAGCGACGTCTTTAGAGTTTTGAGCGAAAACAAAATAATAACAAAAGACCTTTCGGCCAAGCTTCAAGAAATGGCCAAATTTAGAAACGTTCTTGTCCATAGATATGCGTTAGTTGATACTAAGAAGCTTTTAAGCATTGCTAGGGATGAGGTCGAAGACATAAAAAATTTCGTAAAAACAATTCTCAACTTAATAAATGTATGATAATCTAAACTTTAAATTGAAGAATCAATAATCTTATATAGGTATGGCTGACATAAACGAGTTAATTGCCCAGAAAAAAGAGATAGAAACCTTGCTCAAGTCCTTAGAAGATGAATATGGTAGGGCTCAAATAAGCGAGAACACATACAATGAGATAAAGAGCAAGAATTTGGAGAAACTGAAAAAAATAGAGGATGAGATAGAAAAACTTTCTTCTAGCAGTTTGCAGACGCAGCCGGATGAAATACAGCAGGCGCAACCTCAACCATTTGTTCAGCAATCATCCTTAATTCAGCAAGTGAAGACTTCCCCTGTTGACATAACTAAAATAAAGACAGAAATTATGTTTGAATTGGGCAAGAAAATAGATACTGAAATAAACAAAATCAACATAGAGCTTGAAAAGATAAAAACATTTCTAGATGCACAAAAGGATTTGCGCTCAGCAACTGAAGAAAAGCTGCAAAGGCTTACAGAGAGCATAGGCGAATTAAGGTCGATGCTATTTCAAAAAGAGAGTGAGATAGACAAGATGAATGTTAAAGTGCAAAGAATAGAAGAAGTGTTTAACGATGTTAGGCCAGAGCAGTATTCGAGAGAGTTGCAAAAAAGGGATAAAGAGCTGGCGAACCAAAACTTGAGAATAGAGAAGCTCGAGAAAGTAAGCTATGATATGACAAAGGATGTAAATGAGATAAAAACCGTGTTTAAGGAGATAGGTAGCGTCGAAAACCTTGTTAATGTCAGCAAGAGGATAAACGAGAAATTCATAAAGATGGAAAACATGCTGAAAGATGTTGAAAAAATTTCTGAAAAACTGGAGAAGCATTTTGTCGAGATAAACAAAAAACTTGAAGAATTCGAGGAATACAAGAACAAGCAGATGCAGATAGATGGTTTGACAAAAGATTTGTTAAAAGCAGTTGATGATATAAACATCAAGCTAGGCAAGCTGGCTTCTGAAGAAGAGTTATTCAAGCTTAAAGAAATAGTCAATTCCTTTACAAAAGACCTTGAAGATGTAAAGAAATCCGTTGCTTCAGGTTTGCCGTTTTTAGGCCCATTACCAGAAGAAGTCCAGCAATTGCAAAAGAAAAAAGAAGAGATAAAAACACTCCTTGCATCGATAGATGAGCAATACAAAGCTAGAGCTATAAAAGAAGAGGAATATAAAAGGATAAGGGAGGCTAATTTGCAAAAGCTAGCAGATATAGATGCAAAGATAAGGGAAAGCATTGAAAGGCTCAAGGGTATGCAAATTCAGCATACTCCTACTGCTACTCAACCAGTTGAAGCGTCAAGCATGCAACAACCGCAACCAGCTCAACCAGAAGAAGACAAAACAAGCAAGCTTTTATCAGAGCTAAAAGACCTTTATAAAAAAGGTTTGATAAGTGAAAAGGCTTACCAGAAAACTACAAAGTTATTACTGAAATAATCTTTTGCAAATCTTATAATCTCCTCCATCTATTTTTAATGACTTCCCATTGACTATTGTATCAGCTATTTTTCTAGCTGGCTGAACTAGACTATGAAAAGTTGGTTGAGAGGCGTTCATTTCCCTTGCAGCTTCTTCTTGTTCAAGCAAGTCTTTTAACCTAACAACTTCAAATTAATCAACCGTCAGCACAATTTCCAATTCTCTCATCTTATGCCAACCGACTTGAAATAATTTACATGAGGTTAGCAACAAAACCTCCTAATCTCCTTGGTCTTGATATACTTTACCTAATTATGGTCTTTGAATGCTTGGTTATGATGTTTATCCTTCTTCCTAATTCAAAAGATCCTATACCATCTCTTCATGACATACTATTTAAAGCTCTGCCTAATAATACAAACCTTTACTGGATGAAATGCCTCATTATCTTGTTAGCAATCTCTTTAGCTTTTTCTTCTTCTTTTACCCCTCTAATCATGATCTTATTGCTTCGTGAAACAGAGATCTTTGCCTGACCAACATCTATTAAAGTCAAGAAATCAGCATCCGTCAATATCTTGCCGTTAAACTCTTTAACTATGACTTCGATCAACTTTCTTCTATCTATCTTTCCTTGTGGAACTATTTCAAAGGAAGCATCTGTCTTGCAAGGTTTGAACATAAAATAGACCTTCATGCTAAATATTATTTTAAGCTAAACTAAAATAGCTATTTTTATGAGGTATAGCCTGATAATGGCAAGGTTTTCTGAGATAGCTATAAAATCACCTCCTGTTAGGAGGAGGTTGCTGAAAATTCTTGTTGAAAACATAAAAAAAGCCTTCAAAGAAAATAAAATAGCAGCGAGAGTCTATGCCAAATGGGAAAGGGTATTTGTAGAGACAAAACAAATAAAGAAAGCTACCCAAATACTAAAACACATTTTTGGTATAGTCTCATTTTCTCCTGCTATAAAGGTTGAGCTGGCAAGATTAGAAGAAGAGATAGCCAAGTATGCCAAGCTAGCTAAAAACAAGACATTTGCAGTAAGAGTAAAAAGAGTAGGTAAGCATACTTTTACCAGCAAGCAGATGGAGGCAAGACTAGGTTCTATAATAGCTGGAAAGACGAAGAGCAAGGTTGATTTAAGCAATCCTCAGATAACATTCTTTGTCGAGATAAGGGATGAAGACGCTTATATATATTTTGAAAACATCCCTGGGCCGGGTGGGATGCCTTTGGGAAGTGAGGATGAGGTGTTATGCATAATAGAAAATAAAAAAGACTTGGTGGCTTGCTGGATGATGATGAAGAAGGGATGCAAGGCCAGAATTTACAGCAGCATTAGCATAAAACCCTTAAATAAATGGATGTATGGGGATGTCAAAATTATAGAAAAGAAGGAAGCAGAAGAGTTAGCTAAATATCTGCCTATCATCTCCGGCAACACTTTGACTGATGGATTTATTAAGGCAGAGAGCTTAGTCTTCTATCCTTTGTTTGCTCTGACTGAAGAAGAGATAGAGGAGATTTATAGAAAGATAAATATTTAGCAAGACTATATTCAAATTGTGAAGGTTAAAAAGGCTTCTCAAAAAGATTTGGATGAAGCAATTAATGAAGTCTTCACACGTCACCCTCAAATATACTCCTTGAAAAGCCTGCATCAAATGGTTAACGATGTGCTGAAGAAGAAGTTGTGTAAAGTCTCTATAGGCAGGCTCAAAAGGGTTTTGCTTGGAAGGAAGGATATAGAGATAAGAGTAAAAAAGAGAACTATTAAAGGTAAACAGCTATCTAAATGTCCCGTCTGTGGAAATGAGCTAGAGAAAGTATTTGGCGTCGACGCTTTCAACAGAAAGAAGCACATAGGCTTTAAATGCAAAGAATGCGGCTTTAAAAGTGGTTTAGAGTATACTGTCCCTAGAGAGTATATCTTCTTGAAAATA